>Ga0055584_100007317_pt1 | contig 10828 bp, 8 predicted proteins | sample OSDHelmetaG_FD_58716 | JGI IMG/M metagenome (GOLD analysis project Ga0055584, IMG submission 58716) | Pelagic marine sediment microbial communities from the LTER site Helgoland, North Sea, for post-phytoplankton bloom and carbon turnover... | ecosystem: Environmental > Aquatic > Marine >...
TTCCTTGAGCTTCAGTTCGTCGAGGGCTTCATCGAAGCTGTAGAAATCGTCGGCCACGGGAACTCCTTATTGGGGATCTAGGGGGTGGGGCGCTGCGGGTGCGTCGCCCAACCCGGGGCTGGTCCGGTACAACCGGGTCCGGGGAATCGAAGGGGGAGCGAGTACTCGCTAGCTAGCGTTCGTCCACCTCGGAGTCGAAGCGTGCTTCGAGCTCCTTGTACGGAAGCGGACGGCCGTCAAGCGTGGTCTTGTCGTTGAACCCATCGAGCTGCAGGTCGAGGTCGATCCTGCGGGCTGCGACGAGCTTGATGTTCTGGGTCCCCGAGGCGCCGCCAGACGCCTGGTAAACGGCGAGGTGCGGGTTGAGAGAGTCGATGACGTACAGGACGGACTGGCCGGTGATGTCGACACCGGTGACCGCGATCATGCGGTTGTTGGAGTCCGCGGACATCCCGCTCGCGCCCATGGGAACGGGGCGCACGACGGTCGTCTCCTGGCTGGCAGTCGAGGCGACCGCGGGGCCGAGCAGCATCAGAGATGCGAAGGACGCCACGGCGCCGGCGGCAAACCAGGCGACGCGCTGAGCCCGCTGTTGGGCAGGGAGGTGGGTGCGCTTGTTCGACTCGGGGGACTGCATGGGGGCGCCTAGCCTAACGGGAAGGGCCGGTTGCGGCCACGCTCCGAGAAAAACCGGTCACCGGACCACCTCGTGGGAGATCCGCTCGAGGAGGTCATTCACCGAGACGAGGCCGAGAATCGCGCCCCGGGGGAGGGGTCCGGACTCCCCGGCGTACGCCCCTGCCACCACAAGCGCGATGCGCCGGCCGCTGGCTGCGAAGGTGTTGAGCGCCCGATCCACCGGGACATCCCGGGCCAGCCGCGGCAGGGGCCTGACCTGCTCCAGCACCTCGGGCAGGTCGTCATTCGCCCCCATGGCGTTCCAGCGATGGAGGATCTCCATCTGGTGGACGTAGCCGTCAATCCGCAGTCGATCGCCCTCCGACTCGAGGACCGGTAGCCTGGAGAAGCGGGACTCCCGCACCTTGTTGAAGTGCTCCTCGCGGGTCGCGCCTCGCTCGAGGCACGCCACGTCCTCCCAGGGCACCATGCTCTCCGAGACCGGGATGGCCCGGAGCCGCAGGGCGTTCGCCGCCAGAGCCTCCGCCCGCTCGGAGAGGACGCCGTGTCGGCGCCCCTCGGCGATGAAGCCCAGGACAGCGGCCCGGCCCCCGACCGGCGCGGAGACCTCCGGGCCGAGGCCCAGGAGCCGCTCCAGGGCGAGGGTGAACAGGCGTAGCGCGCGCTCGAGGGGCCAGAAGATGACCCTGGATATGGCGATGATCGGCGCCACCAGCGCGGTCGTACCGTGGGGCCGCTGCCTGAACACGTCCTTCGGGAGCGCCTCCCCGAAGAGGAAGACCAGCGGCGTCAACGCCGCCGTGACCACGAGCGCGACCGTGGCGGGGTCGTCGGAGCCGATGAGCTGGATGGCCATGGACTCGGCCACGTGGGTCGCCAGCTCCAGCGCCAGGTTGTTGCCGATCAGGATCGTGATCAGGAGCGCGCTCTCGTTGCGGAGCAGCCAACGCATCAGCACCGCGCGGCGCGAGCCGCTGCGCGCGTCCAGGTCCACCTGGACCGAGGAGAGGCTGTAGAAGCCCGTCTCGGAGCCGGAGTAGGTCGCGCTGAGCCCCACCAGGAGGAGCAGGAGCGCCGTCTCGACGAGGAGGTTCATCGCCCGCCCTCCCGCTCGTCGCGGCCTCGGTCGCCGCCCGCCATGGCCTGACCGCCCCGGCTCATCAGCGTGAGGGTCACCACGCGGCGGCCCCGAACCTCGTCGATCACCCCCGTGAGCCCGGCGCCGAGGTCCACCTCGTCGCCAGCCCTCGGGATGCGTCCAAGGACGGCGCTCACGAAGCCGCCCACGGTCTCGAAGGCGGCGGGGACCACCTGGAGCCCGAAGGAGTCGTTCCAGTCTCGAACGGACAGGCTGCCGGACACGCGGAAGCGGCCCTCGCCGACGCCCACGATCTCCGGCGCCTTCTCCTCTCCCTCAACCCGCAGCTCTCCGACGAGCTCCTCGAAGACGTCCTCGAGGGTCACCACTCCCGCGGTGCCCCCCCACTCGTCGATCACCACTGCCTCCGACACGCGGTCGAGGTGGAAGGCGTTCAGCAAGGAGCCGAGCCGCGCGACCTCCGGGACGAGCTTGACCGGCATCACGAGCTCCTCGGGATCGCGCCCCGGGGCAAGCAGAAGGTCACGGACCCCGATGCCCCCGGCCACGTGGTCTGCCCCATCGCGGATGGCGAGGATCCAGGTCATGCGTCCGCGCCGGGCCTCGTCGAGGACCCGCTTCCGCTCCGCGTCGAGGTCCTCTTCGCCGAGGTCGAACATGACCAGGTCCACCCGCGGGGTCATCGCCTCGCGCACGCGGAGACGCTCCAGCTCCACGATCTCGCCGAGCAGGTTCGCCTCCTTCGCCGCCAGCACACCCTCGCTGCGGCTGCGCTCCAGGACCTCGGCCAGGGCCTCGGGAGTGACGCCCTTCTCGGAGCGCTCATCCTCACCGATCAGGCGGCGGGAGAACTCCAGAGCTCCGCTCACCAGCTGCCGGGCGGGCCCGAGGGTGCGGACCGCCCCGGACACCGGCGCCGAGGTCAGGCGCGCCACGGCCCGCGGGGCGCGGAGGGCGAGCGCCTTGGGGAGGATCTCCCCGGTGATCAGCAGAATCACGAGGGCGCCGAAGCCGCCGGCGAAGGACGCCTCATCCGCCGATAACCCGCCGGAGCGCTCGATCAGCCGGCCGAGGGCCGATGGGGCGACCGCGAAGAACGCCAGGTTCACGATCAGATTGCCGAGCAGGATCGTGACCAGGAGGGAGCGGGGGTCCTCCAGCAGTCGACGGACCCGCGGAGACGCGAGGGCCCGCTCTCCCTCGTCGAGCTTGAACAGCGCCGTCTCCGAGCTGCTCAACGTCCCGGAGACCAGCACCAGGAGCATGATCGAGACCCAGATCACGTGGACGACTCCCCCGCCCTCTTCAGGGGCAGCTCGATGGCCACACGGAACCCCTCCCCCTCGACGCTGGAGACGAGCACGCGGCCCCCGTGGGCCGCGATGACGTTGTGGACCATGGCGAGCCCGAGGCCGGTGCCCTTGCCCTGTTCCTTGGTGGTGAAGAACGGGTCCGCCGCGCGCTCGAGGACCTCGGCCGGGACGCCGGGGCCGTCGTCCTCGAACACCAGCTCGAGGGACTCGTCCTCGGTCTGGCGGAGCTCGAGCCGGATGCGCCCCCGCCCCTGGGGGATCTCGCCGCTCTCCCGGCCCTCCTCGATCGCGTCGAGCGAGTTCACCAGGAGGTTGAGGAAGGCCTGACCGAGCTCGTTCGCCGCGCCCTTGAGCGGGGGGAGCGCTCGCATGCGGTCGATCGAGGAGGGGAGGAACGGGTCGAGCGGGGCCGATTCGCCGCCGGGGTACAGGTGAAGCTCGAGCGCCACCCCGAGCCCCTCGGCCCGGTGGCGGATGAGGCCCAGGGCATCGGACAGCGGGCGATCGAGCCCCACCTCCCCGAGGGTGGCCTCCCTGGGAGAGAGCCTCAGGAGCCGTCCCACGGTCTCGCCCATCCGCTGCAGGCCTCCGCTCACCAGCTGGAGGTACTCCAGCCGGCGCTCCTCCGGGAGGTCCTCTCGCTTGAGGGCCTCCACGGCGTTCGCGAGCCCCCCGAGGGGGTTGTTCAGCTCGTGGGCGATCCCCGCCGCGAGCTCGCCGGTCGCCGCGAGGCGGCGCTGGGTCATCGCCGCCGCCTCGGCGCTCCGCACTCGATCGGTGGCCTCCTGCACCGCCACCTCGAGGTCGCGGTTGTAGCGCTCCAAGCGGACCGCCATCGAGTTGAAGGTGCGGACGAGCCCACCCAACTCGTCCTCCTGGCGGTCCCGCTCCCTCGCCCGCGCGGAGAGGTCCCCCGCCTCCAGCCTGCCGGCCGCGCGGGCCAGGCCAGCCACGGGGTCCAGCACCGTGCGCCGAATCAACACGAGGGTGCTCAAGGTCACGCCCGCGAGGACCAGCAGGAAGACGGGGAGGATCTTCCGGGTCCGCGACGCGGCGAACTCGATCGGCGCCCCCCTGAACCACGCCGCGCCCCAGGCGGTCCCGGTCGTGGTCAGCACCGGCGCAGCAGCCCCGAAGCTGTTGCTCACCAGCGCCCGGGTCTCGGTCGCCCGGGCCATCATCTTGAGGGCCTCGTCCTCCTCGAAGTTCTCGGGCCGGTGGGCCCGCCCCAGCGGGTTCAGGTAGACGCCCGCGACGTCGAATGTCCCGTCAGGCCTCTGCTCAGGCGCCTGCGCGACGATGACGTCATCGAAGTAGCGCCAGCCGCTCCAGTCGAGCACCTCCGCTGGCCGCAGCCGGCCGAGCCCGTCCACCACCGCGTCGAGGTGGTCGCTGAGCTGGAGCGAGTAGTCATACTCGATCGCCACGCGGTCCAGGCCCGCGGCGCGCTCGTTGATGACCGCGAGGACGGCGAAGGAGAGGACGTTGGCGGCGATGACCGCCGCGGCGATCGGGCCGCGGATTGAACGGCGCCAGGGCAGGCCCCGGCGCGTACCTCCCTGCGCGTCCGCGTGCGCGGGCGCCGAGGTCAGGGGTTCTGGTCTTCGATCTGGATCCAACGTGTTCCTGGCGTGCGATCAGCGGGTCAGCCCTGTCCGCCGATGGTACTCATCATCTTCGTGAGGGGCAGGATGAGCGCGACCACCAGGCCGCCGATCAGCACCGCCATCAGAACAAGGATCGCCGGCTCGAGGACCTTGAAGAGCGCGGCCAGCTTCCTGTCCACCTGATCGTCATAGGCATCGGCGACCTTGAGGAGCATCGAGTCCAGTTCTCCTGTCTCCTCACCGACGTCCACCATGTTCGTGACCACGTCGTCGAAGAGGCCGGTCTCCCCCATGGGACGGGCGATCCCCTCGCCCTCCCGTACGGTCCGCCGGATGTCCTCGACCGCGTCCACGAGGACCTCGTTGGCGCTCGCATCGCGGACGATCCCGAGGGCGTCCAGGTGCGGGACCCCCGCCTGCACCAGGGTGCCGAAGGTCCGGGCGAACATGGCCGTCATGGACCGGTTCAGCACCGTCCCCAGGAACGGGACCTTGAGGAGCATGGCGTGCCACCCGCGGCGGTATCCATGGTTGCGTCCCACGGCGACCTTGTGGCCGATGGAGGCGAGGATCGGGACCCCGAAGACGACGTACCAGTACGAGGTCATGAACCCGCTGATCCCGAGCAGGATCCGCGTCGGCTCTGGGAGGTCCACGTCGAAGCTCGTGAAGATCTCCTCGAAGGTCGGGATCACGAAGATGATCACCGCCGAGACCACCGCGATCGACACGAGGATGAGGATGGTCGGGTAGATCACGGCCTGCTTGATCTTCGAGCGGATGTCGGCGGCCTTCTCGCGGAACTCGGCGAGGCGATCGAGCACGCGGTCCAGGACACCCCCGACCTCGCCGGCTCGCACCATCGAGGAGTAGAGGGTGTCGAAGACCTTGTCATGCTTGGCGAGGGCGTCGGAGAGCGGCGCGCCGCCGGACACGTCCTCCGTGATCTCCCGCAGGATGTCCTTGAAGGGCCCAGGCTCCGTCTGGCCCTCGAGGATGGTGAGCGCCTTCACCACGGGGATCCCCGCGTCGGACAGCGTGGCCAGCTGGACGGTGAAATCGGTGACCAGGGCCGCGTTGACCCGGCCCCCTCGCGCCTTCCGGACGGGGGCGTCGACCGGGCCGCCGGCTGCTGCTGCGCGCTTCGGCGCGGGGGTGGATCGCTGGATTCGCTTGGCCATATCAGACGAGGGTCTCCCGGAGGACTTCTTCGATCGTGGTTCTCCCCTCGGCGGCGGCCCGCAGGCCGGCCTCCCTGAGGGATCTCATGCCGCCCGTGAGCGCAGCCTCCCGCAGCTCCTCGATCGAGGCGTTGGCCTCGATGAGCCGGCGGATCTCGTCGTCAATCGTCATGATCTCGAAGAGGCCGGTCCGGCCGCGGTAGCCGGTGTGGTGACACTTGTCGCAGCCCTTGCCATAGGAGAGCGTCCGGCCGCGGACGAGGTCCGCGTCGGGGCCGAGCTCCATCAGGACGTCCTCGTCGGGCTCATACTCGACGCGACAGTCGGGGCACACCGAACGCACCAGGCGCTGAGCGACCACCGACTCGAGGGTGGCCGAGATGAGGAACGGCTCCACGCCCATGTCCACGAGCCGGGTCACGGTGCTCGGCGCGTCGTTGGTGTGGATGGTCGCGAAGACCGTGTGCCCCGTGAGGCTGGCCTCCACCGCCGTCGCCCCGGTCTCCTGGTCACGAATCTCACCCACCAGGATCTTGTCCGGGTCCTGGCGCAGGATGGAGCGCAGGACGCTCGCGTAGGTGACGCCGATCTCGTCGTTGATCGGCACCTGGACGATGCCCTCGATGTCGTACTCGACCGGGTCCTCCACCGTGATGATCTTGGTGTCCGGAGAGTTCGCCTCGGACAGCATCGCGTAGAGCGTGGTCGTCTTGCCCGAGCCGGTCGGACCGGTCACGAGCACGATGCCGTGGGGCAGCGACGTCATCGCGCGGAGCGCCGCCTCATCGTGCGCCTGCAGCCCCAGGGCCTGGAGGTCCAGGCTGACCGCCGAGCGATCGAGCACCCGCATGACGCAGCCCTCACCGGAGGCCCCGGGCAGGGTCGCCACCCGAAGGTCGACCGGTCGCCCGTCGATGGCCAGCTCGATTCGCCCGTCCTGAGGGACTCGCGCCTCGGTGATGTCGAGGTCCGCCATCACCTTGATGCGGCTCACCAGAGGCACCGCGAGGTGCGGCGGCGGCGCCTCCACCTCGTAGAGCGCCCCGTCGACCCGGTACCGGATCCGGAACACGTCTTCGTAGACCTCGAAGTGCACGTCGCTCGCGCGGTCTCGGATCGCGCGGTGCAGGATCGAGTTGAGCAGGCGTACCACAGGCTTGCTCTGGGCGGCGCTCTCCGCGTCACCGAGCGAGGCTTTGGCCGCGTCCGCGATGGCGTCCGCCAGGGTGGACTCCTCGCCGTAGAGCTCCAGCACCAGGGAGCGGATCAGCTCCCCGTCCGCGACCACGGCGCGGGTCTCGAAGCCCGTGGTGAAGGAGAGGTCCTCGAGGACCGCGGTGTTCATCGGGTCCGCGAGCGCCACGAGCAGGACGTCCCCCTCCATCCGAAGGGGGAGCACCCCGTAGGCGTGCGCGGCCGACCCGTCGATGGTGCCGATGGCCTCCTCGGTCGGACGCTCCCTGGTGAGGTCCACCGTCTCCATGCCCGCCTGCTCTGCCAGCGCCAGGGCGATATCTCCGGCGGTGCAGGCCCCCATCTCGACCAGCGCCTGGCCGATCAAGCCGCCGTGGGTGCGCTGCTCTGCGAGGGCAGCCTGCACCTGGCTCTCACGGATGATCCCGCGCGCCTTCAGGACCTGCCCCAGCAGCGGGCGGGCCGGTGAGGATCCACCGTCAGTCACAGGCGCGCCTCCAGGTCCTTGGGATCCTGCGCGTAGTCGAGCGCCGTCTGCGCCGAGATCTCACCGTTCCGCATGAGATCCATGAGGTAGTCATCCAGGGTGACCATCCCCATGCGCTTGGACGTCTGGATGGTGGACTGGATCTTGTTCGTCTCGTTCTTGCGGATGAGGTTGGCGATGGCCGGGTTGTTGATCATCACCTCGAACCCGGCCACCCGCCCCTTGCCCCCGTCCTTCGGCATGAGCACCTGGCTCACGACGGCGACCAGGGAGACGCTGAGCTGGGCCCGCACCTGCTCCTGCTGGTTCGCGGGGTAGGCGTCGATGATCCGGTTGATCGTCCGGGCGCTGCCCGTGGTGTGCAGGGTGCCGAAGACCAGGTGGCCGGTCTCGGCGGCGGTCAGGGCCGCGGAGATCGTGTCGAGGTCCCGCATCTCGCCGAGCAGGATTACGTCTGGGTCCTGGCGCAGCGCACGGCGCATCGCCTCGGGGAAGTCCGGCACGTCCTGGCCGACCTCGCGCTGGGTGACGAGCCCCTGGCCGTGGCGGTGATAGAACTCGATCGGGTCCTCGATCGTGATGATGTGGCGGTCGAGGCTCTGGTTGATCCAGTCGATCATCGTCGCGAGCGTCGTCGACTTACCGGAGCCCGTCGGGCCCGTGACCAGGACCAGCCCGCGAGGCCGGCGCAGGAGCTGCTGCACCGTCTCGGGGAGCCCGATCTGATCGAAGGTCAGCAGCTCGCTGGGGATCAGTCGCAGGATGGCCGTGAAGCGTCCGCGCTGCTTCATGCAGCTCACCCGGAAGCGGGTGCCCGACTCGTGCGCGAGGCCGATGTCGGTGGTGCCCACCTCCTGCAGCTCGGCCCAGTGCTGGTCGTCGCAGAGCTCGCGGCACCAGCCCTCCACGGTCGCGTCGTCAATCGTGTCCGTGGAGAGGGACACGAGCTTGCCGTCCACCCGCCCCACCGGGGGGCGGCCAGGGTTGAGGTGGAGGTCCGAGGCGCCAACCTCGATCGAAAGGGACATCAATTCCTTGGCATTCATGGGAGCTCGTTGGGCGTCCGCCCGCTGGATCCTCGAAGGCGCCGGCCGTCAGGCCGAGAGGGACGCCTCCTCCTCCGGACTCAGTCCTTCGGTGCCCACGACCCGGAGCACCTCGGTCACGCTGGTGACCCCCTCCGCGACCTTTCGGGCGCCGTCCTCCACCAGGCCACGGAGGGCGCCAGAGGCCTCGGCGGTCCGGCGGACATCCCCCTGGGCAGCGCCCCGGAAGGTCATGTCCCGGATGGTGTTGTCCATGCTCATGAGCTCGTACAGCGCGACCCGGCCCTGGTAGCCGCTGCCCTCACAGGTGCGGCAGCCGCGGGGCCGCTTGAAGCGCACGTCGCTCCCGGCGGCCAGGACGGTGTCGGGGTCCAGACCGAGCGCGTTCACCTCGGCTGCGGTGGGCGTGTAGGACTCGGCGCAGTCACCGCACAGGCGACGCACCAGCCGCTGGGCCAAGACCCCCTGGACCGAGGCCGAGACCAGGAAGGGCTTGACGCCGAGGTCCGCCAACCGCGTGAGCGCGCTGGGCGCGTCGTTCGTGTGCAGCGTGGAGAACACGAGATGCCCGGTGAGCGCCGCCTGGATGGCGATCTCCGCGGTCTCGAGATCCCGGATCTCCCCCACGAGGATCACGTTGGGCGCGCAGCGGAGCATCGCCTTCAGGATCCGGGAGAACGAGAGCCCGATGCGCGGCTCGACCTGCACCTGGTTGATCCCGCGGATGTGGTACTCGACGGGGTCCTCCGCCGTGATGATCTTCACGTCCGCGCGGTTCAGCTCCTGAAGCGCCGCGTAGAGGGTGGTGGTCTTTCCCGACCCCGTCGGGCCGGTCACCAGGACGATGCCGTTCGGCCTGGCGATCATCTTCCCGAACCAGCGCTGGTCGTCGATCCCGAGCCCAAGGTCACCGAGGCCGAGCAGGCTCTTGCCGCGGTCGAGTAGCCGCATGACCATCGTCTCGCCGTGGTTCGACGGCAGGATCGAGGCGCGCACGTCCACGTCCCGGCCGCCGAGCTTCAGCCCGATGCGGCCGTCCTGCGGCTTGCGCTTCTCTGCGATGTCCATGCGCGCCATGATCTTCAGGCGGCTCATGAGCGGCGCCGAGAGGTGGTCGGGGTGCTCCGCGGCGTCCCGCAGCAGCCCATCCACCCGGTACCGAACGCGGACCCGGCCGTGGCCCGGCTCCACGTGGATGTCCGAGGCGCGCTGGTCGAGCGCCTGGCGGAAGATGCTGGTCACCAGCCGGATGATCGGGGCATCGCTGTCCTCGTCGTCCCCGTCCACCACCGCGCCCATGGACTCCGCCACGGCGTCCTCGACCCCCGCGCCGTAGGCCGTCGAGATGGCCGATTTGAGCGCCGACGGCGCCGCGATCGCGCAGGAGACCTCGAGCTCCCCGAGGAGGAACTGCAGCTGGTCCGCCACGATCCGCTTGAAGGGGTCGTCGATGGCGACGATGAGCCGCCCCCCCTTCTCCATGACCGGCATGATCCCCTGCTCGGTGGCGAACTCCGCGGGGACCTGAGCGATCACGTCATCGGCGACCTTGCCCTTGGAGAGGTCCACGAAGGGCATCCCCTCCGCCTTGGCCAGCGCCCGATAGACGGTCGGCTCATCGACCAGCCCGAGGGACGCCAGGGCCTCCTCGAGGGCGACTCCGCCGTTGCGCTGATGGGCCCTCGCACGCTGGAGGTCCGACTCCTGGAGCGCTCCGGAGGCGACGAGGATTTCACCGAGGTCCTGGCTCACGGAGGGTCTTCGACTGGAGGGGAGATGCGCGCGGGGGCGCGGGTTGAAACGGGAGAGGGCCGCAGGGGCTATCCCCTGCGGCCCCTGATGGTACCGCCCGTGAGCCGGAAACGTGTCCGCCCTCGGCGACCTGTTGCGAGCGGAGATCCGCCCCTGGGGTCATCCCCCCTTCTTGCCGCTCTGCACCGGACGCGCCACGCCGCGCGCAGTCTTGCGGCAGACGCCGGAGAAGCGCACGAAGTCGGTGGGCTTGGTGGGGTGCCCGGTCTCAATCAGGACCCGGCCCCGGAACGACCCGTCGGCGTCCTCGGGGAGCCCGTTGAGGCGCAGCTCGATGTCCACCGCGTTGCTCCCGCTGACCGGCTTGACCGACACCTTGAAGCGGTCGGCCCACTGCAGGGGCTGGTTACCCTCGCCAGTGAGCGTCGCCTTGACGTTGGAGAGGTCGAACTCCGCCTCGTGGCAGGTCAAGCGAACGTTGCGGACGACCGGCTGGTCCGGGCGAACCAG
>Ga0055584_100007318_pt1 | contig 10828 bp, 10 predicted proteins | sample OSDHelmetaG_FD_58716 | JGI IMG/M metagenome (GOLD analysis project Ga0055584, IMG submission 58716) | Pelagic marine sediment microbial communities from the LTER site Helgoland, North Sea, for post-phytoplankton bloom and carbon turnover... | ecosystem: Environmental > Aquatic > Marine >...
TGCTCCCGTAAGTAATGCAGGAACACAAAATAAAATCAAATTGAATATTTCTTCGTTCATCTAAAATAGGTTTTGGGTATATTACATTGTGGCCTTTCCTCCAAGATATTTACAATCTTTCAATTCTTGCATACCTTTGAATGGCACTTCTGTTTTATTGTAATAATAAGTACGATCTAATTCTTTGCTAAGGTTATGATCGTCGAGATTGACTTCAATGTCACTCATTTTAAATTGACATGGGTGTTCATAACCTGCTGCATGAGTAATTTCAATAAGCTCTTTTCTAAAAGTCTTAAAGTATTGGGCTAAGCGTTCTGATTTTAAAGGAATATTAATCCCTTGTTGCAGCCATTTACTTTGAGTGGCAACACCGGCAGGACAACGGTTAGTGTGACACACCTGCGCTTGGATACAGCCTATACTCATCATAGCTTCACGAGCTACGTTTATACAATCAACTCCCATAGCAAAAGCCATAGCGGCTTTGGCAGGGAATCCTAATTTACCACTTCCAATAAAGACGATACGCTCGGTTAGTTTATGGTTTTGGAACAACTTATAAATCTCGCTAAATCCGTAAACCCAAGGCAGTGAAACGTGATCGGCAAAACTTGGAGGTGCTGCACCTGTTCCGCCTTCACCACCATCAATGGTTATAAAGTCAGGTCCCTTATTGGTAGATGCCATTAGAGCTGCCAATTCTTCCCACTGGTCTAATTTTCCAATGGCTGCTTTTATTCCTACAGGTAGCCCTGTTTCTTGAGCAATATTTTCAATAAAATCTATCATTTCTTTTACATTCGAAAAAGCCGAATGATTAGGAGGTGATAGCACATCTTTTCCAACTTCAACGTGGCGAATATCGGCAATTTCTTGTGTGATTTTCGCTCCAGGTAAAACCCCGCCTTTTCCAGGTTTGGCACCTTGTGAAAGTTTTATTTCTATAGCGCGAACAAAGGGATTTTCATTCACAAGCTTGACAAGTTTCTCCATGGAGAAATTCCCTTCCTTATCACGCACACCAAAATATCCCGTTCCAAAATGAAATATCACATCGCCACCATTTGAATGATAAGGCGAAAGCCCACCTTCTCCTGTGTTGTGATAAGCACCTGCAATCTTAACGCCTTTGTTCAAAGATTCGATAGCTTTGGCAGAAAGTGACCCAAAACTCATTGCCGAAACATTGATGATAGAGCCAGGACGAAAAGGTCTTTTGCGCTTGTTGTACGCTCCCATAACCTTAGCGCAAGGCAAAAAAGAAGGGTCTATGGCGTTAGGGTGATTGTTTTCAACTTTATATGGAAGCATAGCATTGTTGATGAAAAAATGCTGATAGGCATAGATGTCTCTGTCTGTACCAAAACCCTCGTAATTGTTCTCACGTTTTGCAGAGGCGTAAATCCAACCGCGTTCTATACGGTTGAAGGGAAGCTCTTCTCGGTTATTGGCAACAAAATACTGACGCATTTCGGGCCCTATACTTTCTAAAAGGTAACGTAAATGCCCAACTATAGGGAAGTTGTGACTTATGGTGTGTCTTTTTTGTAAAAAAATATCGCGTATAGCAACTAAAACTAAAACTATGATAAGCCACATCCACCAGCTGATATCACTTAAAAAATCAATAATATTGTCCATCTAATTTTGTGAAAAAAATTTCGCTAAAGATATTAATTTTTATAAAATATAGCTTCATTAAGCGTTGTTTATAATTATTAGAAAAAACCTTTAAAATTACCAGAACTATTAGTTAATTTCACGTTTTTAAAACACGATTAAAAATTGGAAAAATATTTAAGTCAGTTAAATGAAGCCCAATTAGCACCAACGCTACAAAAAGATGGGCCAATGATTGTGATAGCAGGAGCAGGGTCTGGAAAAACTAGAGTGCTTACTTATAGGATAGCTTATTTAATGCATCAAGGTGTAGATCCGTTTAATATTTTGGCACTAACCTTTACCAACAAAGCAGCTCGTGAAATGAAAGAGCGTATCGCTCAAATTGTTGGAGAAAGTGAGGCTAAAAACCTTTGGATGGGAACTTTTCACTCAATCTTTGCCAGAATACTTCGTGTAGAAGCTGATAAATTGGGATATCCAAGTAATTTTACTATTTATGATACTCAAGATTCTGATCGTTTGATTAGAGATATTATCAAACAACTTAACCTCAATAAGGATATCTATAAATACAAACAGGTGCGCTCACGCATTTCTTCTTTTAAAAATAGCTTGATAACCGTAAAGGCCTATTTTAATAATCCAGAACTAATGGAAGCCGATGCTGCTGCCAAGCGACCAAGAATGGGGGATATTTATAAAGAATATGTAGATCGATGCTTTAAGGCAGGGGCTATGGATTTTGACGACCTGTTGTTGAGAACCAATGAATTGCTTACGCGTTTTCCAAATGTATTGGCGAAATATCAAGATCGATTTCGCTATATCTTGGTCGATGAGTATCAGGATACCAATCATAGCCAATACTTGATTGTTAGAGCCTTGTCAGACAGGTTTCAAAATATATGTGTCGTAGGTGATGATGCTCAAAGTATTTATGCCTTTCGTGGTGCTAACATCAACAACATATTGAATTTCCAGCGAGATTATGACAATGTAAAAATGTATCGCCTAGAACAAAACTACAGATCTACAAAAAACATTGTTAATGCAGCCAATTCTATCATTGATAAAAATAAAACAAAACTTGATAAAGTGGTTTGGACAGCTAATGATGAAGGACCTAAAGTCAAAGTCAACCGCTTACTTAATGATGGTGATGAAGGTCGTTTTGTAGCGAGTTCTATTTATGAGAACAAAATGCAACATCAACTTAAGAATAGCGATTTTGCAGTTTTGTATAGAACCAATGCTCAATCTCGTGCTATCGAAGATGCCTTGAGAAAACGAAATATTCCATATCGTATCTATGGCGGACTATCTTTTTATCAACGTAAAGAAATCAAAGATGTTCTATCTTATTTACGTTTGATTATTAACCCTAAAGACGAAGAAGCTCTGAAACGGGTTATCAATTTCCCAGGAAGAGGTATTGGTCAAACAACTATGGATCGCTTATTGGTAGCGGCCAATCATTATAATCGCTCTATCTTTGAAGTGATTAAAAACCTTGATAAAGTTGATGTCAAAATCAATTCAGGAACCAAGCAAAAGCTTTTTGATTTTGTAACCATGATTGAAAGCTTTCAAGTCATGAACCAAACGGCCAATGCGTTTGAATTGGCTGAACACGTAGTTAAAGCTTCAGGGCTTATAAAAGAGTATAATAAAGACCAAACTCCAGAAGGCATTACTCGTATAGAAAACATAGAAGAAATGCTCAATGGGATGCGTGATTTTGTCGAAGAGCAAAAAGAATTGGCAGACACTACAGGTTCATTAACAGAGTTCCTTGAAGACGTAGCCTTGGCAACAGATATGGATAATGATAAAGAAGACGGTGATAAAGTAGCCCTTATGACCATTCACTTGGCTAAAGGCTTGGAATTTCCATACGTCTATATCGTGGGCATGGAAGAGGATCTATTCCCAAGTGCTATGAGTATGAATACGCGTAGTGAATTAGAAGAAGAACGACGCCTATTTTATGTGGCTCTAACAAGAGCTGAAAAACAGGCCTATTTAACTTATACCTTGTCGCGTTATCGTTGGGGAAAACTAATCGATGCCGAACCTAGCCGTTTTATCAGTGAAATTGATGAACAATATTTAGAGTTTTTAACACCTATAGAGCATCAGCGTGTCAACCCTATGCTCGATGCCGATATTTTTGGAGATGTAAACCCAGAAACCATACGTTTCAAACGACCTAAAAAACGTATGTCTGAAAAGAAACCTCCTAAATTTATCCCTCCTAAAAAATTAAAACCAGTATCAAAAATAAATGCAGCAGCTGAAGGTGCAAATCTCTTTGATGGTAAATTGACCAAAGGAAATATCGTAGAACATATGCGTTTTGGAAAAGGAGAAGTGCTTAAGATAGAAGGGGCCGGTGCAGATGCCAAAGCTGAAATCAATTTTGAAAATGGAGGCGTCAAAAAATTGTTGCTGCGCTTTGCTAAACTACAAATTTTAGGATAATTAGGAAATTAGTCATAAGATGCTTAAATTGTTTCTATAAACATATGAATTATGGCAGAGTTGATAAAGATTTATGAAGACAATCCTAACCCTCGGGAAATTAAAAAAGTTATTCAAGTATTGAAACAAGGGGGATTGATTATTTATCCAACCGATACCGTTTATGGTTTAGGTTGTGATATTACCAACAAAGAAGCCTTGGAGCGCGTTGCACAAATAAAAGGAGTGAAGCTTGAAAAAGCTAATTTCTCTTTTGTTTGTAAGGATTTAAGTAACTTAAGTGATTACGTCAAACAAATTGATACTTCAACATTTAAGATTTTGAAGCGAGCACTCCCAGGGCCTTATACTTTTATTCTTCCTGGAGCTAAATCATTACCAAGTGTTTTTAAAAAGAAAAAAACCGTAGGAATTAGAGTGCCAAACAATAAGATTGCCTTAGAAATTGTAGAACAATTAGGAAACCCTATTATTTCTACCTCTATTTATGACGAAGATGAAGTGTTGGAATACACAACAGATCCTGAATTGATTTATGAAAAATGGAATAAGTTGGTCGATTTAGTAATCGATGGAGGATATGGAAATAATGTAGCTTCAACAGTAATTGATCTTTCAGAATCCGAACCTATTGTGGTTAGGGAAGGTAAAGGAGATTTGAGTATCTTATAAAATAAAAAAATCCCGACATATCGTCGGGATTTTTTGTTATCTGAAAAAGAAGCTTGTTACTTACCTGCTTCTAAATTTTTCATTTCTTGTTCAATCATATCGTAGAATTCATCGATTTTTGGTAAAATCACAATTCTAGTACGTCTGTTTGCAGCTTTTCCTTCTACAGTATCATTAGATGCAATAGGTACATAAGAAGAGCGTCCGGCAGCTATAAGTTTTTCAGACGATACACCTAAGTCTTCAAGAACTCTTACAACGGAAGTAGCTCGTTTAACACTCAAATCCCAATTGTCAATTAATGGTGGTTTGTTGTATGGTACTGGGTCTGTATGAGCTTCTACCATACATTCAAAATTAGGCTTGCTTTTTACTACTTTGGCTACTTTTCCTAATACTTCCTTGGCGCGGGTGTTTACAATATAACTTCCACTTTTGAATAATAATTTGTCTGCAATGGAAATGAAAACTACACCTTTTTCAACATTGACTTGAATATCTGGATCGTTGATGCCAACTTCTTTCTTTAAGCTAGTTACAAGGGCTAGCATAACGCTATCTTTTCTGTTTACCGCATCTTGAAGTCTACTGATTTTAAGGTCTTTTTCTCTAAGACTTTCCAGAGTTTTCTCAACATTAGAAGCCCCCTTAGTAGTAAGCATTGTCAAATCTTTATTGCTTTGAATCAAATTGTCGTTAGATTTTTTAAGATCTGCAATACGTTCTTCTAATGAGGTTACTCGAGCTTCTGATGAAGCTTTATCGGCAAGGCAAGAATTTAGTTTTACCGTTGCTGAATTTAACAAATCTTGGGTTTCTTTCTGTTTGGCTTCAAGAGCAGCATATTCTTTTTTGGACACACAAGAGCCTAAAAGAAACATGGCAGAAATACTCAATAACATTACTTTTTTCATAGTCGATGTGTAAATTAAAAGGTTATCATTTTCAACATATCAAAATTATATAAAAGATTGGTCTGTTTTAAGACTGTTAACAAAAACTTTAACATTTAATACATTAAAATATTTTGTACCTATTTACGTAGTATGCCCAAACAATGGATGTTTTTTGGTAATAATCTTTTCGTTTTTTTTGGTTCTTCCTAATTTTAAGGAGTTTATTTAAGTTAAAATAATAACTGAAATGTGCTTTGATGATGGCAAGAATGTGTGAAAATTTGAGTTGAAATAAAAACATTAATCCAGCCACTCCATCAAGTACAAGCCTTGTAAATACTAATAAAAATATATTGCCAAAAGCATTTTTGGTCAGTGTAAATAGACTGTTTTTAAAATTTAGATAAGTTTTTTTGGGACTGGTGTTTTTTAAGGTGCCTCCTCCAAGGTGATAGACTGTTGATGCACCTACATATTTAATGCTGTATCCATAGTTAAAAGCCCGCCAGCACAAATCAATTTCTTCCATATGGGCAAAAAAGCTTTCATCGAATCCTTTTAGTGTGTTGAAAACATCTTTTCTGATAAAAAAGCAAGCGCCCGATGCCCAAAATATTTCAGCAACGTCATCATATTGTCCTTTGTCTTCTTCTATGGTATTGAAGATACGTCCACGACAATAAGGATATCCATATTTGTCTATATATCCACCGGCTGCTCCTGCATATTCAAAATGGGTTTTGCGATTCAGGGCTTTTATCTTTGGCTGAACAATAGCTGTTTGTGGTTGTTTATTGAAAATCTCTAAAATAGGAGGCAACCAATGTTCTGTCACTTCAACATCACTATTGAGCAGACAATAAATATCGGCTTGAATATGTTTTAAGGCATCGTTGTAGCCCTTGGCATATCCACCATTGCTTGAGTTTTGTATGATGTTTACCGATGGGAAATGTGTTTTTATATAGCTTACAGAATCGTCAGTAGAAGCGTTGTCGGCAACATAAATATCGGCATCTTCCGAATATTTTAAAACCGAAGGCATAAAGCGTTCTAATAACGATTTTCCATTCCAATTTAATATGACTATGGCTGTTTTCATTTGCTGAGATTAGGGATGTCCTTTAAAAAATGATAGCGTTCGTTTTCTAAATCCATTTGGCAATAATAGTGATTTAATCCATTAGTAACCATCAAAAAGGAAGCCTTCAAAGTAAGATTGTATCTTGCAATTTGATCGAAAGTTTCTTGAGTAATGGCAATTTGAGGTGCTTTGCATTCTACTACCAAAAAAATACTTCCATCTGGATTGAATACAACAATATCATAACGCTTTTTTAAACCATTGACCTTGAGTTCTTTCTCTACATTGATTAAGGATTTTGGAAAATGTTTATCTTTAATAAGATAATGAACACAATGTTGTCTTACCCATTCTTCTGGCTGTAAAATCACAAATTTTTTACGAATGACATCGAAAATGGATAGTTTATTTTCGCTATTTTTGAAACGAAACGAATATGTTGGAAAGTTAAGTCTTTGCACAACGCAAATTTGGGATTTTTTTTTAAATGGACGAAGTAAAACAGATAGTAACCGATATAAAACAGAAAAAGTTGAAGCCCATTTACTTTTTAATGGGGGAAGAACCATATTATATTGATAAAATCACTGAATTTATTGAGACCAATGTTTTGACTGAAGAAGAAAAAGGGTTCAACCAAATGGTATTGTATGGAAGAGACGTTTCTATAGATGATATTGTGAGTCATGCCAAGCGGTTCCCTATGATGGCAGAATATCAAGTGGTTGTGGTGAGAGAGGCTCAAGATTTATCGCGTACCATTGAAAATTTGGCTGCCTATGCTGAAAATCCACAACCCACAACTGTGCTTGTTATGAATTACAAGTACAAAACCATTGATAAACGCAAAAAACTCTATAAAGCGATTAAGAAAAATGGGGTTGTCTTTGAAAGTAAAAAACTTTATGACAATCAGATACCCGATTGGATTCACCGTGTGCTTTCTGGAAAAAATTACAGCATTACTCCTAAAGCCTCTCAAATGCTCGCCGAATTTTTAGGAACGGATTTGAGTAAAATCAATAACGAGCTGAATAAACTACAAGTTTTACTGCCTGAAGGGACTCAAATTACACCTGAACATATTGAAGAAAACATAGGAATAAGTAAAGATTACAACAATTTTGAATTGCATAAGGCTATAGGTGAACGTAATAGTGAAAAGGTATTTAAGATTGTGAAATATTTTGGAGATAATCCCAAAGACAATCCTATGATTGTTACGGTGAGTTTGTTGTATACCTATTTTTCAAGATTGATGAAACTTCATGGATTGAGTGATAAATCGCCAAGAAGTGTAGCGACGGCCTTAAAAGTTAATCCTTATTTTGTGAACGAATATATCGTAGCATCTAGAAATTTTCCAATGCGGAAAATAAGCGCCATTATTGCCGATTTGAGAACTTTTGATGCCAAAACCAAAGGGGTTGACGCCAATGCTGTCCCTCAAGGGGATTTGCTTAAAGAGTTGATGGTTAGGATTTTGAATTGATATGTGCCTCGGGGAGTTCTTCTAATTCCAACATATAATCGTGCTGAAGGTCATCATGCAATACAGTTATTTTCTTTTTGATGCTAACAATTTGCCTATTGTAAAGGTTGGTTAAAGCTACATTATCAAAGACAGAGGGGGTAAAGTTGTGTAATTTTCTGCAAAAGTAGAGTAGAAGCTCTATTTCAGTAGTTTTATTATTAGAATATCTGCTGTAGGTTTTGATTTGTCTTAAAATCTTTCTAATACTTTTCTTAATGTAGAAATAGCTATCTCGGTTGATGTTTTCAAAAGCTTCATCCAAAGTTTCTTCTATGGAAGCTATGTAACCATCTTCATCATATGCTTCAAAGAGTAAATAGGATAGGAGCTCTTTGTTTTCTTTCTTAAAACGCCCCAATCTTAGACAGAGCTGTATAAGGTCGTCTTGAGATTGGAGCTTTAGTTCTTTTTTTATAGTGCTTAACGATTGAGCTTTCATAAAGCTTAGTATCCTTTTTTACCGTCAATAGATAAGCGTCCTGGGCCTACCAAAAATATCACAATAAAAGCTATTAGATATAAGATGGCCATTTCTTTTGTTTTTAAAGGGTCGTTGCCATGGACAATAAACGCAGCAACAAACATGGTAATCGCTGCAGGGATGGCGGCAAGTTTGGTTTTAAAGCCAAGAATAATCATGATAGGTGCAATAACTTCTCCTATCAAGGCTAATATTAATGATATTGTTGAGCCAACACCAATGGGGTCGCCAAAACGAGATGGGTCTGAAAGCAGATTGATTTTTGGAATACCATGTGTTAGCATCATTCCTGAAAAACCAATTCGTAGTATGGCTAAGCCTAAGTCTGTAAAATTTTTCTTCATGTATGTGTGTGTTTTAATTTGTTCCTTTTAAAAGGTTAACGCTTACTGTTGCGAGTTCATTATTGGGGAATTTTGCTGAATAATCCTTGACTGGGTTCAACCCAACCGATTTTGCAATCGCATGGAATACTTCTATCTCAACAATGTATTGATCACTATATCCATGTGTGGCATCGTAAGCTGTAGCAGCCGTTTTACCAAGATTCTTGGCAGTAAGTTCTGGTGCTATGGTATGTAATTCTATGATGAGTAAACCAAAGCGTTCTACATAAGGTTTCCATTTTTCAAGATGTTCTCGCAAAGAATCTTCGACCAAATTGTTACTGATTCGCTCTCCTTTGTATGCATAAGCTCCTGTAGATTTACTCACATTATTGCTTGGGTGTTGAGGTGCTTTCCAAATACGATTGTGATCTAAAAAGGTTCTGACATTGAGTAAGTCTTCAAGTTTTATGTTGTAATCTTCGGCCAAGTCTTTAGCCAAAACATCGGGTTTACCGATATCTCCCCAAATAACTTTGGCCCAAATATCAGCTTTTATCAAATTGGCTCGGGTGACTTTCAAAGCTGCTTGGTTGAAGTCGGCACCAACGAGTAATAGTGGGTATTCTTCCAGCATTTTGCCACGTAGGGTTTGGTGTTCTATAACATCAAATATATGCTGAATAAAAGCGCCATTACCACAGCCCATATCTAAAATACCTTTGGGCTGCTCGTTTATAGGTTTATTAAATAAATCGATGATGATTTGATCAATAACCTTAAAATAAGTAGAATGGGCTCCGCCGCTGCCCCAAACATTCAATTCTCTATGTACGTGTTTTTCTGTTTCTCCAACTGCTTCGGTTTTTAACAATAATGGGTTTCCAAAAATTAATTCGTCTAAAGAAACAAAAGTAGGAAGATATGATACTGTAACGCCATAAGCTGTGGCGCGTTTAGCAAAAAACAATCCTTTGTCGGTAAATCGATAGGTGTCTTTTTTCTTTTTAAACCATCCTAAATAGGTGAAAAAGTCTAAAATCTTTTTAAAACTTTCTGGGTCTTGATGATATTCTTCGGCTCTAAATGAGGCTTCCATAAAGTATTTGTGAAACAAGCCATTGACACCCAATAAAACGATAATGGGAGCAATAATCACGCCTTCTATATGCTTTAGAACTTGTTGTTGTATGTTGTTGGTTTCGTGTTCAGTAAGTCCGAAATGGGCTTCATAACGTTTAAAAATTTGTTCTAAAACAATAAAAGCATCAGCGCCAATGCGACTTTCTTCAAGAAATTTAACGGCATATGAAAGTAAGTTTACAGCCTCTTGATATAATGGCACCAATTGAAAAGCTTCATGGCTATTAGTATTAATTTCGTAGATGATTTCATCGGTAGCATTATTGATATGTTGCTTTAACCAGCCTTGTGAACATAATATACGCAATGCTACATTAAGATACCCTTCATTGGCGTGAAAAGCTTTTGTAAGGGTGCTTAATGAAAGCTTTTTCTTTTTAAGAAGTAAATCTAAAACACCTGCTTTGTGAAGCGATAAGGCTGTCGTTGCGGTTGCTATACCGTCAAGATGTCTAAATATATCACTCCTTAATTGTGTTTTATCTGATTTTGTGAGCATACTGTGCTTTTTGAAATATTAAATATACACAAATTGCACAATAAGAGTTGTTAGGAATTCAATTTTAAGAGATAATTATAAAAAAA
>Ga0055584_100007319_pt1 | contig 10827 bp, 10 predicted proteins | sample OSDHelmetaG_FD_58716 | JGI IMG/M metagenome (GOLD analysis project Ga0055584, IMG submission 58716) | Pelagic marine sediment microbial communities from the LTER site Helgoland, North Sea, for post-phytoplankton bloom and carbon turnover... | ecosystem: Environmental > Aquatic > Marine >...
TGTAAGTAATCATTGTCGTTAGGGGTTCAAGGTCATGCTCTTCTCCCGTGAGAGACCAGGTCTCCTGTTGTGAGGTTGGTGCGAGTAGTATGAAACCGCGGGTTCTGGCCTCCCGTAGCCAGGACCAAAGAAAATCAGCGCCGTGCCCCGTACCTCCGTGTAGCGCGACCACCAAAGATCTGGCTTTGGTCGGCTCAATGTATTCGGGTACATAAAGTGAAAAACCACCGCGCGAGGTTCTGGCATTATCAAAATGCTTGAGGCCTGTGGCATCGTTTTGCAACATGCAGGCGTCCAGCAGTGCCTGATTTGCTCTGGCGTCCTGCTCAAGAAAGTACTGATTGATGGGGTTCAATACCGTGGCGATCGAATAGATGAACGACTGCGCTCGGCAGTGGGCGCGCATCGCTTTCATGGTGATCCATGGGTCATCATGTGTGCCTGTAAATCCGTTACAGGCCCGCAGGCAATAGTCAGCACCATCATGCAGCTGTTTCTGAAAACTGGCCAGGTGCGTAGGAAATTCCAGCGCCTGAAAATCACGAAAGGCAGGACGCAGTTCATCTTCGAACGGGGCGATAAAGTCTTTAAGTTGTGCCACGCGGGTTGGGTCCATGTTCTGCTGTAACTGCTCGAAAGCTTCTAGTGTAGTGAGTAGCTTCGGGGTCAGGTCAGTAATGGCGTCGAGTATTTGTTCGTCTGAGGCAGTCATGGATTCGATGCTATAGTTATTCTAAATGAGTCACTACACTTACCATATCCCACCGCCCTGTGAAGAGGAAGTTTCGGTCCTATTTGCGGATGATGATGTATTGGTTGTAGACAAGCCCTCGGGTCTACTCAGTGTTCCAGGGCGCTTCGTTAAGGACTGTGTCCTAAACCGGTTGCTGTTGGATTACCCGGATGCAACCGTTGTGCATCGACTGGACCTGGATACTTCCGGTCTGCTTGTGCTTGCGCGCTCGAAACTGGCGGTTTCGGAACTTAATCGGCAATTTAGAGATCGGGAAATCGAAAAAGCATATATCGCGAAGGTATTCGGTATTCCCCAAGCGTCGGGTGAAATCGATCTGCCGATTCGCGCTGATCCGGTGAATCGGCCGAAGCAGGTTATTGATCAGGAAGCGGGGAAGTCAGCGTTCACAAGATACGAACTTCTGTCAGCCATCGATGGTTCTGGCTTACTCCGTTTGACCCCAACGACAGGGAGAAGTCACCAGTTGCGCATTCATCTGGCAGCGATAGGTCATCCCATCTTAGGCTGTGACCTTTATGCACATGAAGAAGCCTTTGGTGCGGCTAAGCGGTTGATGCTTCACGCCAGCGGGCTGCGCTTTAAGCATCCGAAAAACCAGGCATGGCAGACTTTCACGAGTGATGTACCGTTTACGTGAACTATCGACCCAAACGTTTCTTTTTGTTTTGTACGTAATCAACCAGCACATATTCGCCCAGGTTGTGGGGCTCGGTATAGAACACACGACCACCATTAATCTTAGTCATTTGTTCGACAAATTCCTTTAGGTAGTAGCTCTGGTCCAACATGAAGGTGTTGATGGTTATGTTCTTGGTCGTACAACGCTTTATGGCGCTTAATGTCTTGCTGATCGTTGCGCGAGTTGGGGGATAGGCGAAGATCGGCCTGCCATTTTCGAGGTGTGCCGTGGGTTCACCATCAGTCACCATAATAATTTGCCTGGTGCCCTGTCTGTGCTTATCCAGTAACTTTTCTGCCAGGATCAGCGCGTGTTGCATATTGGTACCCAGTAGATAGTCGTCGTATTGCAGATAGGGCAGGTCGTGCGCTTTTATTTCTTTGGCCAGGGCTGAAAAGCCCAGCACATACAAACTGTCACGTGGGTAGGCGGTAGAAATAAGATTGTGTAACGCCATCGCAACCTTTTTGGCTGATTGAAATGATCCGCGTAGTGCCATAGACCAGGAGAGATCTACCATCAGTACTGTTGCGGTTTGGGTGACCAGCTCACTTCGGTATATTTCAAAATCGTCACACTGTAAATTGATCGGTGAACCGGGGCCCTCCCGGTCGAGGGCATTCCTGATAGTCCGTGGCATGTGCAGATGAAAAGGATCACCAAACTCATAGGGCTTTGATTCCTCCAGGCGCTCACCGAAACGTCCTTCCTCGGGTAGCGCATGATTGCCAAGACTCTGCTTTTTCAGACGCGCATAGATTTCACCCAGGGCTTTCTGCCCCAGTGATCTTGTACCGCGCGGGGTTAATTGCCATTTTTCACCGTCGCGACGGGCATAGCCGGCCTGTTCCAGAATCTCGAGCATTTTCTTCATTTCTTCGAGATTCTCTATCGCTTCATCGCCGAGTAGTTCCTCAACTTTGTCACCATCGATGCTGTCGATCTTGCCGTCGTATTGTGCTTTTTGCATCTGCTGTTCAAGTTGATCAAGTTCGGCCATTTCCTGCATCAGATTCATGGCGGCCTGTAGACTTAATTCCTTGTCACCCGAAAAGTCATAGTGCTTCCCCTGAGGGTTTAAGAAATCCATTTCCTTGGCGAGTTTGGCTAGCTCTGATTCAAGTTCGGGATCCCCAAACTTGCCCAACATTAGATCCTGCAACTGCTGTTGTTGATCCTGTGACATACTATTGATCAGCGATTGTGTGGCTTCCATCTGTTGTTGCATTTGTTGCAACAATTCGTCCAGCGAGTTGGGCGGTTTGTCGCCGAACATATCGCCGTACTTATCCATAAACTCCTCGAAACCAGGGTCTTCACCGGCGATTTTTTTCACCAGCATTTCGTTCAGGTCTTTGACCATGTCTTTCATGCGTTCAATGTCGCCATCGGACATCTGATCGACCATATTCTGCACATCCTTGAAGAAGGACTGCGTCATGGCTTGTTTGAGTTGCTCCAGCAGCTTCAAAAATTGCTTTTGCGCGTCGGGGTTTAGAAACTCATAGTCCTGTAGAGATTTGATTTTCCCCGCTGTGTCATCTGGTAGCATTTCAATGAATTCTTTGTTCTGTTGACCGATGTCGCTGACGACCTGGTCTGAGAAGGCGCTATCGTCGGGCGCTTGCTCGGGTGCTTGAGCATCGGATTGCAGACTGCTATCCATATCTTTTACGAGATCTTCCATAAAGCGGTCCGTCTGGTCGTCGGCCGCTGTTTGAGCGATCCAGTCTTCGATGGTTGCCTGTTCCATCGCGAGGATTTCGTCCAGTTGGTTTTTGATGTCGTCCATGACGCTGTTCATGTCATAGCGTTCCAGTTGCTGGCGCCGCTGATCTTTCAACTGTCGGAGCAGGTCTCGTAGGCCGCGGATATGACCGCCATCATCGGTATCCATGCCGCGTTGCATGAGGTAACGCATTGCTTGCTGGAGATCACCAAACTCCATGAGATCTTCGGAAATCGCTTCCAGGATGTCATCTGCTTTGAGTGAGCTTGTCTGTGAGCCATCCCATTTGGAATATCGAACCAGGGAATTGAACTTGTTGGACATGCTGATCTCCTGGCTAACCGCGGTAGGTGGTTCTCCCGCTGACGCGATCTTTGTTGAGTAGCTGGTTAATGTGCAATCCCTCTAGAATAAATTCGGCTGTGGAAGCGCGCACTGAGGGGTTGCTGGAGTTGGCAATTTTAGTGACGACTTCGTCGAGCCCTTCAATACGCTGAATGATCGATGTGTAGTCTGCGGCGGGAACTGACTCGCCGATGGTGACATGTATGCCATCTGTAAAGTGTAAAGAAAGTGCTTCCATGTCGTTGACGTCAACGAAACGATCAAAAACTGACTTGATGGCTGCAGAGAATAAATTCTCCATGATCTTGTCTTCCTGACCGTCCTCCATTGCCTCAAATTCAATCTTTCCCTGCAGGGATGGCATGATGAAAGGTAAGTCCGAGATTCGAGGTACAACGTCCTGTTCACCGATGGAGATAGAACGTCGTAGCGCATTGGCCATCAGCGCTTCGAAGTTAGCAACGGAGGCACGGACGGATACGCCTGAACGTTGATTGATGTCCGGGGAATGTCTGGCCTGCTGGGTGATTTCAGCGATGATCTGCGACATGAAGGGCGGCACTTCTTCTGTGTATTCGGCAAGGTTCAGTTTGCGTTGCTCCTGATCCATGATCGCGATTTCTTCCAGGATAGTCTCAGGGTAGTGGGTTCGTATTTGAGAACCGTATCGGTCTTTCAATGGCGTGATGATACGCCCTCGATTGGTGTAGTCCTCAGGGTTTGCGGTGGCGACGATCATGATGTCGAGGTCAAGACGAACCTTGTGACCACGAATCTGAATGTCACGCTCTTCCATCACGTTCAAAAGGCCAACCTGAATCCTTTCCGAAAGGTCGGGTAACTCATTGATTGCAAAGATGCCGCGATTGCTATGTGGTACCAAGCCAAAGTGTAGTGCTTCCTCATCGGCAAGATAACGGCCTTCTGCGATCTTGATGGGGTCAATTTCTCCGATGAGGTCGGCGATCGTGATATCGGGCGTGGCAAGTTTTTCACCGTAGCGTTGCTCGCGGTGCAACCATCGGATGGCTGCATCATCGCCTTGCTCCATGATCACTTTTTTGCCCTGGGCACTGATTGGAGCGAATGGGTTCTCGGGAATTTCCACTCCATCTAAAATGGGTGTGTATTCATCCAACAACGAAATCAGGCTGCGAATAATCCGTGACTTTGCCTGTCCGCGCTCACCCAACAGGATGATGTCCTGGCCAGATAGAATCGCATTCTGCATCTGCGGGATAACCGTGTCCTGGTATCCAATGATGCCGGGGAATATATCTTCAGCGTTTTTCAGCTTAGTGATGAGATTTTTACGCATCTCATCCCGGACTGAGAGCACTTCAAAACCGGATGATTTTAATGCGCCGAGGGTTCTGGCTTCTGTCACGCTATTCTCCCGTAGGCAGTCTTACAGAGCCAGTATAAACAGGTTGAAGATGTGTTTGGGAAGAACTTTAGGTCGCTAGTCGGGTTTGTTGGCCACGATGATGGCCCGCCTGGGTGCGGGATATCCTTCGATCGTTAAATCCTCGTTATTGGGGTCCAAATAATCTGCCAGGGATTGAAATTGCATCCACGCTGTTTGGTGCTGTTCGTCGGTTGTTGTCTGGCATACATCGACGGTACGTACATTGTTTAATCCCAGTCTTTTTAGCCAAAGCTCCAGGGCAAGCGTACTAGGAAGAAACCAGACGTTGGCCATTTTCGCATAACGATCTTCGGGGACGAGTATGGTTTGTGCATCACCGGGTACTACCAGGGTTTCCAGAATCAGTTCTCCACCGGGACGTAAGAAACTGATCAATTCATTAACGTGATCAAGGGGAGCGCGTCGGTGGTAGAGCACACCCATCGAAAACACGGAGTCGAAGCTGGCAAATACTGGCAGGTGCTCCGATCGAAGTGGCAGGAGATGCGCATTGTTCGGTGACATTAATTTTTTCACTAACGCGAACTGGTACAGAAACAGTCTTGTAGGATCTACACCGAGTGCGAAATTGGCACCGGCACCCAGCATACGAAACAGGTGATAGCCGTTGCCACAACCTACATCGAGTACATCTCTGCCAGTGAGCGGGGTGATATGTGGTGCAAGACGTTGCCACTTCCAATCGGAACGCCATTCGGTATCGATATCGATACCGAGCAGATGCCAGGGACCTTTGCGCCAGGGCATCAAAGCCTCAAGGCTTGAACGCAGTTGGTCCACGTCGGTATCTGACAGAACACTAATAACATCCGAGGAAAAATCACTTCGGGTGTCGCTGAGGTCAGGAATCTCCGCTAGTGCATTATCCCACTTGGGCCCGTTGCCATGTTCCTTGAAGTGAGTTGCCATCAGTTTAGTCAGGTGCTCGAACTGTGCCTCGGACACGTGAGGTTTTAACGGGTCGAGAATAAGATCAGCGATCATCCAGCGTCTCGATAGCCACATGTTCGGCGAGCATATCGTAGGCTGAAAACGAATCGATCACGATATTATTAAGAAATGCCTGTGCCGCCACATAAGTTAAGCGGTGAACCCAGAGGGAAAATGTAAACAGAAACAAAGACAGCGAGTAGGCAGGTTCCATCATGACCATATTTGCTGCGGTAATCACCAGGATGACGAACAGTGACAGCCAACTGCCGTGTTCATTGGTGTAACCGGCGAATATTGTCCAGAAGATGCCGATCATTGGAATTGCAAGGCAAGCCGCCCAGCCGAAGGCAAAGCCAACATTGATAAAACAGGCAAGTAATAGTGCGGGGGACAAGATGATGCCTGTCCAGATGACGAGCTTTTTACCCAGTACGGTCTGTCCTATTTTGCCTTTGATCTCCTGGTTGGAGACCCTGGTAAAAAACTGGCGTGCTGTAGTTCTGGGAACCGTCAGCGTTGCGCTGCCCTGGGCAATGTTCGCTTGTGCATCCGCGAATTGCTCTGCTGAAAGGTGGTCACTCATTTTGTGGCCAACAGGGCAACAAAGTTAAGGCATTGCATGATGGTGTCAACGCGTTTGAATCCAGCCTGTAGCGCACGTTGTTGTAATGCGGCGCAGGTGTTGGGTACTAACACGTTTTCCAGGGCTGCGCGCTTTTGTGCGATCTCAAGGTCGCTGTACCCATTGAGTCGTTTAAAGTCATAGTACAGTGTTTCCAGCAGTAGCTGCTCTTCTGGGTCCTCAAACGAAATTTTTTCACAAAGCACCATGACGCCATTGTCATTCAGACCGTCGGCAATGCGTTTTAATACATTGTCTCGATCATCATCCGGAACAAACTGTAGTGTGAAATTAAGAACGACGACCGATGCGTTTTCGATTTGCGTATCACGAAGATCCTGTAAGCGTATTTCGATTGTGGCCTGGCTGTGATCTCTATCTACGTTGGTCAAACAACGCTCTACCATGTCCTTGGAGGTGTCGACACCGATGACGTGACAGCTGGAAGGTAGTTGTTGGCGCATGCGCAGTGTAGCCGCACCTAGTGAACAACCCAGGTCATAGCAGTTCGTTTCAGGTTGTGCATATCGGTCAGTCAGCAGGGCAATCGTGTCGAGCGCAAGTCTGTAGCCTGGTACGGATCTCTCGATCATGTTCTCAAAAACGTCAGCGACCTGCGCGTTAAACTCAAATGCAGGCAGAGGTGCGATAGGATTGGCGTAGACCTTGTCTTCTTTTTTGTTCATCAGTGATGAAATCTTTGTGAAGGGTTAATTCTAATCACTTGCTCTAATAATGTCCTGGTGGGTCAGCGCTTGATAATTGGGTCAACATGGCTAAGATTACGACTTCAAGGGATCCAGAGATAGCAGTTATGCGTCAAAGCCTTTGTCACACCTTATACCACAAGTTCACGCGATATCTGAGCGGGGCTTTCTGATGAGTTTACGAATTCTTCGCATCAACACGGCCGGTTTCCCCTTAGAGTGGCTTAGCTGGGAAGAGGCCGTTTGTTTGCATGCGAGGGAACTCGTCAGTTGGACCTATGGTGAGGAAGTCATGCAGGTCCATGGTGGTCATTCCAAAGCTACCGGAGAGCAGACTGTTGTTACATTGAACAGCATTATTGCCTCCAAAGGTAAGGTGTATACCAAAGGTAGAGCTGCACCACCGCTCACCAATAAAGCATTATTTCGTCGCGATCAAAACGTTTGCATGTACTGTGGTAACCGATTTCAAGAGGTGAACCTGAGTCGCGATCACGTTCATCCTATTTCCCGAGGCGGTCAAGATACCTGGACCAATGTGGTGACGGCCTGTAAACGGTGTAATGCCCACAAAGGCAGCAAGTTACCAGACGAATGTCACATGGAGTTGCTGGCGCTTCCGTACTGTCCGAATCATGCCGAGTATTTGGCGTTGTCTCATAGTGGACGAATTTTGGGTGACCAGATGGCGTTTTTGCGTAAACAGTTTTCCGCTAACAGTCGACTATTAACGCAAGAGGCAGAGCAGCTTCTTGCATCCTGAGGTTGACCTTTGCGGGTCGCTATCAATAGACTAGCTGGCTTCCTACTACCCTGAATCAAGTGGAGTTCTTTTGCCTGCAAATTATTGTCATATCCTGCATACGTCAGACATTCATCTGGACAACCATATCGGGGGTGAAGGTGAGGAAAGTTTCGCGCAGCGGGGTCTGATTGATGCTGTAGATAAGTCTCTGGAACTGGAAGTTGATCTGTTTATTCTGGCCGGTGATCTGTTTGATCACAACCGCGTAAAATCGCCATGCCTTGCGTTTGCGACGGAACAACTGGCACGGGTGCAATGCCCCGTCGTGATGATTACCGGTAATCATGATTGCATGTCAGAGCTTTCGGTTTATCACCGATATGATCCGCTCGACGCTGGTTCCCATATCCACTTCATCAAGGATGAACAGGGCGGTGTCATCGAGTTTGCGGACCTGGGCGTTAAAGTCTGGGGTAAGGGTATCGTTGACCATCATCCTGAAAACAAACCGTTAGAGTATGTTCCGCAGAAGGACCATGATGGCTGGTATATTGGAGTGACTCATGGCTATTACGTTGAGCGTGGAGCAGGGATGTACTCCTCATTGATTACTTCGGATGAGATAGAACAGAGCTCTTTGGATTATCTTGCGATGGGGCACGTGCATGTATTTAGTGCAGTCAAGCATGGTGCTACCCATGCCGCCTATCCTGGGTCCCCTAATATGCATCAGGGAACCCGCGAGATGACGGCCGCGCATGTTGAGTTTTGTCCGCAGAACGGGGTTACTGTTAATCGTGTTGAGTTGGCTGGGCATGCGGCGGAGATTGAGCCGAATGCTGCTGTGGCTGGTTTGCCCTTTTATTAAGGGCCTGCCGCTGATTCTCCGCACAATCCGCGCTGCGCGCTCCTTATTGTGATCAGATTCTATTAAATATTGGGCGGGCAGCCATCCATGGAGCTAAGGCCTGCCGCTGATTCTCCGCACAATCCGCGCTGCGCGCTCCTTATTGTGCTTCAGCGGCTGATTTTCCTGTGGAAAATCACCAAGGTCTTCGGGAGTTTTCCCAATCGAAGGGTTCTACGCCGTGTTCTGTTAGCTGATGGATTTCGGCGCGGGGTTTTTCTCCGTCGAGATGCAGAAAGCCGATGGTCCCGAACTGAAGCTGCAGGTTGTGAGGAAATGTTGGTGATCCCGGATTGACGCAAAGGACTCCATCAAAGACATCAATCTGTTCGACATGGGTGTCACCGTAAATGAGCACATCGGGACGGCCATCTGGAAACAAACGATCTATCCACTTAGGTACGGTCAAATGCGGTGGTGATTCGGGCATCGGAATGTAGTGGGTGAGTCCGATCTTAAAGCCGTTGTACTCCACCAGCCAGGCTTCCTTCAAACGCGGGTCATCCGGGAGAACAGTACGGCCACCGGAGCCGTCATCGCCGTTACCTCGCGCAGCATAAACCGGCGCTATTTCGCTCAAGCGGTCTATAACACTGAGATGGTAAATATCACCGCCATGCAGAATACATTCAACATCGTGAAATTGTTCATAGACGTGAGGCCAGAGCTCTGGCATTGATTCAGGAATATGGGTATCGGATATCAATCCTATTTTCACTTGATAACTCCCTGATTTCGAAGATCTGTGATTTGTTTCTGGTTGAGACCAATTTCGGCGAGGACCTCATCAGTGTGCTCGCCATGTAGAGGCGCACCCTGACGGATTTCTGGCGATGTTTTGCTAAATCGGGCGGCAGCTCTGGTTTGTCGAATGGGACCTGCAACAGGATGCTCGGTTTCCACAATGATATCGCTGGCGAGTACCTGTGGATGATGAATCACGTCTTTTCTTTTCAATACAGGAGACGAGGGGACACCGGCATCATCAAGAATTTTTAGCCATTCTTCGGCAGTCCTCGCCATGAGTGCATCCTGGGTCATTTGTAACCGCAAATTGGCATGTTGGTCGCGCAGGGCAGGGGTTGTAAAACGCTCGTCAGCAAGCCATTCCGGATGCCCCACGGCATTACAAAGTGCGCGCCATTGATTGTTGGACATGGCGGATACGCTGATATATCCCGATTTGGTTTCGTAGATCAAATCGATAAAAGTGGCAGCTCGTTGGGCTGAAACCTCGTTTCCAATGAAAGTTTGACCGCCCATATCCGATGACCAAAGGAACGACAGCACAGCGTCCAGCATTGATACTCGCACGTGTTGTCCCTCGCCGGTTTTCTCCCGATGGACGAGGGCACTGCTAATGGCCTGCGCCGCAGTCATGCCCGTGAGCTTGTCTGGCACGATGGTTCTTACCAGGCGAGGGCGCTCTTCGTCCGATCCTGCCTGGATCGTGGTTAAACCACTTAATGCCTGTACGATGGGATCGTAGACGGGCTTGTGGGACCAGGGGCCCTTCTCGCCGAATCCGGATATCGATGCATAGATGATACTGGGTACGACTTTACGTATTGCGGTCTCATCGACCCCGAGTCGTTCAACAACGCCAGGTCTGAAATTTTGGATAAATACATCGCAGGTTTTTGCCAGCGACATCAGCACATCAACGCCTTCGGGGGATTTTAGGTCAAGCGTGATAGCGCGTTTGTTGCGATTGTTGTTGAGAAAAGTTGCCGTAAACTGATGTGCACCGTAGCCGGCGCCCCGAGCGTGATCGGGCGCAGTGACGGATTCCACTTTGATCACCTCGGCACCCTGATCCGCAAGTAGCATGGTTGCGAAGGGTCCTGATATGACGGTGGTTAGGTCAAGTATTCTGTATCCGTCTAGCGGTCCAGGCATGGGTATCTCTTATTCAGAAGCTGCCGCTAGTGTATTGCAGTATTCTCGATAGCGGTGTTTTAAGCGGTAAATATT
>Ga0055584_100007320_pt1 | contig 10827 bp, 9 predicted proteins | sample OSDHelmetaG_FD_58716 | JGI IMG/M metagenome (GOLD analysis project Ga0055584, IMG submission 58716) | Pelagic marine sediment microbial communities from the LTER site Helgoland, North Sea, for post-phytoplankton bloom and carbon turnover... | ecosystem: Environmental > Aquatic > Marine >...
GTCCTGTTGTGGGAACGGGAAGGTAATGTTGTCTTTGTCGAAGCGTTTCTTGATGGCCTCGGTCAAATCGAACATGACACCCCAATAGTCCGACGTCTTGACCCACGGGCGCACGACGAAATTGACGCTGCTGTCTGCAAGCGCCGAAACGGCGATTGTTGGTGCAGGTTCCGGAAGAACCCTTTCCTCAGCGGCGATGAGTTCTTCAAGCGTCTTGCGAACTTTGTCGATATCGTCGTCGTAGCTGACGCCGATGACCATGTCGACACGTCGCGTATCGTTCGCCGAGTAGTTAGTGATGATGCTGCCCATAATCTGGCTGTTCGGAACGATAATCTGTTTGTTATCGCCCGTCTTCAGGATGGTGGTCAGAATCTGAACCTCTTCAACGGTGCCAGAAATTCCGGCGGCCTCGATCCAGTCGCCAACCCGATAGGGACGGAACAAGACAATTAAAACGCCCGAAGCGAAGTTTGACAGCGAGCCCTGCAAAGCCAGACCGACGGCAAGACCTGCCGCACCGAAGATCGCGATGAACGAGGTTGTCTCGATACCGATCGCACCGATTGCGGCGATCACGACCACAACCATCAGCACCGTTCGTACGAGGTTGCAGATGAAGGTTTCCAGCGTCTTATCGACTTCCTGTTTTTGCATGACTGTGGCGGTTGCTTTGACCACGAGTCGAACAATGTATTTACCGATCAGGAATATCGCCAGCGCGGTAACGACCTTGATGCCAAGATCGATTCCGAGATCCATCCCTTTGTCCCGCATGAGTGCAGGTAATGTCGACCAGTCAAATGATGCCAGGTCTGCTACTGTTTCGTCGTCCATCTTCTTTCTTCCTCGTTATTGTCCTGCAACACCTTCAAAACCGGGCTGAAATCGAAAAACTCGGTATGGGCCTTGCGATGCGATGTGATTGTTGGATTTAAAAATGACTTCTGTCAGAGCGCTGTCTGCGACGTATAAGAAATTGTCGGGTCCGAACGACAATGCATCCGGCCAACGAATTTCCTGCGATTGTATGAGTGTCGACAGACCTTTGCCAGTGTCGACCCGGAAAATAGCACTGTGCTCCACATCCGTAATGTACACGCCTCCCGCTGTATCCACACTCATTCCATCGCTGAGCGGTTTTTCACTGTAGCGTTCGACCAGCGTTTCCAGCTTCCCGGGTGGTAAATTTTCGTCCCGAAGGTCCCTGAGTCGGATACGGTACAGGCCCGATCCGTTGAGCGCGCCATAATAGAGCCATTCCGGTCCGAGAGCGATGCCATCTACACCACCTTTTAATGCGACGATGCCGCCGGCGAACTCCATGTCGCGATCGTTGCTGTGAATCAGGTAGTTTTCAGCGCTTACAGATGGGTCGCTCTCCAGAACGCGGCGAGCGTCACCGGTTTCGACGTCGTAGACGATTAGCGCGGGCTTCATGGCCCAAAAGCTGGCGTCGGCAATAATGACGGTTCGGCCGTCTGCGCTGACCTGAAGGTCCTGCAGAAACGATCCTGCGGGCGCAATGGATTTGCCGAGATTCTGGTTTCGCAGCACATCGCCACTGTCGAGGTCGATTGCGACGATGCGGGCGCTGCGTATCCCATGATTGCCGTGGTCGATAATCCAGAGGCGATTGAGTTGATCGATGGCGACACCGAGTGGCTTATCGAAAAGGTCTATCTGCGCTGTGAGAGAAGGATAGGGTACCGACGCACCGTCAACGTACTCGAGCAACTTGTTGCCTCGTGGTCTCGATTCCGGATGCACAGTAAAAAAGACGCGCCCATCGCGATTGACGGCGACGTTGCCAATCGGTTTGGGATACGCGAGCACTTCTTCGAGGGCGCTGGCCTTCAGTTTTGATGTGCTGGTCAGATCCGGGTACGCATCGCCACCGCCATACCGCACCCACATCACGACTGCGGCGGTGACGAACAAGATCAGTAGAAACAGCAGAACTTTCTTCATATTAGCTGCTGCGATTCACAGTGATTCAAAACGACTTAAGACTATCCCCATGGCAAAATTCTACAACATTGGGAGGAGTATTAAGACATTAGCGCGATGGCCCAGCTGAAGAAGATGAGGCCGAAAGCAGATGCCCCTGCGAAGAGCTGTGTTCGTGAGTCCTGCGGTAGCTTGCCCAGACGAATAAGGACCAGACCTGCCACGAATCCACAGACGAAGCCGAGAAAATGCGCGCCAATATCAGTGTTTTCGCCGCCGGTGCCGGTATACATCAGCAACGCCAGCCCACCAACGATTGGCCCATACCGGGTCGACCAGCGTTCCTGCGACATCAACTTGCCGAACCAGACGTAACCGGCGACCAGTCCGAGCGCAGCAAATACGGCGGTCGACGCGCCTATGGACCGGTGTGAGGCGTCCAGGAACAAGGTGTTGAGCGCGTTGCCTGCCGCCGCAGCCAGTACGATCGAAAGCCAGGCTATCCCGGAGCCGAGCAGGCGCCCCGCGAACAGACCGAAGAACACGCCGAAAACAATGTTGCCCAAGAGGTGCCTGACGCCGGAATGCAGCGTCAGCGCAGTGAACAGACGCCAAACCTCACCGTTGCGGATGAGTTCACCGTCGACTCGGCCAGCAACAAACCAGTTGCTTTGGAAAAATGAATAACCGGCCATGCCGGCGACCATGCAAACGACGAAGACGTAAGCAACTACGCCCGGCAGGGCATTCTGATGCTCAATCTTCCGAACAGGCTTTGGATGAACGGGCGGGTTTTCTTCGTCGTAGAGCTGCAGTTCAGTGACGGCCTGGGCGGAGAATTGCGCCGGGACTATGAGCACAGAGGAGCCACTATCGTTGATTAATTGATGCGGGATCTGCAACGACGTCAGGACAAGCGCGCGATCGGCAGAGGCTTGCCGATTGCGACTTTCAAATACTACTCTCAGGTCTTCGTTCATGGTTCCGCCAACAATACAGGCATTCCGATATGTGGACAGCCTCTCGACTATTCAATTATGCGGTAAGCTAGGCTGCCACTGATCGCAGTTACCCTGCCCGCAGCAAGGAGCGCCTATGAAGAGTCTGATTCGCACCGCCGTGTTCGTTTTCGTCCTTTTCAGCGGCCAGGCCTTGGCAGAAGTCAAAGATGCCGGCGTGGGCGGCTTTACCGTTGTCAATGAAGTGATCATCGAGGCGGACGTCGAAGCGGTTTGGAAGGCGGCTATCGACGATGTTGGCCTTTGGTGGAGTTCAGATCACACCGTGTCAGGTGAAGCGCATCGCTTGAGCATTACGGCCCTGCCTCAAGGCTGTTTTTGCGAGAACCTGGGTCCTGGTGCAGGTGTCGTTCACCTGACCGTCACGATGGTCAGTCCGCGTGTGGTCATTCGCCTCACCGGCGGGCTTGGTCCGCTGGGTCTCATGGGGGTTAATGGCAATATGACCTGGGAGTTCGCGACGGTCGAAACGGGCACCGAGGTGACGTTCACCTACGTGGTTGGCGGCTATCGGCCAGAAGGTCTCGATTCAATCGCTGCACCTGTCGACTTTGTACTAGGCGAGGCGCTTGCCCGACTAAAAGCGCAGGTTGAGACCGGCGACCCGGAGAACGCCGACCTTGGGTGAGTCTGATCTGGTCAGGCCGTCTTCAACCGTCGTACTTGCGAGAGCGGGCGTCGGCGACCCGGAAGTATTCATTGTGCGCCGTCACGAACAATCGTCATTCGGATCGGCGCACGCATTTCCCGGCGGCGTCGTCGACTCTGTTGACGCTGAGGTTCATGATTTTTGCGAGGGCCTTTCAAGCGCGGAGGCGAATGCGCGCCTCGGCGTGCCGGATGGGGGTCTCGATTATTACTCCAGTGCAGTTCGCGAGTTGTTCGAAGAAGCCGGAGTTCTGCTCGCGGACCTTTCGAGCGTTGACGAGAACATCTCAGCCGTGCGAGACGCATTGAATGATGGCTCGCTGAACTGGGCGGAGTTCGTAGCACGCAATGCGCTGTCGTTGCACTGCAGCGAGCTGAACTACATTAGTCACTGGGTGACTCCACCGCAGGAGCCAAAGCGTTACTCGACGCGATTTTTCCTCGCGAAATTGCCTGCAGGTCAGAATGCGGTGCATTGCGGCGGCGAATTGACGGAGTCGTGTTGGGCAACTGCGACGGAGATACTGGCGGCCGAACGACGCGGGGAAATAACATTGATTTTCCCGACACTGAAGACCCTGGAGAGCGTGGCACGTCACAGGTCCCTGGATAGCCTCATGGATTGGGCGGAGTCGAGCGTGGAGTGGGGCATTACCAGCATGGTTCCAGTGCTTATCGAGCGAGACGGCAAAACGGAAATCGTGCTGCCTGGCGATAAAAACTACCCCGGGGCAAGAGCATGAGCACTTTCGGCCCGGATATGCCCGAATTCACCGAACTCGCGTCGGGCGTGCGTCGATTGCTGGCGCCGAATCCTTCGATGATGACCGGACCTGGAACCAACACCTACCTGATCGGAAACAAAGAGCTTGCGGTGCTCGACCCCGGACCGATGATCGAAAGTCACATTGAGAAAATCCGGAAGGTTGCACTTGCTCCGATTCGTTGGGTAATGGTCACGCACACACACCCTGATCATTCACCCGCTGCTCGCGATCTGGCGAGGCTGGCAGGAGCCGAATTGATCGGCATGCCGCCACCCAAAGGTCAGCATCAGGACACAAGCTTCGTCCCGGATCGCGTCCTTGAAGATGGCGAGCGTTTAACGATTGATGGTGTCGAAGTTGAGGCTATTCACACGCCGGGACACGCGTCGAACCACGTTTGTTATCTTGAAACGCATCTCAACTGGATCTTCACGGGTGATCATGTCATCGACGGGTCAACCGTCGTGATCAACCCACCGGATGGCGACATGAAGCACTATCTTCAGTCGCTGGAGAAGATCAAGAGGCGCCGACCGGACGCCCTGGCGCCTGGGCATGGAGAGTTGATACGCGACCCGGACCGCGCCATCGAACACCTGATTGATCACCGCTTGCATCGGGAAAGCAAAGTTGCAGCCGCTCTCAGCGAACACCCCGGATTGACCTCAATGGAGCTCGTGCCAAAGGTGTATCAGGATGTCGACCCGAAGCTGTACGGTCTTGCCGAGCGATCGCTGCTTGCGCATCTTTTGAAACTGGCCGACGACGGTTCTGCGCTGAAGGCTGACGGACGGTGGTTCAAGGCCTGACCGGTCGAGCCCGCTTGCGATGGCGGCGATGTCGCTCACTCCGTTGAGATGCCACTCTCTACCAGTTGTTTGAAGCGCTGCATTTCATCTTGGCTGCGCGAACGCATGGTCTTTCGAAAGAATAGCGCGGCGATTCGATAGAATCCTTTAAAGCGATAATCGAGCTCAAGAATCCATAGAGTCTGTCTATTGCTTACGGACTCAAAGCGATAGGTCATCGTCGTCCGGCTCCAATCCGAATCCAGGACCGCGGCCATGAATTCAAATTCACGTTTCTCTGTCAGCGTGGTGACCACAGTTAAGTCTTTGCCGTTGTGATCGTAGGTGAGCTCGTATTTGGCACCGGACTCGTCGGGCGTTCCGCTCAAGTGCTTTTGTGATTTCAGCCCTGGCTGCCATTTGCCCGCGTTCTCGGGGTCATCGAAAACGCGCCAGACCGTCTTGCGATCGGCGTCAATATTAATTTCATTGTGCAGTTTCATAATGGTCCGCGGGGGTCGAAATCGCCCGCAAACTATAGCATTCGGCTGTCCGCGATTGCGCCACAGCCGGCGTATTTGCTCGATAAGCGCATTTGTGATCCGGCTCTCATACGCCTGAGGGGCCATCACGTAGTATCCAAAGACCCCCGGCTCCGGGCCGGTCGATGATCGGAACGGATGCAGCGCGACGTGTCGCAGCCGCAAGCCCGGGCAACCCGGGTGCAATGGCGAAGGGCCGTTGTCAGCCTTCAGGATGAACTGGCAATGCCTGTATTCAGCAGCGGAAAATCGACCGTCATCTCCCGCGAGGAAGAGCTCGACCTCGCGAAAGCTGCATTGAGTCCGAAGTTGTCTGCCGTCGAATTCGACGAGGAGGGCCAGTTTTTCTATATGACGATCGACCGGGCACTCTTCTCCGACCCGGTCAGCACAATCCGGACCGTGCTGGACGCCCACGGTTATGTGCCCAATCTCGAAAACGTCCTGTCTTGCCTCGATAGCTTCCGCTTTGCCGTATACACCCAGCTTCGAAACCGCTCCGGAACGGATACCCAAGCGGTAAAAGTGGAGGACTACCTGCCCTGTCTGACGTTCGAACTGCCGCAGAAGAACCTGATCGGTCCGGTACTCCAGAGTTTCTACGATGAGATCGCGCAATACGACACAAAGTCCGGCACACCGAATCGCCGCGGCGAGAAGAAGGATGGCGACGATCAGATAATCCGCAAACTCACAGAGAAAAATGACCGGCTCGAGGAGGAGAACCGCGAGCTCCGAAATCAGCTTAACGAGCTTACCCGGCAACTGAGCATTGAGCAGCGCTCACTGAATCGCGCCTCCCGGGCGTTGGATTCGGGGCAAATGCTGCCGGCCAATGCGCGCCTCGGCCGCATTGACTCGATCGATCTCAAGCGGCGGACGGCCAAAGTCAAATGTCAGCGCCGCGTGATCGATATTCCGACTCACCTGCTGGACCGTGTACCGGATTACCAGGCACGCTGCCTCGTTACATTTGATGAAGATGACGATCGCCCGATCGGTATCGTCTTTTTCTGCAACACCGAACTCGCAGAACTCGACAACCGCACCGCCGAGTTGATTTACGTTGACGGTAAGTCATTCAAGGCGCGAGATTCGATGCGTACTGAATTCCAGATCAAGGCGGTCAACGACAGCGAGGCCGATACGATCAGCAGCATGCGCCGTGGCGACCAGATCCTGATCTCGATCGCAAACGACTACGTTGCACGATTCTCGGCAGTCAATGCACAGAATCCAGCCGACATTCGCAGCCGCATCTCCGAACAATTCGTGCTGCACGATATATCCCGCAACCCGCTCGTCGCGAAAGCGGCCAACGACGACCAGACCGGCTAACGGCGAAGAGGCGACCATGCAGGGACTTAAGGAAAAGAAATATCTCGTGAATGGCCGGAAGCGCTTCGATCCGTTAGCCGTCCTGTTCAGCCTCGGACTGCTTGGTGCCGTACTCGTATCAGCCGTGGGTACCGACGCCGTACTCGACAGTGCCAACGGGGGCTCGACGCTGTTCGGCGACTCCCGCAGTTTCTTTTTCGTGGTTGGCGGCACCCTGGGCGTTCTCCTGTTCCAATTCGACATCGAAACGTTCTTCCGCACTTTTGTACTGGTTGTGCGGTCGCTGATTGCGAGCCCGACTGCGCACGCCAGCAAGGCCATGGACGAACTGGATGAGAGCATCGTCAGCGGCGGCAGCATCCTCGATCTGCGTGACGGCGACGAGATACGCGGAGAGTTGCTGAACGATATTGTTCACATGATTCGCGAGCGCCTTTTCTATGAGGAAATCGAAGACTTCGTCGCAACCCGAGTCTCCTCGCTGTTCCTGATTCGCCAGGAGGCGGTTGCCCTGCTCAATAAGGGCGCCAAGATTGCTCCGGCGCTGGGTCTGCTCGGCACCGTTATCGGCCTCATAGAGATGCTCAAGTCACTCGACGACCCGTCCGGTATCGGGCCGGCGATGTCTCTCGCCCTGATGACGACGGCGTTTGGTTCGATACTCGGTTCACTCGTATTCACGCCACTTGCCGGTCGCCTCGAGCACCACAATCGCATGTATGTTGAAACCCACAAGCAGCTCATGAACCGAATCGGCATCCTGATGCGACGGCAGGACCGGCAGCTTGAAGCCGTCCGTATGAACAGGAAGCTGGAAACCACATCGTGACGCTCGACGAGCTCTCAGTCCGAAGAGGAGACGAAGGTCTCGATGTCTTCTACATCAGCTTCGGCGATCTGATGGTTATCCTCTGCGTCTTCTTCGTCATGTTGCTGACGATGAGCAAGCTCGACATCGGCTCATTCGAGAAGGTAAAGAGCGTGATGACCGGTAGCACTGAGAACACGCTGGTCGAGCTCGAAGGCGAGCTGCGGGAAATCATCGAAGGTACGCCGGGCATTCCTGGCGCGACTGTGCGTCTGGCAGAAGATGGCGTTCGCGTCGATCTCGATACCGGTGTGCTGTTCGCAACCGGCAGCGCAGTAATTCGAGGCGACGCACTGGATTCGCTTGCGCCGCTGTTCGATACAATAAAGGTCACCGACTACGAGATCGACATCGAAGGTCACACTGACGATGTACCGTACTACCGCAATGATGACGGTGAGATCGACACCAACTGGAGCCTGAGCGGAAGGCGTGCCGGTAGCGTTATTTTGCACCTCAGGTCACAGCGTTTCGACGCCGACCGCTTACGCGCCGTCGGTTATGCGGATACGCAACCGGTCATCGCCGTCAGCGGCCTAGAGGGCAGTGAGCTCGCGAGCGCCAGGGCGCGCAATCGTCGCGTCTCGCTGCTGATCCACTAGACCCGGAGCTGATTGTATATGTGGCGCGCTGCGGCAAAAAATGGCATCACCGGCAAGGGCATTGGTCGGAAACATGACAGGCGCAATGCGTTTCGAATCCGCCGTTTTCGCAACGACCACGGATTCGAAGTCTACTCGCTCGAGAACACTGCAGAAGGTCGCAAAATTTACATTCCGCGATTCATATTCGGTCGCTTTCGTGCCGCTGTCCGGCAGTTACTAACGACCGAGATCTGCAAAAAGTCGCCGGAGTCTTTTGAGGTTAAGGCGAGTTTCCTGAACCGGGAATATTTTTACTTCATTTCCTCCAGCGCCGACATCGACAACCTCGTTATCCAGGACGTCGAGGAACGGGAAGGTTCGTCTGGTTACCTGACCGTGGCACGCCCAAGCCTGCATGTTCTTGATGCATTGCTCTACGACGAAGCGCTGCAGCACCCCAACGACGTGCTGCAGGAAATCATCTCCTACCACAGGCTATTCCAGTTCAGTTTCGTGAAGGGCTCCAAAAGCATCACGAGCGGACTCGCCCTGCGCAAGGACGTTCTGCAATCAAGCAAACACTACGCGCGCAGGCTGGCTGAGCGCGTGGTGATCGATCCCGAAGCGCGGCATGTCGAAGCATCGGCAGCGATACCGGCAGTTGTCGGCCTTCCGGGCATGCCCCGGACAACGGCAGAGCGCTACGAACCGAAGCTCGGCGAGCGTTTCAATGAGAAAGACATCAGGGTCGATTACGAGGAGATATTCGGCGATAGCCGTGATGCTCGGGATGCGGCAAATGACGACGCGCCCGATTCCAGGTCTTCGAGCCGGCGCAGCAAGAAACCCTTATCCGAATTCCCGATACCGCTGGAGACAGAGCACGTCAAGGCGCTCGGCGACGGCCGCTTCTATTTCGAACTCGGCGTTGAGAAAGCCAGCGAGTTTCGCGAACGCTTTATCGGCGACCGCAGCAGCGATTATTACCTCGGATTCGAAATCGTTGACGCGCTGTTTCGCGAACGTGGCGCTGTGCGCACGTTCCAGTTTCCGCTGTATTACTGCAAGGTCACCATTCGCGAATCAGGTCGCGGCGTTCACGTAGAGATCGCTCGTGACGGCCAGTTCTGGCTCAATCACCTCGCGCTCGCCGAACTTGTTGGCAAATTCAGCTCGACGGCCGTCGGTACGGATCACGTGGATGAATTTTTTCAGACTCTGCTCGCGCAGGACATCAGCATTGATCGACTCAATGACCGTATCCGCCTGGTTCGGCATCTGCCGGTGACCGAAGCGATTTTCGACCGCAGCCGTGAAATTCTCCTCGGCTACCGCGATGAAAATGGCAAGGGAGGCCTGCTTGGTGGACTGAAGGTGGAGGGTATCGAGTGCGACCTGCGGAGCGTCGTATTGTATCGGGCGCCAAAAACGCTAAACGCGATCGGCCAGGCGCTGGAGGCGGACCTCGATGGTATAGCCGCTATTGCCCATGATTCGACGAAACGTTTCTACGATTCATTGCTCGGTAAATTTCTGACACCCGAAATGGCTTCAGTCGGACGCGCGCCAAAGGCGTTCGCGCCGCGGACCTGGATGCCCGGCGCTGTTCCTCCGAGCACGCGCGATCTCGTCGACCGCCTCAACCAGCACGAGCTCGTGCTGCTTGAGGGCCCACCGGGCACCGGCAAGACCCATGCGATTATGAATCTACTGCTTCACTGCATCGCGACGAAGCAGCGAGTGCTGATCGTCAGTGACCAACAGGCCGCGATCGAGGCGCTGGTAGAGAAAATGCAGGAGTACCTGATTGGCGACGACGCAGGCGGCCCTGCTGAGCGTGCCTGGAAAGAATTGCTAAAAGCTGCGATCAAGATTGTTGAAGAGGTCGATGAGGGTGAGCACAGCCTGTCGGAGTTGGTGGCGAATCTTGAGGATGTACTCAAGGTGCCTGACCCCGGGCCTGCGACACAGAGCAAGGGCGAACGCATCGTGCGCCAGGTGCGCGCGATTGACGACCGGATCGACCGGGCGCGCACGCGCATTAGCGAGAAGATGCACGGCCACATGGGCGACGATGTGCGCTTCGACTTTCGCGTGCAGCAAAAGGATGAGGCGCGAATCGAGCTGGATAGCCTGCTGGAATTTCTTGGTCTTCTCCGGGATGACTCGGCACCGGCGCGAGAGGCGCTGGATGGATTCGTGCGACACCGCTTCGAGCTGATCGCGCAAGGTATGGAGGACTGCTACGGTTTCTTCCGGCCGCCGACCTCCAATCCCGATGCAGAAATTGCATCGCTAGACGGTGATGAGGCCATGCTGTCGG
>Ga0055584_100007323_pt1 | contig 10825 bp, 7 predicted proteins | sample OSDHelmetaG_FD_58716 | JGI IMG/M metagenome (GOLD analysis project Ga0055584, IMG submission 58716) | Pelagic marine sediment microbial communities from the LTER site Helgoland, North Sea, for post-phytoplankton bloom and carbon turnover... | ecosystem: Environmental > Aquatic > Marine >...
TGGATTGCACAGCAAATGCAAAGCGCAGGCTTGGATGCGCGGTTTGATCCGGTTGGAAATCTTTTTGGTCTTGCGCCTGAAAAAAGCCTTTTGCTGGGATCCCATACAGATAGCCAGCCAGAAGGCGGCTGGCTGGATGGCGCTTTGGGGGTTATGGCCGCGCTTGAAATCGCAAGGGCGAGTAAAGAGCAGGGTGGACCGCCAGTTTCGGTGGTCAATTTTCAAGACGAAGAGGGGCGCTTTGGTGTGACAACTGGCAGCGCGGTTTGGAGCGGCCAGCTTTCTTTGGAAAGCGCTGACCAACTTGTTGACCGGACTGGCATAAGCTTTTCTGACGCGCGCAAAACACTTGGGGATCGTTGTGGTGACTTTATCGATCCGCGCCATTTCAATGGATTTGTAGAAATGCATATCGAGCAAGGCCCGAGTTTAGATCGGGCATGGCAAAAAATTGGCGTTGTTACAGATATTGTTGGAATTCGGGACCTAAACATAACCTTCTGCGGGGCTCAAAACCACGCAGGCACCACCCCAATGGGCGTACGGCAAGATGCATTTCAGGCGCTAGCCAAATTTAACCAACTGCTAAACGACCGTTTTAGAAATATAGTCACCCCTCAAACTGTTTGGACCATTGGGCATGTTGCCTTGCATCCAAATGCTGCCTCAATCGTTCCTGGCAGTGTCATGTTTTCGATGCAATGGAGAGATGGTGATGCGCATCGTTTACAGCAAATGGAAAATGTTGTTCGTGACACTGCCAGCGAAATTGCAAGAGATCAAAACATGGCACTGTCTTTTGGAACACTACGCGGACTTGATCCGGTTAAAATGGATGAAAAACTGCAGCAGGCATTAAAAGCAAGTGCAGGTGAAATAACTCCAAATGCATGGCGTAGTATGGTGTCTGGCGCTTTGCATGATGCGACAAATGTTGCCGAGCTTATGCCTACAGCAATGCTTTTTGTCCCTTCCATTAATGGGGTTAGCCATGACTTTTCTGAAGACACAGCAGAAGATGATCTGGTCACGGGTCTTAGGGTGTTAGCAAGGGCTGTTGATCAACGAACTTAAAATAATTTTTGCGTTGAAAGCTGCAAAGTGCGGCATCCATTCAAACGCTAACGCAAAATCAGTGCAAGGCCTATCTTTCCCAACGGACATCTCCAAGAAATATATATCCGGCACCATAGATTGTTTTGATAAGCTGTGGGTTTTTGGGATCTTCATTCAGCTTGGTGCGTAATCTAGAAATTCGAACATCCATTGCACGATCAAAACTTTCACCTGCGGCGCCGCCAAGAGTTTCTTGCATATGAGCACGACTTATCAATCGCTTTGGGCTTTCTAAAAATAAACGGAGTACTTCACCCTCTGCATGAGAAAATGGGGTTTCTTGTCCGCTATCATTTTCAAGCATATAACGATCAAAATGCGCAATCCAACCTTCAAACCGGGCGGTAGTGCTGGCGGTATTGGCTGATTTGTCTTTGCGCAGCCTTGCACGTATGCGGGCCACGACTTCACTGGGGTCAAAGGGTTTAATGATATAATCATCAGCTCCCAGTTCTAGGCCGGTCACCCGATCTTGGACCTGCGCACGACCTGAAATAATAATTACGATTGCACCCTGCTCTAATGCCAATTGGTGCACTAGTGTCAGCCCATCTCGGTCAGGAAGACCAAGATCAACAAGGCACACATCCGGTGTCGCTGTTCTTAATGATGCTTCAAATTCTGTAGCGCGAGCAAAGGCCATGGTTCTAAATCCCGCTTCGTTTAGCGCACTCGCAAGCATTGAGCGGATTGCGGGCTCATCATCCAAAATTGTCACCAGTGGTTCAGTCATAAAGCGTGCCCGTTTTGTAAAATAAGTTTCAAGGTGGTGGCATCAAAGGGTTTCGGCAAGACCGTTCCTAGGCGCAAGGCATCTTGATGCAAATTATCTAATGCAGGGAGAGAGGTCATAAAGATTATAGGCGGTGCAGAACTGCTAAGATTGGTGGCCAGATCAACGCCTGTTTCTTGTCCTTCTAACCGCAGGTCGCACAAAATGAGTGATATTTCTGGCAGGCCTTTTATCAGGCTTTGTGCTTCTATGGCTGAATTTGCCTCTACGACTGCATGGCCTAACTCTGTGAGCATTAATCTGACATTGTCACGTAGGGCTGGATTGTCTTCAACCAAAAGAATCAAACCGGGTTTAGTCAGTTCAATCACATCGCGTTGAGGCAACCGCAGGACAACGCGTGCACCTGCATAGTTATTGTTCAAAATAACCTCACCACCTGACAGTTTGGCCAAATCATAAACCATCGATAACCCAAGGCCGGTGCCTTCTGTACCTTTGGTGGTGTAAAATGGGTTCATTGCATTTTTTAGCGCATCTTGTGAAAATCCAGGCCCCGTGTCTGTAACAGTAAACTCAATCCATGTGTTTTTAATCTCTTGAGCACTGAGAGTTATTTTACCGCTACCTGCCAGTGCATCCCGGGCGTTGAGAATTAGGTTAAGCAAAGAATCCTGCAACATTCCGTTGTCCAAAAGGTAATTTTCGCTCGGCATGTCATTTTTGACAACCAGTTCAATATTTTGTGGCAGCGCTGACCTTGCTAGACTTGTTAGACGCTTAAAAAGAGTTGGAATATGAGTATCTTCTGGATTCAACTTTCGAGTGTCGGTCATATCTGCAATTGTATTAAGTAACGCTCCTCCGCGCGCAGCAGCATCCTTTGTCGCATCAATTAAATATTGAGCGTCTGGGTGCAAATCTAGTGTATCAAGACGGCTTTGCGCACCCATTATGATGGTCAGCAAATTGGAAAAATCATGAGCTAAGCCATTTGTTAGTTGGGCTGCCATTTGGCGTTTGCTTGCTTGTTGAAGGGCTGATCTAGCCTGTGTTTCTTCGGTAACATCCATAGATAAAATGTAGACTCCAACAATTTTACTATTTTTTTCGTCTGGGGTTAATGCGGTCCGGATGCGTCGAGAGCTAAGATTGTCATTAAATTCGAAAACATTTGCTTCGCCCTGAAAAGCACGATTGAGTTTGCCCTTAAGTTGAGCATAGGCCTGTGCCCCAAGCGTTTCTGCAACGGTTCTTCCAATTATATCAGAGGGTCTTTCCGGCATCACAGAAGATAGCTTTCTGTTGGAATATGTATAGCGGCGGTCAAGATCTACATGCGCGATATGAGCTGGCATCATTTCAGTTGTTAGCCGCGTGCGTGCTTCGATCGCGGTTAATTCGCGCTTTGCTTGCTCAAGGGCTGCATTCGTGGCCTCTAGCTGACGGTTTTTTGTAGCCAGTTCTTCCGCATAGGATAATAATTGACCAGAGAGCTCTTCAGAATGGCCGCGCAGCATGTTTTCCTGACGTTTGATCCTGGTAATATCGGTATAAACAGTGACCCACCCCCCTTGTGAAAGTGGTGCGCCCTCGACGCTGATGATCTGACCATTGGCCCTAACGCGTTCGACATAATGCGGCTCAAAAGCACGGGCTGTATCAATTTTTTCTTGAACAAATTTAGCTATGTCCCCGACATTGCCATATTCGCCATGCTCAACCAAATGTTGGATTGTATCTTTGAATTTGGCTCCCCGCGTTAAAAGATGCGAAGGTAAGTCAAACATCTCTCCAAACCGGCGATTGCAAACAACCAATTGAAGTTTGTCATCATAAATAGACATAGCTTGTTGAATCAAGTTCAAACCCGCTCTCGTCATTGCAGCTGTATTGCCAATTTCAGTGTCCATGCGTGACCTCCCCTTTATTGGCTAGCAAAGCAGACAGGTAACAGCTAGCAAAAGTAGCCCCTTGTAACAATTTGTAAGATTTCGGAAATCTTTCGGAAATCATTGGCAGTGACGGTTCCATTAAAATTATGTGCAAAATGCACAAATCAGGGAGGACAACATCGTTGTTAGAATCGTCTATGGGCGGTGATGGACTACAGTCCATTCCAGCGCTTTTACGTCGCAATGCTAAAGCGATAGCGAATGCACCCGCCTATCGGGAAAAAGAGCTGGGGATTTGGCAAAGCTGGACGTGGTCTGAAGCGGAAAAGGAAATCACGGATCTTGCTCTTGGGTTTGCCGACCTAGGCGTTGGTCCGGGTGACTATATGGCAATTATAGGCCGGAATCGACCCTATCTATATTGGTCCATGATTGCTGCCCAAATGGTAGGCGCAACACCTGTTCCGCTTTATCAAGACGCGGTGGCCGAAGAAATGACTTATGTTCTATCGCATTGTGGCGCTCGCTTTGTAGTGGCCGGCGATCAAGAGCAAGTTGATAAAGTGTTGGAGATTCAGTCAGAGCTAGAAAGCTTTGAGCATATGATATACTTAGATTCGCGTGGTATGCGAAAGTATGATCATACCCGTCTTCATGCGTATGCCGATGTTCAAGCAAAGGGCCGCGCAGCAAGTGATCAGGCCAAAGCAAAGCTCGATAATGGCATTTCGGCACTGACCTACGATACAACCTGCGTCATGCTTTATACATCGGGTACGACCGGACGGCCCAAAGGCGTGGTTCTTTCGAATCGCAACATCATAGAAACAGCAAAATCTTCAAGTGAGTTTGATAAACTTGGTGCAAATGAAGAGGTGCTCGCCTATCTGCCAATGGCCTGGGTGGGTGATTTTATTTTCAGCATGGGCCAAGCTCCGTGGACTGGTTTTTGTGTGAACTGTCCCGAAAGCGCCCAAACCATGGCCACTGATTTGCGCGAAATTGGTCCGAGCTATTATTTTGCGCCTCCAAGGGTGTTTGAAAGCCAACTAACAACCGTCATGATACGGATGGAAGATGCTGGCCGCTTTAAAAAGGCATTATTCGATTACTTTATGGCGCATGCTGGTAAATTCGGATCAGCTATTTTGGATGGCAAGCAAGTGGGTATTTGGGATCGCATCAAATATTCCGTAGGCGAGATGCTCATATATGGTCCTTTGAAAAATACCTTGGGATTTTCAAACGTACGGGTCGGTTATACGGCAGGTGAAGCTATAGGTCCGGAAATTTTTGATTTCTATCGTTCGTTGGGCATCAATCTGAAACAGCTATATGGCCAAACTGAGGCAAGCGTTTTTATTACCCAACAACCAGACGGAGAAGTCCAGAGTGATACAGTTGGGGTGCCGAGCCCCAGCGTAGAGGTTAAAATAGGTGATAATGGCGAGGTGTATTATCGCAGTCCAGGTACATTTGTAGAGTACTACAAGAACCCGGAGAGCACTGCAGAAACCAAAGATCCCGAAGGATGGGTTGCCACAGGGGATGCGGGCTTTTTCGAGGAAAGTACTGGGCACCTTCGAATTATTGATAGAGCAAAAGATGTAGGCAAGTTGGCAGATGGTTCGATGTTTGCGCCTAAGTATGTGGAAAACAAACTAAAATTCTACCCCAGAATTCTGGAAGCTGTACTGTTTGGGGCAGGCAAAGATCGCTGCGTTGCGTTTATCAATATAGATTTAAATGCGGTGGGTAATTGGGCTGAACGCAACAACATTGCCTATTCAAGCTATCAAGAACTTGCGAGCCACCCAAAAGTTTTGACGGCCATAAAAACGCATGTCGAAGAAGTGAACCGATCTGTGGCGCAGGATACGATGTTATCTGGTTGTCAAATCCACAGGTTCTTAGTGCTGCACAAAGAACTGGATGCAGATGATGGCGAGCTTACGCGCACTCGAAAGGTACGCCGTAAGATTATCGGCGAAAAATTCGAAGATCTGGTAACGGCGCTCTATGACGGATCAAAAAGCGTCTACACCGAAACTGAGGTGACATATGAAGATGGTGGAAAAGGAAAAATAACCGCAACGCTAGAGATATGCGATGTGCCCGTAGCAACCGGGTCAACGACCATGGCAGCGGAATAGAGGGTGAGCAGGTGAACGATACAGCGACAAATTATGTCACAGAAGACGGCCGCACCATAGGTGGTGTGATCATGGAGATGAAGAACATCACTCTTAGATTTGGTGGTGTTGTGGCCATCAAAGATGCGTCGTTTGACATACACGAAGGAGAGATTCGCGCCATTATTGGCCCGAATGGTGCCGGCAAATCGTCCATGTTAAATGTGATTAACGGTTTTTATCATCCTCAAGAGGGAGAGGTTTGGTTTCGTGGAGAAAAGCGCCCCTCGATGAAGCCCTATGAAATAGCTGAGCAAGGCATTGCCCGGACTTTTCAAAATATTGCATTATTCCATGGTATGACAACTATTGAAAACGTGATGACTGGCCGTCAGTTAATGATGAAGAAGAACTTCTTTTGGCAAATGCTTCGCGTTGGTCCAGCTTTAGACGAAGAAGTGGAACATCGCCGCAAGTGTGAAGAAATAATTGATTTTCTAGAAATTCAGGCGATTAGAAAGACACCGGTTGGCAGCCTGCCTTATGGTTTGCAAAAGCGGGTAGAGTTGGCGCGTGCGCTGGCCATGGAGCCGAAGCTGCTTTTGCTTGATGAACCGATGGCAGGAATGAACGTGGAAGAAAAGGAAGATATGTCCCGTTTTATTCTGGATGTAAATGAACAATATGGCACAACGATTGCTCTGATTGAACACGATATGAGCGTCGTGATGGATCTTGCCGATCGTGTGGTAGTTTTAGACTACGGAAAAATGCTGGCGGATGGCACACCAGATGAAGTTCAGAAAAATCAGGCAGTTATCGATGCATATCTGGGGGTAGAGCACTAATGGGCGATATAATTTACGGCATTTTTGCCGATCCATTTGTTCAGATGTGGCAAATGCCTGACTTTTTGATGCAAGTCCTATGGGAAGGCTTTGTGTCAGGCATTTTATATGCACTTATCGCATTGGGCTTTGTGCTAATTTTCAAAGCGTCTGGGATATTCAACTTTGCCCAGGGCATTATGGTTGTGTTTTCTGGTTTGACGCTTGTTGGTTTGCATGCACTCGGGGTGCCGGCTTGGCTGGCACTATTGTTGACCCTTGCAACAATGTATGTCCTAGCTTACTCCATTGAGCGTTTGATTTTACGAAATCTTGTGAATCAGCCTGACATTATTTTGTTCATGGCCACAATTGGGCTTACAAATATTCTCATCGGTATGGGACAGTGGATATTTGGTGGTGAAACCAAAACCATGATCACCAAGGAATTGTTTCTGCCCAGCGGATCGTCGGTATGGGAACCGGGCGGAGGTTTGGTGATTTTCCAACACATTGATATTGCTGCCGCTGTGATTGCCGCTGCTCTCATCGTGGGATTGGCACTTTTTTTCTCAAAAACAAAGGTTGGCCGTGCCTTAAGAGCTGTTGCCGATGACCATCAGGCCTCATTGTCCGTCGGAATTTCCCTTAATCAAATTTGGGTAATTACATGGTTTGCAGCAGGCATAGTTGCCTTGGTAACAGGAATTATGTGGGGCGCGCGCTCTGACGTGAGTTTTTCGCTGCAAATTATCGCTCTTAAAGCACTACCAGTGCTTGTTCTTGGAGGCTTTACATCTGTGCCCGGCGCCATTGTCGGAGGCTTGATTATCGGCATAGGCGAAAAAGTCTTTGAAATATATTGGGGCCCGCTGTTTGGCTCGGGGGTCGAGGGCTGGTTTGCCTATGTGATTGCTCTTGTCTTCTTGCTGTACCGGCCACAAGGCCTGTTTGGCGAAAAAATTATCGAAAGGGTGTAGCCGATGTTTTACCGCGAAGCAGGCCAGTTCAAGGCAACCTATCAAGAAGATCTTCAGGCGTTTCCAATTCGGCAGGATAAAATAGGCATAGGTATTTGGCTCGCCATTGCTTATCTCTACATTCCATTTTTTGGCATTCCCGGTCTAGAATATGGGTTCGCTCTCAACGCTATTATGATACCAGTCCTTATATTTACTATAACGACACTAGGATTGAACATATTGGTCGGGTTTACTGGCCAAATCAGCCTTGGCACAGGCGCCTTTATGGGGGTGGGTGCATACTCGTGTTATAAGCTCACATCCTATTTTCCCGACGCCAACATCATTGTATTAATTTTGGCCAGTGGTTTTGTTGCTGCTGCCGTTGGTGCGCTGTTCGGATTGCCAAGTTTAAGGATTAAGGGTTTCTATCTTGTTGTGGCAACGCTCGCTGCCCAGTTTTTCCTTGAGTGGTGCTTTATTCGTATCGGATGGCTGTACAACTTCAATCCATCAGGAGCCATCGAAGTACCACAAAGAGAGGTCTTTGGGGTGATTGTAACCGGGGCTGCCGCCGAGCCTGCCACCCGATATTTAGTCGTACTGACGATATTGGTGTTTTTGACTGTTATTGCAGGTAATATTGTGCGTGGACGCATCGGGCGCAGTTGGATGATGATCAGGGATATGGATATTGCCGCTGAACTGATCGGGGTGCGCCCCCTTTGGGCGAAGCTCTCTGCATTCGCTGTATCTTCGTATTATTGTGGCGTATCAGGCGCGTTGATGGTGTTTCTTTGGTTGGGGGCTGCAGAAGTTGAAAGTTTCGATGTAAATCATTCGTTTTTATATCTATTCATGGTCATTCTAGGGGGCCTTGGATCAATCACAGGCTCTTATATGGGCGCGGCGTTCATCTGGACCTTCCCAATTATATTGAAAGAGGTTGGTAAGCGACTTTTTGATATCGATCCGATTGTGATGGAAAATGTTTCGCTTGTGGCCATTGGCGTTATGATTGTGTTTATCTTGATCAAAGAGCCCCATGGATTGGCGCGCCTATGGCAATTGATAAAACAGAAACTCAGAATCTGGCCCTTTCCTCACTAGGGTTGTGATAAGCCATTGGGAAATCGAGACCGCACCAATGGTATAGAAAAAGGTCTCATAAGTGGAATGGCATGATGCCATTCAGAAACTGGGAGAAAAATAATGTTTAGAAAACTCGTCTCAGGTGCTTTAACGGTTGCTGTGGTTGCCGGGGCATCGATCAGTACGGCGCAAGCTGAAGATACGCTTTATATTCCTTCGCTTTCCTATAGAACTGGAGCGTTTGCAGGTGGTGGTATTCCATTTGCAAATGGGTTTCATGACTATTTGGCAATGTTGAACGCACGTGATGGCGGCATCGGCGGAGCTAAGATAGTAATCGAAGAGTGTGAAACAGCCTATAACGCGCAAAAAGGCGTTGAGTGCTATGAAGCTACCAAGGGCAATGGGGCGCTTGTCTACAATCCACTCTCAACAGGGATAACCTTGCAGCTTATTCCAAAAGCGCCTGTTGACCAAATTCCTGTTCTGTCAATGGGTTATGGTCTGTCTGCTGTTGCGATGGGTGAAAAATTCCCGTGGACGTTTAACTATCCAACATCTTACTGGTCTCAGATGACTTCAATTTTGAAATACATTGACAGTAATGGTGGTCTTACCGGCAAAAAGATCGGCTTTATCTACCTCGATGTTGGTTATGGCCGTGAACCAATCCCTCTCTTGGAACAGCTTGCTCCAGAATTGGGCTTTGAGCTTGCAATGTTCCCTGTCGCGGGTAAAGAAATGCAAGCGCAATCTGCACAATGGCTGAACGTTCGTAAAGAGCGCCCAGACTGGATGATCATGTGGGGTTGGGGTGCAATGAATGCAACAGCTGTTAAAGAGGCCGCAAAAATCCGTTTTCCACTCGACCGGTTTATTGGTAACTGGTGGGCCTCGGCGCATGCTGACCTTGTGCCAGTCGGTGAAGTTGGTAAGGGTTATATCGGCGCCAACTTCTCAGGTATTGGCACAGACTTTCCAGCGCTTCAGGATGTGATGAAACATGTGGTTGAGGCAGGAAATTCTCAGGCCGACCCTTCAACAGTTGGTAACGTTCTTTATAACCGCGGCTTATATAACGCGGTCATCGTGGCAGAAGCCATTGCGACTGCTCAGAAAATGACAGGCAAAAAAGGCATCACTGGTGCTGATATGAGGTCAGGTCTTGAAAACTTTGTGCTGGATCAAGCACGGCTCGCCGAACTTGGTTTGGCTGGGTTTACAGGTGATGTAGTGGGTGACTGCTCTGACCACGAAGGTGGCGGATCCGTCTTCATGCAGCAATGGGATGGTTCTGATTGGATAAGAATTACAGATCCAATCGCACCAATGCATGATGTGGTTGGACCGCTACTTGCAGCGGCTGCTGACGCCTATGTGGCTGACAAACCAGAATGGCAAACACAAACTTGTAACTAATCAAGTCACTTATCCGGCGCGGATTTGCTCCGCGCCGGGTTATGAACAGCTGGATATAAAACGTTATGCTAGATACCGCCAAATCCCAAGAGACGTTGCTTGAAGTCAACAACGTAGAAGTGATTTACAACCACGTTATTTTGGTGCTTAAAGGTGTGAGCCTGCAAGTTCCAAAAGGCGGCATTACAGCCCTGCTTGGTGGCAATGGCGCCGGAAAATCCACTACATTAAAATCTATTTCAAACCTTCTGCTTTCAGAGCGGGGAGAGGTCACAAAAGGCTCGGTGATTTACCGCGATCAACCTGTTTATGGGCTTTCACCAGCTGAACTGGTCCGCCGAGGGGTGATCCAAGTAATGGAAGGCCGGCACTGCTTTGGCCACCTGACAGTTGAAGAAAATCTTTTAACCGGAGCTTATACGCGAAAAGCGAGCCGCGCAGAAATTAACCAGAATTTGGAGTTGGTTTACAGTTATTTTCCACGTCTGAAAGAGCGCCGCAAAGCATTGGCGGGCTATACATCGGGTGGTGAACAGCAAATGGTCGCCATCGGTCGCGCCCTGATGTCAAAGCCTGAAACAGTTCTTTTGGATGAGCCGTCAATGGGGCTCGCACCGCAGCTCGTAGAAGAAATTTTTCAAATTGTACG
>Ga0055584_100007324_pt1 | contig 10825 bp, 12 predicted proteins | sample OSDHelmetaG_FD_58716 | JGI IMG/M metagenome (GOLD analysis project Ga0055584, IMG submission 58716) | Pelagic marine sediment microbial communities from the LTER site Helgoland, North Sea, for post-phytoplankton bloom and carbon turnover... | ecosystem: Environmental > Aquatic > Marine >...
TTGAAGATGGCTTCGAGTGTGCCGCTGCCACTGTCTTCAACCCAGATGAGCAGGCACGTCCGCTCGTCGGTCTTGCGAAAGCGCGAGAGCGTTCCTTCGAACGGTCCGCCGTTTTCGTCATAGACGTAGGAACCCGTGAGTTCGCCGGAATCGGTGAGGGCAAACACGGTCGTGATTGGCCAGAGCGTTCCGCTGCTCCAGACAATGCCTTCATAGCTGCCAAGGATCGAAGAACTGTCTGGCTCGTCGGCCTGCAGAGAACCTGCCGTGACGAACCAGAACGTGGCGAACGTAAAAATGAAGATGCGCAATGATGAAACCATGGGCAGGATGATGGCCGACAAGGGAGGACTTGACCATGAAGATCGATCACACTGGCAAACGCGTTCTCGTGACGGGCGGTACGCGCGGCATCGGACGTGGCATCGTTGAAGCGTTTCTGGAGGCCGGTGCGCGGGTTGCTGTCAACGGCAGCAGTGCGGAAAGCACGGCCAAAGCGGTTGCAGAGCTCAATGCCGGCGATCAGGTCGTGGCCGCGCCGGGCTCGGTCGGCGAGGTTGCCGGATGCAACGTGATCGTGGCGGCAGCGGTCGAGGGACTTGGCGGACTCGACGTACTGGTCAACAACGCGGGCCGTGGCGGCGGCGGGCTCATCGAAGATATCGACGAGGAACTCTGGGACAGCGTAATCGACACCAACCTGAAGGGCACGTTCTTCACCATCAAGGCGGCAATCCCGCATCTGCGCGCAAGCAAGGGTAACATCGTCAACATCGCTTCGGTCAACGGCATGACCGGCGTTATGAAAAGCACCGCTTATGGCCCCTCCAAGGCCGGTGTCATCAACATGACCAAATGTCTTGCACAGGAGTTTGCGCCTGACGTGCGCGTCAACGCGATCTGTCCCGGCGGTGTCGATACGGATATGCTGCGGAACCTGGCTGTTCGCATGGCAGGTAATGTGCCCGACGGCTACAAGCTGATTGCCGCCGACTGCCCGCAAGGTCGAATCTCCGATGCTTCGGAGTTGGCGAAGCCGGTGCTGTTCTACGCGTCGGATGCCGCCAGCTTTGCCACGGGCGCGATCGTTGCCATCGATGGCGGGGAGACAGCGTGATGAGCGTTGCAATCGACCTTTCATCGAAGAAGGTTCTGGTGACAGGCGGTACGCGTGGTATCGGACGCGCCATTGTCGACATCTTCCTGGCGGCGGGAGCCAGAGTTGCCGTCAATGGCAGCAGTGAAGCAACAACCCTGAAGGCGATCGAGGAACTCGACGCCGGTGATCGCGTCGTTGCCGCGGCAGGGTCGGTTGCCAGCGAACAGGGTTGCCGAAGCGTGGTTGATGGCGCCGTTGCAGCGCTTGGTGGCCTCGATATCGTGATCAACAATGCCGGTGTCTATGAAGGTTTCAGCACGACGGACACGGATGAAGACATCTGGGACCGCGTGGTCGACACCAACCTGAAGGGCTGTTTCTTCGTCTCCAAACATGCCTATCCGCATCTGGAAAGGACGGGCGGTAACATCGTCAACATCGCTTCGGTCAACGGGCTGGTCGGCCTGCGCTCAGGCGCGCCTTATGGTGCTTCCAAGTCCGGCATCATCAGTCTGACGCGAAACCACGCCATTGAGTTTGCACCCAACGTTCGGGTCAACTGCGTGTGCCCCGGCGGCATCGACACCGACATGTTGCGTTATCTTGCCGAAGTGAAGTGGGGCAGCGTGGAGGCCGGTTACGAGGTTCTGGGGCAGGGCGCTGCTGCCCTGAAACGGGTTGGCAAACCCGAAGAGATTGCCGGGCCGGTGCTGTATCTGGCCTCCGATCTGGCAAGTTACGTCACGGGCGCAATCCATGTCGTTGATGGCGGAGAGATAGTAGACTAGCCATCCGCCTCCGGCAGCATGCGCTTGATGATGCCGGTCGAGGTCATGCAGACACGGTCACCGACCATGATATCGCAGTTCACGAAACTGAACTGGCGTGTGCGCCGCACGACATGACTGCGTGACTGCAGAAACTCGCCCAGCTTCGCGCCCTTCACGAAGTTGTTCGTCGCGCTGATCGTGATCGCGCCTTCGTTCGGGTCGTGCCAGCGGGAGTTCATGCAGAGAGCGGCATCGGCCAGCATCATCATGACGCCGCCATGGACCCAGCCGTATTCGTTGCCGTGTTTCTCCTCAATCAGCAGGCCCACTTCGACACGCCCGTCACCGAGGTCATGGTGATACTCAAGGCCGTTGTGGACCTCATAGGGATCGTCTGCGACGACACGGACAAAGCCTTCGGGAATGATCGGTTCGGAACTCACTGGGTCTTCTTTCCTTCAAAGGCCGTGATCGGCGGGTGCGCGTTGGGATCGGTCATGACGTCGATCACGGTCGTGATGTGGTCGGTCATGGTGAAGGCTTCCTCAAGGGCGCCTGCGAAATCTGCGGGATCGGTGATGCGCACGCCGCGACAGCCTGCTGCCTCGGCCACCATGGCGTGATCCACGGGCTTGAAGGCGATGGCATCGGTATGGGCGTCATAGCGGGCGAGTTCGGCATGTTTCTGGTAGCCCAGAATCTCGTTGTTGAGCACGACCAGGACGATGTGCGTTCCCAGACGCCGTGCGCTCTCCAGCTCAGACCAGACATGGGCAAAACCGCCATCGCCCGCCAGGCAGAAGACCGGGGCATCGGGCTTTGCGATCTTGGCACCCATGGCCATGGGCAGACCCCAACCCAGGCCTGCCATGCCGCGTGGTGTCAGGAACCGCTGACCGGCGCGCCGGCTCTTCAGGCCGTTGCAGACCCAGATGGAAGCATAGCTGGCATCGGCACAGACGATGTGTTCGGGCGTCAGGACGGCTTCCAGGTCTGCCATCAGACGTTCCGGGCGGATCGGCGTGGCCGTGGATTGCAGCATGTCGGCAACATCGGCCTGATGTCGCGCCTTGCCTTCGGCGATGCGGGTTTCGACAGCAGCACGGGATTCCTCGCGTCTTGAGAGATCGCCGCGCCGGAGATGATCGATCAGGGCGTCGATCGTGGCGCGCGCGTCGCCGGCCAGACGCAGGGCTTCGTGGTTGCGCCCGATTTCCTGGGGGTCGATGTCGATATGGATGAGCTGTGCGCCGTTCGGCAGCAGTTGCCACGAGTCCGTGCCGTTCTGGTTGGTGCGGTTACCGATCGCCACGATGACATCGGCATCCTCCACCAGGGAGCGCAGATGCTGGCTGGCTGAGCCTGTACCCATGTAGTAGCCGATGATCCCAACCGATAACGGATGCCCGTCATCAATGCTGCCCTTGCCCATAGTCGTGGTGGCCACGGGCAGGTGACACTCCTCCTGCAGCCGCGCCAGGCTGGCGCAGGCGTCGGAGGCATGAACGCCACCACCGGCCCAGATAAGAGGATTTCTTGCACCGGCGATCAGTTCGGCGGCCCGGGCGATCTGGGTCAGGTCCGCGACGGGGCGGTCCAGCGGATAGTGCGATATGGAATCTATGCGGTCCGAGCTTACTGCATGATCGGCCTCCATCACGTTGACTGGCGCCAGCAGCACGGCGGGGCCGGGGCGTCCTGCGGTGGCCTGCCGGAAGGCCATGTCGACATAGTCGTCAATCCGATTCACATCCTCAACGCGCCGGACCCACTTGGTGCATCCCTTGAAGAGTTCGAGGTGATCGAGTTCCTGAAAGGCATTCTTGTCGCGGAACATGGGTGGTGTGTCCTGCACCAGCGCGACAACGGGTGAGGAGGCGGTAAGAGCCTCGGCCAGCCCGGCAACCAGGAGCGTGGCGGCCGGGCCGTTCTGGCCGGTGACAACGCCGACCTTGTGAGAGATGCGTGCGTAGGCGTCGGCCATGACCGCGCCAGCGTTTTCCGTGCGGTAGGTGCACTGGCGAATGCCGAACTCCGGCGTGGAGAGAAAGAACTTCGAGGGGATCGACTGCCCGAAGATCGTATCGACGCCATGCCGGGCGAAGGCGCCTGCGAAGACCTGTGATGCCGAAGTGTTGCTGCCGCTCATGTCCTACCCCTTTGCTGCCACATCAAGGCTCTTAGCCCATCGCTGTTTCCCTGACCAGAAGCGGCGTGGTTGTCCACCCGGGGGAGGGTCGAGGTGTTTTCGAGGTTCAACCCCATGCAAAGTAGAAGGGTCTGTTTCGTCAGCTACTATAAGAACATAAATAGAACAAAATTGCAAGGTCACAGTTTTCGACCGGGACCGTGGCTGCCTTCCGCTGTCTGTGCATGGATCGTCGAATCAAGTTCGACGATGACAAAGAGGACGGCTAAGCGCGGGAATCTCAAACATTTTGGGTCATCGTCGAACTTGATTCGACGATCCATGCGTCATTGCCTGCCTGAAGCCCGACCCACGAGACATAGCGCTTACAGATGCAAGGCAACCCGCACCTGCAAAAACAGTCACCGAGCCGTCCTGGAGAGGATTCAGTACGGCACCTCATCGCCTTCACCGGAGATACGGTGCATCAGCCTGATCTCGTTTTCGTAGGTATAGGGCGTTGTCGAATGGTGCATCTGGCGATTGTCCCAGATCAGCAGGTCGCCCGGTTTCCAGGCGTGCGCATAGATATATTCGGGGCGGGAGAGATCAGCGACGATCTCCTTGCCGAGCACAGCGCTTTCTTCGGGTGTCATGCCCTCAAAACAGGCCATTTCAGCCTCGGTGAACCACAGTGCCTTGTGGCCGGTTACGCTGTGTGTGCGCACGAGGGGATGGACGACATCGGGGGTTCGGACGCGCTCGTCTTGCGTGAGTTCCGTCTTGGAGGCGTCGCTGGCACTGGTCAGCTTCTTGAAGAGGCCTTCATAGCTGTAGCGCACCTTGAGCGGCGCGAGCTGTTGTTTGCGCGCTTCGGGCAATTCGTCCCAGGCACGTTTGCCGCTGGCATAAAGTGTTTCACCGCCCGTGCTGGGTGATGCCACGCAGTAAAGCACGGTCGAGACCGGGGGATGGGAAAAGCCGGTGCCGTCGGTATGCCATTCGATGCCGACCTTGTTCTGGAACGCGATCGGCTCGCCGTCCTCGTCGGTGGCGTTGCCCAGAAGGTTGATTTCCGGGTGGCCCTTCATCTTGGTCTTGTCGTTGCCGACATAGATGCGGATCCTGTTGAAGCGCCGGGCAAAGGCGATTTCCTGTTCTGGCGCCAGGTCCTGGTCGCGGAAGATGAGCAGACCGTGACGCACCAGTCCGTCATAGATCTGGCGGAATGCCTCGGGCGCGAACTCTTGTCTAAGGTCGGCACCGGTCACGATGGCACCGAAGTCCGGTCGGATCGGTTCAAACGCAATTGTCATGGCTCAGCACCTCTCATCTTCTCGCCTTGGGCGCAGGAGGCATGTCATATGATGCGCACAAACGGCAATCGAAGGCGTCGGTCATGAAACGAATGGTAGTTATTGCGTTGCTTACGGTTCTGGCTCTGGTGCGCCCGGCTCACGCCCAGGGTGAAGGCGCAGCCTTGTGTGCGCTGGCGTTCAGCGCGCAGCAGGGCCACCTCTTCGAATCCGCCATCGACAGCTACACCCTGTGCATCGAGAGCGGCGGTCTGACCACGATGCAGGCGGCCGTGGCCTACTACCATCGCGCCACCTCAAGGCGCGCGCTGGGTGATCTCGAAACCGCGATCATGGATTACAATGAGGCGATTGCCCTGCAGCCCAACCTGGCGCTGGCCTATAACGGACGCGGCGTGACCCTGGCGACCCTGGGGGATATCGAAGGCGCCAAGGCCGACTTGGAAGAGGCGTTGGAGATTGATCCCGGTCTGGTCGAGGCCTATCAGAATCTGGGTTACGTGCACTGGAAGGACGGCGATCTGGATGCCGCCATCCGGGCCTATGACACCGCGCTCATCCTTACCCCGGACAATGCGCAACGGTATCTCAACGCCGCCACGCCACGCCTGGACGCCCGCCGCGACCTGGAAGGCGCCCTGATGCTGGCCGATGCCGGTTTGCGGCTAGACCCCGAACTCGGACCTCTGCACGACCTGCGCGGCCATGTCCTGGCGATCCGGGGCGATCAGGACGGTGCGCTGATGGCCTTCCAGACCGCCATTGACGTTTCCGGCGCGCAACTTGTGGGAACCTATGAAACCAGCCTTGCCCGGCAGGGCTATTTCAGCGGAACACCGGACGGTGAACTGGATGCCGACTTCGTTGCCGCTCTCAGGGCGTGTATTGCCGAGGCATGCGACCTTTGGGCGGAGTAGGTTGCTCATCGCGGTTGCGGTCAAAGGTCTACGTAGGCCATTGTCCGGCACTCCAGATTGGAAGATTGGGAACCCATGCCGCTCGACAAAGCCACGCTAGACCAGTTTCTTGAGACCGTTACCCGGTTTGTGGATGAACGTCTGATCCCTGCAGAAGCAGAGGTTGACGCGTCCGACAAGGTGCCTGACGCCATCGTTTCCGAGATGAAGGAAATGGGGTTTTTCGGGCTGACGATTCCCGAGGCGTATGGCGGGCTGGGACTTTCGCCGGTCGAGGAGGTCGAGGTGGCCTGGGCGATCACCCATGCCGCGCCGGCGTTCCGTTCGGCTTTTGGCACCAATGTCGCGATCGGCTCCCAGGGTCTGGTGATCGACGGGACTGAGGAGCAGAAGCAGAAGTACCTGCCGGGCATGGCATCGGGCGAGATCATCGCCTCGTTTGCTCTGACCGAACCTGATATCGGTTCGGATGCGGCAGCGGTGAAAACGCGCGCGGACCGGGACGGCAACGGTTACATCCTGAACGGCACCAAACGGTTCATCACCAATGCGCCTGTCGCCAATACCTTCACCGTGATGGCCCGCACCAACCAGGACGAGAAGGGTGCACGCGGTGTTTCGGCCTTCATCGTGGATGCCGATACGCCGGGCATCCGCCTGGGCGCGCCGGAAAACAAGATGGGCCAGAAGGGCTCGCATATCTGCGATGTGATCTTCGAGGACTGCCGCATTCCAGGCGACGCACTGATCGGCGGGGTCGAGGGGCAGGGCTTCAAGACCGCCATGAAGGTGCTGGACCGGGGCCGCCTCCATGTCGCGGCGACCTGCTGCGGGCTGGCCGATCGCCTGATCCGTGAATCCGTCAACTTCGCGCTGGAACGCGAGCAGTTCGGCAAACCGATTGGTGAGCATCAGTTGATTCAGGCGATGCTGGCCGACAGCCGTACCGAGTGTGATGTAGCCTGGGCGCTGGTGCGCGACAGCGCGCGCCGATTCGAGGCCGGGGAGGCGATCACACGCCTGGGTGCTGAAGCCAAGTACTACGCCAGCGAAATGGTCGGGCGTGTGGCCGACCGTGCCGTGCAGATCCACGGGGGTTCGGGCTACATCAACGATTATGCCGTCGCGCGGCTTTACCGGGATGTGCGCATCTACCGCCTGTATGAGGGCACCTCACAAATCCAGCAGCTGGTGATCGCCCGCGACATGCTGCGCGAAGCCAGAAAGGCACAGACATGACTTATACGCTTTATGGCCGTCCGTGGTCGGGCTCCATCGGTGTGGAGTTTGTCCTGGAGGAACTGGCGATCCCGTATCAGCGTGTTCTGGTGACGGGCTACCGGGACAAGGTCGAGCCGCCATCCTTTGCCGAAATCAATCCGCTGCGTCAGGTGCCTGTGCTGGTTTCCGATGACGGTGCGGTCATGACGGAGTCGGCTGCCATCGCGATGCTGCTGGCCCAGCGTCACGGCGATGCCCGCCTGTTGCCCGAAGCCGGTTCTGCGCAGGAGGCCGAGCACCTGCGCTGGATGTTCTATCTCGCCGCCACGGTCTACCCGACCTCCATGCAGATCTTTCATCCTGAGAACTACACCGATGAACGGGACCATCACGCCTCCATCGTGGCGCGGACCTGGATCGTGCTGAACCAGCAATGGCAGGTTCTGAGTGAGGCCCTTGATGGTGGCCTGCATCTGGTCGGCGAGACGCTGACCGTGGCCGATGTCTACCTTGCCATGTTTGCCCTGTGGTTCGAGAAGATGCCCGAGATCGTTGACCACGCATCCATGCGTCAGTTCCGCGAGCATCATCTGGCGTATGACCCCATTGCCCGGGTGATTGCGCGCCATCAGAGCGGCGATTGGGTCTGACGTGAGTTCCCTGGACCTGGAGCGCGTCACACAGATTGCACGAGCAGCCGCACTCGCGCCTTCGGAAATGATTGCGTCGGCGGCGCGCGAGCAGGCGTTCGACATCGAGATCAAGGCGGACGGCAGCCATCTGACTGAGGTCGATACCCAGGCCGAACGCATGGTGCGCGCCGTGCTGAGCGAGGCCGGTTATCCCGATGGTGCGGCCGTGATCGGTGAGGAAGAGGGGGAAGAAGAGGGCAGCGCGCCGTGGCGCTGGATCATCGACCCCATCGACGGCACCCATCCGTTTTCACGCGATATTCCGGTCTACAGCACGCTAGTTGCCCTGGAGAACCGGGAGACGGGCGAGATTGTTTCGGGTGTCGCGCATCTGCCGGGTCTGAACGAGACCTTCTGGGCCTGGAAGGGTGGCGGCGCATGGCGAGACGGCAAACCCATCCGTGTTTCCACGCGCACGGAGCTCTATGAAACCATGCTGTCGGTGGGTACGTCCTATCAGTTCCGGCAGAGCGGCGTGGAACATCTGCACCGTCGTCTGTTCGATGCGACCAAGGACCTGCGTGCCTTTGGCGATGTCTATGGCCACATGGCTGCCGCGCGTGGTGCCGTGGAGGCGGTATTCGATCCTGATCTTTCGCTTTGGGACTTTGCGCCCAGTCGGATCATCGTCGAGGAAGCCGGTGGTGTGGTGATGGTGCGCGAAACCGGCCGCGGCAGGGGGCATGACGTGCTTCTGGGCGCGCCAGCCATCGTTGAACAACTCGCAGAACTCCTGGAGTTCTAACGCCTGCGACGGGCTTACCCTGGGCTGGACGAGCCTGACGCGAGCCTCGTGGCAAGATGCTGGTTGAAGTAGGGATGCAGGCGTTCTGGAACGTGATCGGGCAAGGTGACCTTGGTGGGCGGACAGTTTGCGGGGACAAAGGAATCGCCGTCGCGCCGAACGCTCCAGAAACCGCCGTGTTCCTCGATGGGGCCGAATAATTCTCCAACCGCAGCGGTAACGCCGGGATGAAAGCCCGTGGTGGTGCCGGGAATCACCGCATCGAGGGCATCCCTGAGCGCGGCCAGGAAACCCTCCGGCAACTGGTGCGCCTGAATCTCCAGGTCATCACCGCAGAGAACGCCGCCATCGGCCAGAACGCGCATGCTGATCTGCAGGTCGCGGAGGACACCGGGGTAACCGTGCTCGCCATCGACATAAACGATATCGAAATGACCGTCGCGCAGGTGATCGCCGACCTGGCGGCTGGAGGCGCGGATATGCGATGCGCCGCCGTCGATGTGGGCGAATCTGATGTTGTGACGCAGGGTGCGATAGGGCAGTTCGTTGCGCAGGAGAACGTCCATGACGCGCGCGAAATCAGGTGCGCCGGTCTCGGCGTCGACCTCACGGAAGGGTTCCAGCGGGTCGATGGCAAGAATGCTTCCGTTGCCCCTGTTGAAGGTGCGGATGCCATGAGCCCAGGTGAGCAGCGATCCTCCGACCCAGGAACCGATTTCCAGGATGTTGATGGGCCTCTCACCGTTGCCATGCCTTTTTGCTATCTGTGACACCAGAAACAGCATGGAGACATGACGCTCGATGGGCGAGGCAAAGCCCCATTGGGGAAAGTAGGGCCGGTTCGCGGGAGCGTTCGCAAAGGCTTCAAGCTCGGCTTTGATGCTCATGGAAAAAACGCCCGGTCGGATGTTGCTAGAACCTGCTTGCAAGTATTCCGGCAAAAGCGTGGGATTGTCACGGGCGCCTGTCACAGGAGTGCGTCCGAACCCGGAGAGGAACCATGGAACCATCAAGGACCGTCTGGCTTCAGGAGCTTCGTTGGCCGGAAATTGCCGATCACCTCGAACGCGACGATGTCGTGCTGGTCCCCGTTGGGGCAACGGAGCAGCATGGCCGTCATCTGCCTCTGCTGGTCGACACCGGTTGGGCAGAAGCAAGTTGCCAGCGGGCTGCGGAGATGGCCGGGGCATTGGTCGCGCCTGCCATTCCCTATGGATGGTCACCGCATCACATGGGCTATGCGGGTACGGTGACGTTGGGTGCAGCAACCCTGCAGGCGGTCGCCGAGGATGTCTGTGCATCCCTGATTCATCACGGTTTCAAGCGGCTGGTGATCGTCAACGGCAACCGCATTGCCAACCTGCAGCCTCTTGAGATTGCTGCCGTACGCCTGATCAACCGGACAGGCGCTCATGTCGTGGTGGCCGATACCGGACTGATCGCACGTCACGAAATCAAGGCCCTGTGCGATCTGGGCGCTGCGGGACTGGATCATGCGGCCGGGGCGGAAAGCTCCCTGGCACTCCACTGGGCCGGCGAGCATGTCGATATGTCCCAGGCGAAAGCGGGGAAGGTCGGGAATGCGCCCTTTGGTGGCGGTGCGTTCGACTATCCCGTGGAGCTTGATCCCGCCTTGGCGGGTAACGCAGTCTCGCGCTTCGTGACGCCTGAAGGCTTGCGCAACAACACGGCACCGGACGGGACCGTGGGCGATCCGCGACCGGCAACAGCAGAGAAGGGACGTGCGATGGTTGAAGCGATTGCGACCAACCTGGCAACGGTGATCGAGGAGGCACGCCTGACCGAAGTCGGTGATGTCCGTGCCGACATTCCAGTCTAGGAGGGCCCATGAGCACGGAACGTAACTGGTTATCAGCGAGCGAAATCACCGCGAGATTCCAGAGCGGTGAGCTTTCGCCCGTCGATGCCCTCGAAGG
>Ga0055584_100007325_pt1 | contig 10825 bp, 6 predicted proteins | sample OSDHelmetaG_FD_58716 | JGI IMG/M metagenome (GOLD analysis project Ga0055584, IMG submission 58716) | Pelagic marine sediment microbial communities from the LTER site Helgoland, North Sea, for post-phytoplankton bloom and carbon turnover... | ecosystem: Environmental > Aquatic > Marine >...
GGTGGTGGTCTATTTCCACCTTCAGTTATCTTCGCAGTATCACCAATGCTTTTTGCATCAAACCCTAAATCAGACATAGCTTTTTCAACTGTACCACTTGGTTGGATGCCTGCTTGTGATAACGTTTCTACAATACTTAGTGCGTCTGCTTCACTCAGGTTGTCAGGGTCGTATTGTGATAATGTGTCAGACAAGAGAGTTTGCTGGTCTTCCGTTAAGCTTTGTTCGGTTCTTTGTTGTGGCATTTGCATGTTTGAACTGATGCTATTAATCATATTTCAGTTTCCTTTTCTACGTTGTGGAGGCTTATGATTTTCATACTCTTCAGTGCTAATAACACCGTTATTATCGCTGTCTATAGAATCAAATACGGTTTGATGATCACCATGAGGAAGTTCATTAGCTGAAAATTCATCAAGATCAATATCACCATCTTCGTTAGTATCTATTGATACAAAAGTGGGTCGGTTAGGTGGTCTGTCTTCGTTGCTTGGTTTATTTTTTGCGAACGTTTGATTTGAAATGGCAATTAATAGTGCCATGGTCATTAGTTTTTGAATGGATAGTTTCATACAATTTCCTGTTGTTAAATAAGGTATGTAGATAAATTAACAACAGAAAATGCAAAGAATGTGCAAGAAAAAAGGAATATGGCTTTTTATCGGAAAAAGTTATAAAACTAAACGATATCCAGTGCCATATACTGAGTGGATCCAGTCTTTTCCATCACTTATGTCAGCGAGTTTTTTACGAAGTTTTTTTATGTGACTATCAATCGTTCGATAGTTCACTATTCTTTGATCTGAGTACATATTTTGCATTAATTGTTCGCGGGTGAAAATTCGTTCAGGCTTATCTGCTAAAGGTTTTAATAGCTGAAACTCTACGGAGGTTAGCGTTACTTCTTTGTGGTGAAAAGCTACGGTAAAACGGTGTTCATCAAGTTTCAGTAGATCTGTACTATGTTCTACTATTTGTGTTCTTCGTAATACAGCTTTGACTCTAGCAACGACTTCTCTAGGGCTGAAAGGCTTACATATATAATCATCAGCACCTAATTCTAAACCGAGTAATCGATCAATTTCTTCAACTTTAGCGGTTACCATTAGAATAGGTACATTCGAGAATTGACGAATTTCTTTGCATAGTGCTATGCCGTCTTTACCCGGTAACATGATGTCGAGCAATATAGCACTTGGTTGATGTTCTTTAACCCACACAATGACGTCATTACCGTTGTGAATTAAGAAAGGTGTATATTCTGTCAATTTAAAATAGTCTGCTAACAGGGCTGCAAGTTTAATTTCATCTTCTACAATTAATATTGAATTTGACATAGATGTACTCTAAAAGTTATTTATTACACGAGTGGCAAGTTGATAATCATCGCTAAACCACCAAGCTTAGATTTCTCAGCAATTATTTCGCCTTGATGAGCCATTATAATCTGTCGGCAAATAGATAAGCCAAGGCCAGAGCCGCCTGTTTTTCTATTACGAGAATCTTCAATACGGTATAAATATTCAAATAAATGGGGTAAATGTTTGTCATTTACGCCAACGCCATTGTCTTCAAATGTAATAATAGCGGTTGATTGATCAGAAATATTGACTGATATTTTAAAGAGGCTTGCTGATGAATATTTTACTGCATTGTGAATGATATTCTCAAAAGACTGGCATAACCGGGTTTTATCAATGTAAACATTAATGGGTTTATCACTGATTGCTAGATCAAGTGTAATGGACGCATCATTTAAATAACTACGATATGTTTCGACAACGCTATGCATTAATTCGGTTAGTTCTTCATTACTTTTACGATAATGCATACCACCAATATCAGCAGTTGTTAGTAGGTTTAAGTCATCAATTAGTCGCTGAAGGTGTTTAACTTCATCATTTGCCGAGGAAATATTACTTTTGTTTAATGGCCTAACATCATCCAGCATAGCTTCTAGTTCACCACGTAAAATAGCAACAGGCGTACGTAGTTCATGTGAAATATTGGCCAACCACCGCTTTCTGGCGGTTTCATTAGCGGCTAACGTGTTTGCTAGTTCATTATAGTCTCGACTTAATTGTCCTAATTCATCTTGCCTTTTTAAATTGATCCGTTGCTGATAATCACCCTGTGTGAGCTTATGCATTCCATGGGTAATAAGTTTAATTGGCTCTACTAGGTGGCGAGTTAATGGAAGTGTTACTAAGGTGACTAAGATCATAGCAAGTAATGCAATTATCCATAAATAATATTGTTGTTGTTCAATAAAATCGACTTCGTATCCTTGCGTTAGTTGATTTCTTTTAGAAACTGCAAAATATCCAACAACACTATCACTTATCATGATTTCCGTTTTGCTGTAATCTATCGTGTCAATATACTTACCGACAACAATACGTTCATTGTGATCAAGTAATGCATAATAGGCTTCATCTTCTCGTGGTGGAGGTGTTCTATTTTCGGGAAATGCGTCTCTTGGTGTTGGCATTTCTTGTGATAAGGGGGAGATTGGCGGAGGACGGCGAACAGGTAAGCGCTCAGGCGTTCGATTTTTCTGTTTTGATGAAAATTCACTAGCCATGAGTTGATTTGAAATTAAACGACGGAATTTATCGTGTTTTCCTCTTATGCTAAACCAGTTGTTTTCTGCTTTATATTCTTCTGCAAGCTTAACTACTATAGGCTTTAGTGCTTCGACTTCTTTAGTATTAACGTAGTTAATCATGCCTTTACCAATACTCCATTGCATCAGAAATACTAAAACAGTGACTAAGGTTAGGCTAAAACCAAATAATATTAAAAATAATTTATTTTGAATTTTCATTTAAAAATAGAACCTTGAACTAAAGGGGTAACTCAAACAGTATCTTAATTAAGTTTAACGAAACAAAGTGCAAAATATGTGCAGAAATAAGAAATAATACTAAACAAACTGAGTTCAGTTATCTGCTCAGCTATTCAGCCCGGAATACACAATTTCTGCCATTTGATTTACCAAGGTATAAAGCTTTATCAGCACTTAAAACGATAGACTCAACGGATGTTTTTTGATTTGAGAGAATAGTTACAACGCCTAAAGTTAAGGTGATAAAAGCGCTAGAGTTTGATTTTTCATGAGGGATTTTCATACTTTCTATTGCAGAGCATAAGCGTTCGGCAACAATAGTTGACTCAGTTACGGAAGTATTAGGTAAAATAATAGCGAATTCTTCACCGCCATAACGACAATTTGCGTCGGTAATACGAGCGACAGTAGTAATAATACATTCAGCTACTTGCTTCAGTGTATTGTCACCACTTTGATGACCATAAAAATCGTTATAGCGTTTGAAGTGATCAATATCCGCTAGAATAAGTGATAACGGCTGATTTTGTCGATAATGTCTATTAATCTCTTCTTTTAATCTTATATCAAAATAACGGCGATTATATAATCCTGTTAACCCATCTTTATAGGTTAGTATTTCCAATTTTTGATTCGCTTTGAGTAAATCTTGGGCTTGTGTATTTAAAGACGCTATTTTCTCAGAGACTTGTTCTTCAAGGGCAGCAACAAATTGCTTTTGTCTTTGAATTTCTATTTTTTGTAACCGAGTTCTCATATTAATAGCAATAAGTAGAATTATTAGAATGGCTAATATATATAAAATATAGGCCCACCAAGTTTTCCATGGAGGTGGCGATATGGTTAAGTTAATGGATAATATTTTTTCTCCCCATTCTCCATTACTGTTTGTTGCTCTGGCTAGAAACTTATATGAACCACCATCTAAACTGGTAAAAGCAGCAACATTTCGATGACCAATATCAATCCAATTATCATCATATCCTTCTAATTTATAAGAATATTTATTTTTGTTTGGCGAAATGAAATTTACTACAGAAAATTCAAAAGAGAAAAAGTAATCAAGGTAGGATAGTTGAATATCGGTGATGTATGAATAAGGCGTATCAAGCTTTACAGGTTTCCCCATTTTATTAAATTTCGTTAGAACAATATTAAATTCATTATTATTGGTTGATATAGCTGAGGTATCAAAAAACTCAACACCACGTTGACTACTGGTGAATAATATATCATCACGAGCTGTAACCAGACTTCCAGAGTAATAGTTTAAACCGGATAGGCCATTTTGTCGGTCAAAATTAGTTATCTCTTCAGTGCGTGGATTTAACTTCGAAACTCCTTTGTTAGTTGTTATCCATAAACTGCCGTTGCTATCTTCAGTAATTGCTCGCACTAAAGACGTAGGCAAACCATTTCGTTTATCGAAGTGTTTAAAAGTTTGAGTTTCAGGGATAAATAAATTGAGTCCTTTTTGAGTGCCAATCCATATTTTTCCGTCTTTTGATTGATGAATATCTTGTATAATTTTACCTAATAAACTATCCGATTGATTAACATCGTGTTTAAATATTATAAATCGTTGACTTTCTTCATCCCAGAGGTTCAAGCCATCTCCAGTACCTACCCAGATCCTTTGTTTGTTATCTTTAAAGATATCGAAGACTTCAGGGTGAGATAAGCCTAAAGATTCATCTACATGAGTAAAAGATTCAGTTGATGGAGTATAGAGATATATGCCATTCTTATATGTTCCAATCCAAAGCACACCATGACGATCCATATTCACTGCTCTTAATTCTCTAAACTGTTGGTAATCTGGTTTTGATGGCGGATATTCTAGTATATTTACTTTTTTCGTTATTAAATTAACTTTGGCTAATCCATCATCTTGTACAAGCCATAAGTTATTCATTCCGTCTAAAAATATAATAGGTTTATCTAATAATCTATTTCCCTCATGACTATTTTCATTGCTGAAAATAGGGGGAGATAAGGTTTCTAGTGTTTGTGATGAGACATGCCATTTATATAGCGCAGATAACGATGATGCGATTAATAAATCGCCGTTACTATCTATAGTAATACCATTAGGCGCCACTAAGTCTTCGTTAATAATGGTTTTAAATTTTCGGTTTGGTGTTATTTTATAAATACCATGATGTTCATTGGTAACCCATAGGGTTCTAGAACTATCTTCGAAAATTATTCTTAAACCATGATTATGCTCAAGTTTAAATTCTTCAATAAAGTTATTTGTATAGGACTTTCTAAATAAACCTTTACTTGTAACAATCCAAATATTGCCAGCATGATCTTCAATCATTGAATTTACTTGGCCTAAATTGTCATCGTTTATCGTTTTCAATGGTGTAAAGACGTTGGTTTGTTTATCAAATATAAATGGACCCATTTGAGTACCAATATAGATTTTTTTGGTGGATGTTTTTAAAATATTTCTAATTTCGTTTGCGCCTGTTGGAGTTAAATTTTCTGGAACAGGGAATAGATGAGAGAAAGTTTTATTACGTTTATTGTATAAGTTCAAACCGAAGCTAGTAGCAATCCATAGGCTATTAATATCGTTATCTTCAATATCCCATATTCTATTATGAGATAAACTGAATTTATCATTTTTATTATTTTTAATATGTTCAAAACTAGTATTACCAAGATATCGATTTAACCCATTTTCATATGAACCTAGCCAAATAGTGCCTTCTTGGTCATGAAATAAAGTTTGTATTCGATTCGATGAAAGAGAATCAGAACGTTCTGATTCATGAGTAAAATGGATAAACTTTCCAGTTTTTGGATCATAAATATTAGCTCCACCTCCCCAGGTACCAATCCAGATTTTTCCTTCATGGTCTAACATTAGGTTACCAGCATAGTTATGAGATAAACCGTTTGGATTTATACTATCAAACTCAAACAAAGTAACTTCTCGACCATCGTAACGCATTACGCCATTTTCAGCTGTTCCAAACCAAATAAACCCTTGATTATCTTGTATAATTGAGTATATTTTAGATGAGATGAAGCCGTCTTCTTCTGTTAGAATATCAACAAAGTATTCATTTTTTAATTCAGAAGAGGACTCAGCGCTATAGGCAGACGTAATAGCGCTAATAAGTAATAAAATAGAATAGAACAAGCGTTTAAATAACAATTAAAAATTACCCTATAAACGCTCAAGCAATACAATAATGACTTGAGTCAGTTTAAAAACGACGACAGTATTATAATAGTTTATTTAATTGACTATTTCTATAATATACAAAGAGTAATTAAACTGATAATTCTATGCGTGGTTTTGCTTCTTCACTACTATCAATTTTAGGTGTGCAAAGTAATAATCTTGATGACGCAATACCACCGTGTTCGATAATATAGTCTTTAAATGCAGCTTCCCGTTGCTCTGCAATATCTTTTAGTTGATTTATATCTTCTTTCTTGGTGACTTTGACACCAGTAGGTAAACCGATATCAGCAGGAGTACTAATGCCACAAATATTGACTCGCGTATCTTCTTTGTCTTGCATTAATGCTATAAAAGCTTTTAGATAAGTTTGTTGTGCTTCATTTGGCTCTATTTGTTTGCTTTCAAAAAGCAAATCATCAAAACGTAATTTTAGGGCAAATTCACCCACTGTCATTGCGACAGAAACAACATTAGCGTAAGGGACAAAAGTGGTCATTAAGTAATCTTGTGTGGCCATCCAAATCGCTTTTTGAGTGATTAATGTAACGATACTACTCATACCAAAATTTGGATCCGAAGTTGAGCCAGATAATGGAACATCGAGCTCTACATCACCGCTACCGTCTTTAAGCATACCTAACGCCATATTAAAGGGTAACGCACCTTGGTCAATTAAAGATCCTGCTTCATCACTACCTGCTACTGCTGTTTCTAGGCTACGTAAAAGAATGAGTACATTGCCTTTTAGTTGTTCACCCGTTAAGGTCACGTTGATATCTGTGTTGAGTTGACCACTCTTTAGCTCCATATTGACCGCTTTTTTCATATAGCGGGAAACTTCTGGTAATGAAAATTCTTTTAGAAAGCCTTCTAAGTGATGTGTTGACTCTGTCGCAAAAGGTTGAGTAAACCCTTTGAAATTAAAATTAGCATATTTATTGTTTCGACCTATTAAGCTAAAGGGCGTTTTTTGTTCTTGTTTATCAAGCGCATTACTTAGTTGGCCTAAATATAAGGTGTCAATAAACAAGGTGTTTGGTTTAATTGGATCAACACTCTGATCTAATAGGCGTACGTAGCTATCATTTATTAATGAAAATTCATTTAATGAAATAATAAAGTCTGATTTTTCGTCATCTAGTTCTTCATTGTTAACAAGAGTGTCTTCGGTAGCTACTTCTTCTTCAGTCAATTCTTCAGTCTTTGCTAAGGGTAAATCTACCAAGTTAGCGAGAGCACTTTCTTGATTGAGTATCACGTCACTTTGTAAGCTATCTAAGGTGATTTTATCAATAGAAAGTTGCTTAGTACTCACAAAAATATCACTAATATTGAATTGTTTTAGGGTAACTAATGGCGGTAGTTCGGTCTTTTCATTTTTTGATCCATAAATATCATCAATAATCAGGTTGGCAATTCTTACTTGCGGTTCATCGATAAAATGAAGGCTAATATCTTTTAATGCTAATTGTTTAATATAGGCTAGCTTTTGACTGGGTTCGGCATAATGCACTTCAGCGTTATTTAATGTTAATTGACTCATGCCACTTAGCTCTGTTATTTCACCTTTATTGAGCGTAAGTAATAGATCATTGATTGTTGTTTTAAAACTTTCAAGGTTGAAAAATTGTTCCTGATATCCAATGATTAGGTCTGTATTGCTGACGTCAACTTCACTTACATTTACGTTAATTGTGTCTGATGCGAGCGTGATTTTTTGCTTACTAGCAAAAGAAAATAAACCGTTCAGCTCAGATAACTCTGAAACATAAGGGTGTATTTTTTTAATGGGGTAATTTGTTATGGACAATTGACTATTAACTTCGCCTTGCCCTTGAGTAAACTCAGCATCAGCGGTTATTTCTAAGGCAGTATCGTCAATAGCGCTTTGTAGGCTTAGTAATGCAGTTTGATAATGCTGATCAGCGATTACTTGGCTAACTAATAGTTCGTTAATGAAGAGATTATGTGGTATTTCGTTATTATTATCATCAATGTTATTAATATCGATATTAATTTTATTTAATGCGAGCTTAGGAACTATTAGTTGAAATGGCAGTGGTTCGGCTACTGTTTCAGGTTCTTTTTCTACGAGAACATCATCACTTTTTTTATTTAAATCAATACCGGAAATTATTAACTGAGAAGGCGTTTTGATTACTTGCAGGTAGGCATTATTTAATTCAAATTTACTGATAACAATTTCATCAAATAATAGACGGTATAAGGTTAAACGAATGATTAATTTATCTAAAGAGAGCACTGTTTCGTGTTGTTCATGCTTCGCTTTAGTTAAGGCTAGGTCGCTAATGGTGAGCTGACTTAAAAAAGGGTTATAGTAAATACTCGCCTCAGGTGATAACGTTAAGCCTTGTTCAAGTAATAATGGTTCAATAAAATACTTACTAAGAGGGGAGGAAATAGCCCAAATAATCAGATAGATACTTATAAATGCTGCAGCAATTATTTTTATTGTTTTTTTTAAAAATCTAGTTGTGGACATAGTGGTAGCAGTAGTGTTCATAAATATGTGGATACGTCTTTGTTAATAAATTGATAGAAACCACTTCAAGATTCGAGCTGCAGGCCGAATAAGCGAATCCTACATCTTGATCTAGCTTGTGAATATTATTCAGAATATGGAAGTTGAATAATAACAGATAATCCTTTTTTTGCGTTGTTTTTAGCAAAAATTTCACCTTGATGGGCAATAATGGCTTGTTTAGCAATTGCGAGACCTAACCCCGTTCCCCCTGTAGCACGATCTCTTGCAAGGTTTAGTCGATAAAATGGCGTAAAAAGCTCAATGAGAGTTTCTTCTGGTACACCATCTCCGCTATCGCTTATCGTTAATTCTATTTTTTTCTTTTGTAGCGTGAGTATCACATTAATTGCACTTTGTTCGGGACTATATTTCACTGCATTACTTAGAACATTACCTATAGCGCTTGTTAATAAAGTTTGGTCGGCCAAAATAATAATGTTATCAGCAGTGTTAAAGTTAATTTTAATAGATTTTTTATCAGCGACAAATTGTTCATCGTGAACAATATTGTGGATTAATGTCGTTAGATTAATTTGCTCATATTCTGGTTTTTGTAGGGTATTTTCTAAACGGGAAAGCGCTAAAACATTTTCAATCATTTGATCTAATCGACCAATTTCTTTTTGGCAGCGTTGTAAATATTGTTCACGAGCTTGTGGTGTCGTTGATTCTTGCTGAGCTAACCCAAGGGCCATTTGTAAACGAGTCATTGGCGAGCGAAGTTCATGAGAAACATCACCAAGCAAACGACGTTGAGAACTTTGGGTTTGCTGTATTTTTTCGGCCATTTCGTTAAAACTAGAGGCTAATTGTTCTAATTCGCCACTAAGTTGGCTCACACCTTCAACGCGAGAATCGAAATCTCCTTGACCTAACCTGGTTGTTGCTTTTTTAATTAGGCGTATAGGTTTACTAAATGAATGTGCAAGTAATAAACACAATAAAAAGCTGATTAATGTTGGTGTAAGAATACGAACCCAATAAGGGAATGATTCAACTATTTGACTAATATTGCGTTGCTGGGCTTTACGAGAAATAAATAACTGGTAATTTTGATAGTTAATGTTTACTTCAACAGGGCCTATTAAGTGTGTGTGAGAAAATAGGCTAACTTGTGGTTGAGTAAACGAATTATCGCTTAGGTAATTTGTTAACGCGCGTCGCATTTTTTTGGGTATTGGCACAGCGCTAACTATCCTTGTATCATCATTAGTTTTTTTTAACCATATATTGTAAGGCGTTAGCATTAACCTCTTCTTTTGCTGTGATAGTAGTTCATCAATGTTTAGTGCTTTACTACGCGTAATACGTCGTTTCATTTTATCTAATTGAAATAGATCTTCTTTCGTTGCAATCTTGCTTACTACTTCGTTTATGGAATCGTTTGACAGTTTTTCCGAAATAAAACGAGTACTAAAGATTGAAGTGATAGCAATGAGCCAAAACCATATGAATAGTTTTATAGTAAATGACGAGAATAATGTTTTTATCTTTACAGAGGTATTTACAAGGGACAAATTAGTTCTCCTCACCGGTTAAAAACAAATAACCTGCACCGCGCACTGTTTTTATTTTTTCTATACTGCAAAAGGGTAAAAATTTTCTACGAATATTACCGACATGTACGTCGATACTTCGGTCAAAAGGACTAAGTTTACGGTTTAATACTTGTTCTGAAATGGTTTCTTTAGAAATTATTTGACCGTGACTTTCTACCAATAACGTTAAAATTTGATATTCTGTGCCCGTCAATTCAATAGGATTATGATGACAAATCACTGTTCTAATTGCATGGTTTAATGTGATATTATTCACTGATATAAGTGTTTTCTCTTGTAATGACTCTTGCGTTGTATTTTGTTGGCTTGCTAATTGAATTCGTCGCAATATGGCATTAATGCGCGCTAATAGCTCCTGATGATGAAAAGGTTTAGAAAGGTAATCATCAGCGCCTAGTTCTAAACCGAGTACTTTATCGTTATTGTCACCTTTTGCTGTTAGCATTAATACGGGAGTCTTATATGATTCTCCAAGCGCTTTCAATACTTCAAAACCATTGAGTTTTGGCATCATTACATCAAGCAAAATTAAATCAAACTTATTGCTGTAAGCTTTTTCAAGGCCAGATTGACCGTCAAAACAGCAATGTACAAGAAAGCCTTGTTGTGTTAAATAATCGACTAAAAGCTCTGCTAATTCATGATCATCATCAATTAATAATATATGC
>Ga0055584_100007326_pt1 | contig 10825 bp, 8 predicted proteins | sample OSDHelmetaG_FD_58716 | JGI IMG/M metagenome (GOLD analysis project Ga0055584, IMG submission 58716) | Pelagic marine sediment microbial communities from the LTER site Helgoland, North Sea, for post-phytoplankton bloom and carbon turnover... | ecosystem: Environmental > Aquatic > Marine >...
CCCGCGCAAAACATTCCGGTTCAAGGCATTGGCCGAGAACCCTACCGGAGCTGATCCGATGAAGAAGACATCCGCACGAGTCGCCATGATCGGCTATCAATTCATGGGGCGGGCCCACGCCAATGCCTGGCGACAGGCCAAACATTTCGCAAAGCCGGCACTCACGCCCGAATTGAGGGTGGTCTGCGGCCGCGATGCCAAAGCCGCGGAGATCGCAGCGGAGACCCTTGGCTTCGCGGAGTCGGATACCTCATGGCAGAGAGTCATCCAACGCGACGATATCGACATCGTCGACATTTGTACGCCGGGCGATTCGCACGCGGAGATCGCGATTGCCGCGGCAGCCGCAGGCAAGGCGGTTCTCTGCGAGAAGCCGCTGACCAATACGGTCACGGAGGCTCTCGCGATGGAGCGAGCCGCCGAAGCTGCCGGCATCGTCCATATGCTCTGCCATAACTACCGCCGCGTACCCGCCGTCGCTCTGGCCAAACGACTGCTCGAGGAGGGCCGCCTCGGACGCATCTTCCATTTCCGGGGAACCTACCTCCAGGACTGGATCATTGACCCCGAGTTCCCTCTGGTCTGGCGGCTCCAGAAGACCCGGGCCGGATCCGGGGCGCTCGGCGATATCGGATCACACTCGCTGGACCTCGCCCGCCACCTTGTCGGCGAGATCCTCGAAGTTAGCGGTCATTTGACGACCTTCGTCAACCAGCGCCCCCTGGAAGACGGATCAGGCACGGGAGCGGTCGATGTCGACGACGCTGCCCTGAGCCTGCTGCGCTTCGAAAATGGTGCCATCGGAACGATGGAGGCATCTCGATTTGCCGCTGGCCGGAAGAACGCCAACAGGTTTGAAATCAATGGCGAGAAGGGCAGCCTTTCGTTTGACCTCGAGCGACTCAACGAGCTGGAATTCTATGAAGAAGCTGGAAGCGAAAGTGGCTTCCGCACCATTCTGGCAACCGACGAGTCCCATCCCTTCGTCGAGGGCTGGTGGCCGCCGGGACATCTCTTGGGGTACGAACACAGCTTCACCAATACCATCCTCGACTTTCTGGCTGCCGTAGCGACAGGCTCGTCGCCATCACCGAACTTCTCCGACGGACGACAAAATCTTCAGGTCCTCGAGGCCATCGAAAGGTCCAGCAACTCGCGCCACTGGGAGCGCGTCATCGCGGCATAAAAAAAGGGCGGGCCCGCCAAGGACCCGCCCTCTTTCTTCTCATGGCGATACGAATCAGGCGCTTTCGGCCAACTTGACCTGCGGCTGCGAGTACCCAGCGGGTGCACCCAATTTGATGATCCTTTCACCAAACCGATCTTCCAAGCCGCGGGTTGTGTTTCGAGTATCGACCACCAGACGGGAATTCTCGACCACCCACGAGATGTCGTACTCGGTATGATCGGTCAAGATGACCACGCAATCAGTGAGCCGCAAAGTCTCCTCCGAGAGCTCCACACTGGCCATGGCACCATCTTCGGTCACCATCTCGGCCACATAGGGATCGTGATAGCTGACGGAAGCACCGCGCTCGACGAGTTGATGGATTACCGACAAGGCCGGCGACTCACGCATATCGCTGACGTCCTTTTTATAGGCAACGCCGAGAGCCAGGACCCGAGAGCCCTTTACGGCACGGCCGTGGTGATTCAGTCCATCCGCGACTTTCTCGACGACCAGCGCCGGCATTTTCTGGTTCACTTCGGACGCTAATCCGATGAAGCGTGCGGTGAAATCGTGCGCCTTCAACTTCCACGCAAGGTAATGGGGGTCGATGGGAATACAATGCCCGCCGAGACCCGGCCCCGGGTAGAAAGGCATAAAGCCGAAGGGCTTGGTCGCTGCCGCATCGATCACTTCGTAGGCATCAACACCGAGGGTGTCACACATCGAAGCCAGCTCGTTGACCAGGCCGATATTGACGCTTCGGAAAGTATTCTCCAGCAGCTTCACCATCTCGGCAGTTCGCGCACTGGACACGGGCACCACCGTCTTGATGAACTGCGAATAGAGCAGCACCGCGAGTTCCGTGCAGCGAGGAGTGATCCCGCCAACAACCTTGGGCGTATTACGCGTCCCATGAGTTTTGTTGCCCGGATCGATTCGCTCCGGCGAGAAGGCGAGGAAGAAATCCTTGCCCGACTGGAAAGTTTCGCTTTCCAATTCCGTTCGAATCAATTCGTCTGTCGTTCCGGGATAGGTGGTACTCTCCAGAACGATCAACTGGCCTGACTTCAGATGCTTCTTGATCGAGGAGACCGCCGACAGAATGTAGCTGACGTCGGGATCCTTGGTCTTGGACAGAGGCGTGGGAACACAGATACTGACGGTATCAAGTTCGGCCAGGATGCTTGGATCCGTTGTCGCCGAGATCTTGCCCGCCTTGACCAGAGCCGCGAGTGTTTCGGTTTTGACGTCGCCAATATACGAGCGACCTTCATTAATCTCGGTCACCTTGCGTGGGTCGGAATCGATTCCAACAACCTCGAAACCAGCTTCCGCCATTTCGACAACCAAGGGCAGACCAACGTAGCCGAGGCCGATGACGCCGACACGGGCTTCGTGATTTTTGAGCTTCTCACTCAGGGACATGGGTTTCCTCCGGGAACATGGCCCCTATCAGGGCCGTTTAGATAGAACGTGGAACGAAAATGAGAACCCCCGGGAGCCGGCTGGAAACTCGAAAACAATGCTCGATCGGCTGAAGAGCCGGTTCTACTGCAGAAGGTTTCCGATACGATTGAACCGAACCCAGGTTTCTTCTCCGTCCCAGGACCAATAAATGACGACGGCCTTGCCCTTGATGTTCTCAAAGGGCACGAAGCCCCAGAACCGGGAGTCATAGCTCCGGTCACGATTGTCCCCCAATACAAAGACATTTCCTTCGGGAACCGTTTCCGGTCCCCAATTGTCTCGGGGGACTTTATTCTGTGACTGGTCGAGGTACTGGGCATAAGGCTCATCTCCGTCATCGACCATCTGGCCGTTGCGGAATAGTTTTTTTTCGCGAATCTCAAGCACATCGCCCGGGATGCCCACGACTCTCTTGATGAAGTCCTTGGCGGGGTCCTCCGGGAAGACGAAGACGATGATATCCCCTCTCTCCGGCGCGAAGAAGTCAAAATATCGCTTTCCGACAATTGGGACCCGGATGCCATAAAGCAGCTTGTTGACGAGCAAATGGTCCCCGATCTGCAGTGTCGGCAGCATCGATCCGGAAGGGATTTTGAAGGCCTGAACGAAAAAAGTCCTTATGAAAAGGGCCAAAAGCAACGCCACGATGATGGCCTCGGCCCATTCCCGGGCAATGGACTTTCCGGGCGCTGCTTTCTCTCGACTCAAGATTCCACCTTCAAGGCCGCGAGGAAGGCTTCCTGAGGAATTTCGACGTTCCCGACCTGCTTCATTCGTTTTTTGCCCTCCTTCTGCGCCTCGAGCAGCTTTCGCTTGCGTGAAATGTCGCCACCGTAGCACTTCGCCGTGACATTCTTGCGCAGAGCCTTGACCGTTTCCCGTGCAATGACCTTGTTGCCCAGAGAGGCCTGAATGGCAATTTCGAACATTTGCCTCGGAATGAGTTCCTTCATTTTGGACGTCAGTTCGCGACCACGAGCATAGGCTCGGTCACGATGAACAATCAACGACAAGGCGTCCACCACATCGCCGTTGATCCGCACGTCCAGCTTGACCAGCTTGCTTTCGACGAAATCATGCATCTCGTAGTCCAGCGAAGCGTAACCGCGAGAGAGAGTTTTCAGTCGGTCGTAAAAATCAGCCACAACCTCGTTGAGGGGCATTTCGTAGACAAGCAGAGCCCGGTTTTCACCCGCATAGCGGATCTCCTTCTGGGTGCCGCGCTTGTCCTCGCATAACCGTAAAACCGAACCCAGATATTCCGTGGGCAGATGTACGGTCGCCAGAATGACCGGTTCCTCGATTTTCTCGACCTCGGTTGGCTCCGGCAGCTTGGAGGGACTGTCGACGAGAAGTACATTGCCAGCCGTATCCGTGACTCGATAGGCGACCGTAGGAGCGGTGGTGATCAACAAGAGAGAAAATTCTCTCTCGAGGCGCTCCTGGACGATTTCCATATGCAGCAACCCGAGGAAACCGCAGCGGAAACCGAAACCCAATGCGATCGAGCTCTCGGCCTCATACGAGAACGCGGCGTCGTTCAGCTTCAGCTTTTCCAGAGCGGTGCGCAGTGCCTCGTATTGCTTTCCATCCGTCGGATAAAGGCCGCTGAAGACCATCGGCTTTACTTCCTGGAATCCAGGCAATGCCTCAGTGGAACCCTTTTTGGCCAAGGTCACCGTATCGCCGATACGAGCGTGTTCGATCTCCTTGATCGAGGCCATCAAGATGCCGACTTCGCCCGGGCCCAACTCCGGCACCTCAGTTGCCTGAGGTGCCAGCACGGCGAGTCGGGTCACATCGTATTCCTCTCCGGCCGCCATCAAGCGAATGCGGTCCCCCTTGCGAACAACGCCCTCTTTCACGCGCATCAGAACGACAGCACCGTGGTATGGATCGAACCAGGAATCGAAGATCAGAGCTTGGAGGGGATTCTCCGGGCGACCCGTCGGCGGAGGCACGTGGGCCACCACTTGTTCGAGAATCGACTTGATCCCCGTACCGAGCTTGGCCGAGACCTCGGGAGCATCACTGGCATCCAGCCCGATCATATCCTCGACTTCTGCGCGCACACGAGGCGGGTCCGCCGATGGCAGATCAATCTTGTTCAGGACCGGAAGAATTTCGAGGTCGTTGTCGAGAGCGAGATAGACGTTCGCGAGGGTCTGGGCCTCCACGCCCTGTGCGGCATCGACGACCAAAATAGCGCCTTCGCAGGCCGACAGGCTCCGCGAAACCTCGTAATGGAAGTCCACATGCCCCGGAGTGTCGATGAGGTTGAGGATATACTCCTCACCGTCATCGGCCAGATAGGTCAGACGAACGGCCCGTGCCTTGATCGTGATGCCCCGCTCCCGCTCGAGATCCATGTCATCAAGGAGCTGAGCCTGCATCTCTCTGGAGCTTACCGTACCCGTCTGCTCCAGCAGTCGATCGGCAAGCGTCGACTTGCCATGGTCAATATGAGCGATGATCGAGAAATTCCGAATGCGTTCCGTATTCATGAAGCCGTGGTCCGAGGCTCCAGCTTATCAGACAACGATGCTTCGCGCAGAACCTGCCTCAGTTGCTCGGGGACGGATCAGGGCGCGGCAAAGAGCTCCCGAAAATACTCGATCGTATGCCCAAGCCCCTCGTCCAGGCTGACCTGAGGCTCCCACCCCAATACCTTGCGGGCCTTGGTGATATCCGGTCGGCGAACTTGAGGGTCGTCCTTGGTCCTCTCGTCCGTCGGCACGACATGGTTCAGCGCCGAGACTTCACCGGTCAATCGGCGCACGACTTCCGCGAATTCCAGAATCGTCATCTCGCCGGGATTGCCCAGATTGACGGGATCGACTTCATCGGAGTCCATCAATCGAAGAATGCCCTCGACCAGATCACTGACGTAGCAAAAGCTTCGCGTCCGTGATCCGTCGTCATAGACCGTCAGGTCCTGACCATGGAGCGCCTGGTTGATGAAATTCGTCACGACTCGTCCGTCATCCGGACGCATCCGTGGGCCGTAGGTATTGAAGATACGAAAGATCCGCGTGTCCAGCCCGTGGTAGCGATGATACGCCATGGTCATCGCTTCGGCGAAGCGCTTCGACTCATCATAGACCCCGCGAGGCCCGACCGGGTTCACGTTCCCCCAGTAGTCCTCTGGCTGAGGATGCACGAGCGGGTCGCCATAAACTTCGGACGTCGAGGCCAACATGAAACGCGCGCCCTTTGCTCGCGCCAGCCCCAAGGCCTTGTGGGTTCCGTGCGCGCCGACCTTGAGTGTCGGAATCGGCAACTTCAGATAATCGACGGGACTGGGCAGCGAGGCCAGGTGCAGCACAACATCCAGATGGCCTTCGATATAAATATACTCGGTGACGTTATGGTGGATGAAGCGGAAGTTGGTATTCCCGGCCAGATGCTCGATATTTCGGGTATGCCCCGTGGCGAGGTTATCAATGGCGATCACCTCGTTTCCGTCCGCAAGAAGGCGGTCGGCCAGATGCGAGCCAATAAATCCGGCACCACCGGTAATCAGGATTCGGCGACTCATTTCAGCCCCGGCCCCACCGTCGGTCGACCCATCGAATAATACGTAAAGCCTGCTTCTTCCATACGAGCCGGGTCGTACACGTTCCGACCGTCAAAAACTACCGGATACTTCAAAAGTCCCTTCATGCGCGAAAAATCAGGACGTCGGAATTCGTTCCATTCGGTGACGACAATCAATGCATCCGCACCGTCGAGCGCATCGTAATTGCTGGTCGCGAAGTTGACGCGGCCACCGAGATCTCGCTCAGCCTCCTCCATCGACTCTGGATCATAGCAAGTAATCGTAGCTCCGGCGGCGAGCAGCCGGTCCGCAATGATCACCGAGGGGGCTTCCCGCATATCGTCTGTCTTGGGCTTGAAGGCCAGGCCCCACATCGCAAAATGCTTGCCGGAAACGTCTCCGTTGAAATGGTCGAGCAACCGTCCGACGAGAATCCGCTTCTGACGATCGTTGACCTCCTCGACAGCTCGGAGCAGCGTGAAGTCGAGTTGCTGATCCTGTGCCGTGGAGATCACGGCACGGACATCCTTGGGGAAACAACTCCCACCGTAACCGACGCCCGGGAAGAGAAAGTGAGGTCCGATGCGCTGATCTGTTCCGATCCCTCGACGGACCTGCGTCACATCAGCGCCAACCTTCTCGCAGAGGTTGGCTATCTCGTTGATAAACGAAATGCGCGTTGCGAGAAGAGAATTAGCCGCATATTTCGTCATCTCGGCCGATCGATTATCCATCTCGAGGATCGGATTATCCGTGCGGACGAAGGGTGTGTAAATTTCCCGCAGTTTGGCCAGCGCCTCATCACAACGCCCGCCGATCACAACCCGGTCCGGCTTCATGAAATCATCGATGGCCGCACCTTCCTTCATGAACTCGGGATTCGAAATCACCTCGATATTATGAGGGCCATTATCCTCGAGAACCCGTCGCACGCGATCTGCCGTTCCGATCGGAACGGTACTCTTGATCGCCACCACCTTGGGGCCGTCCGCCGCTTTCGCAATCGAAGCCGCGACAGCCATCACAGCACCGAGATCCGCGGCACCCGAATGGTCCATCGGAGTGCCCACCGCGATAATGCAGACTTCCGCCTCCTTTACCGCGGCGACCAAATCTGTGGTGAAGGTGAGCCGCCCTTCAGTGCTGTTGCGCTTCACCAGCTCTTCGAGACCAGGCTCGTAGATCGGGATTTCGCCGTTATTCAGGCGTTGCACCTTCTCTTCCAGAACATCGACACAGGCAACATCGTTGCCACTCTCCGCAAAACAGGTCCCGGCAACGAGACCGACATAACCGGTTCCAACAACACAGAGCTTCATGAATATTTACCTCGGAAAAGATCCCCGGGAGCCGGCCGCAAGATTACGGCCTCCACCGACAGATCGGAACTAATATGCGTTTCGATTTACGAAACCTCGAATGACAGTGAGCATCAGGATACGCAGATCCAGAGTCATGGACCAGTTCTGAATATACTCAAGGTCGTATTGAATGCGGCGCTCGATGGAAGTATCGCCTCGCCACCCGTGAACCTGCGCCCAACCAGTCATGCCGGCCTGCACCATATGACGAAGCATATAGCGAGGCACATGCTGTCTAAATTCTCGAATAAAAACAGGACGTTCGGGCCGTGGGCCGACTAGACTCATCTCACCGCAAAGCACATTCCAGAACTGCGGAAGCTCGTCGATCGACAATCGGCGCATTCCACGGCCCAAAAGAGTGGATCGCGGGTCGTTGGGTTTCGCCCAGACCGGCCCGGTCTCCGCTTCGGCATTCAGTTTCATGGTGCGAAACTTCCAGACTCGAAACAATCTTCCGTCCAGACCCATCCGCTCCTGAGCGAAGAAAATCGGCCCCGATGAGGTCAGCTTGATCAAAATCGCAAGGAGTACCATGAACGGAAAGAGGACCAGCAGAGCCAAAAAACTCGCCGCGATATCCATCCCGCGCTTGAGGACCCGATTCCATCCGACGAGGCGAATGGCGCGTAATCCGATGATCGGCAACCCGTCGAGTTCGTCAATTCCACTTTTCAAGCTGACGAACCGCTCGATATCCGGGATGACCTTTACATCCACCGCCGTCTCCTCCAGAGGATGCACTAACCCCTCGAGCTGCGGCATGGCTTCAAACGGGAGGGCGAAAATCACTTGATCCACCCCACCCTCATCAACAATATCGAGTACGTCATTCCAAGTTGCCAAAATTGGTGTGGTACCGACAAAGGCACCAACCTTTGACCTATCTTCGGTCAGAAAGCCCCGAACCTTGAGTCCAAACTCCGGGTGCGCCAGCAGTCGCGCGTTCACGGAGCGCGCGAGTTCTCCGTCCCCGACGATCAGGACATGCCGAAGATTACGACCCTGACGACGCGCCTCGCGCAGAACGCCGCGCAGGAAGGAACGAGCCAGAATTACGGCTCCCGTTGCGAAGAGCCAGAAAAGAACCAGAGTCATTCGCGACAAAGAGTAGGCTTTTTCAAACCCCAAAAAGCTGACTGCCGTAAATACCAGCATCGCCAGAGAGCTGGCCCGCAAAACCAGCCGCCTCTCATGTGACCGACGCGAACTCCGCATCGGCGCGTACAAACCGGCACTGCGGAAAGCCAAGCCCCAGGTCACAAAGATCACGGGAAGAAGGATGAGATAGTTGGCAAGCGGTGGCACGCCCTTGGTGACCGGCACGATCTGCAACTCGAATCGGATCATATAGGACGCAAGCCACGCCAGCCCGAGCGCAAGACAATCGGCCAGCACAAAGAGTCCTACGAAAATCTGGTGGCGTTCCTTCAGCATGAATCGTCGCTTATCTCCTGAGCGAATACATGCCGATAAGACGCTGCAGTCAACCGCACAGCGCTCTGCCACGAAAATCGGCGCGCTCGAGATCTCGCGCGCTCCGCCAAATTGGCTCTTTCGCCCTCGTCCATTTCAAAGGCAACTCGGTACACAGCTTCTGCCAGAGCTGTTGCTGAATCCGGATCGATCAGAATCGCTGCATCCCCGGCAACCTCCGGAATTCCGCCGGTGCGTGTCGCCACCAGTGGTACACCACAGGCCATGGCCTCGATCGCGGACAGCCCGAACCCTTCATAGCGAGAGGCCACCACCGCCAGGCGCGCCCGCTGGTAGAGCATCCGCATCTCGCGCTCCGAGACATTGCCAAGGAGCTTGACTCGCTCCGGTCCCAAGCCGGCGGCCGCGACCATTTCTCGCACAAGAGGATGGTCCGATCCTTCCCCGAGCATCACCATCTGCAGCCCTCGGATCCGTCGCATCGCCGACAGAAGTTGATCGACACCCTTTGCCGCCGAGCCGTTGGTAATATTGAGTCCGTAAGGAACCTGGAGGCCCAATCTCCCGATCAGGACATCGATCTCGGAACGATCCGCCGACCCCGGAGCAGCAAAGGCATCTGCGACCCCGTTGGGGACAACTCGAATGGACTCGACAGGCCGGTGCAGACGCGTGGCCAACTCCTGCGCAACGGCTTCCGAGACGGTCACGATCAGGTCTGCCCGTTTTCCGATGGACTCGATCTTCTTTTGAAAAAGCCATCCCTCGAAGTCCGATGCAGGAAATCGGACCGGCAGAACATCGTGGACCGTGACCGCCGTTCGGCACGGCAACCCGAAAGGGAGCTGCAGGTTGGGCGCATGGAATAGATCCAGCCCCGCGGCGCGAACAGACTGCCATAAAAAGGCCTGTCCCCAGGGCGTCGATGGAGCGCCCCGCACCTCTCGAATCTCGAGATTGCGGGAAAGACTGAGCAACGCTGACTGGTCACGCGGATGAGCAAAGGCCACGAAACTGAAATCAGGGGCCTCGCTCGGCAAGCGAGCAAGATGCTCACGCAGATAACGGCCCAACCCGGCAGAGGGCATTCGCCGCGCGTCGATTCCGATGCGGCGTGGTCGACTGGACCTCATGGCAAAACCCCGAATTCGGCAATCAGGAAAGTCTCTAGCTCGTGGGAAGAGTTCGGAGTCACTCCTTCTCCAGGTAAGCTCCGGCAATCAGCGCGAGACGCTCGCGAGCCTCAGGCGAAACCGTGGCTGGGTCGGTCAGAATCGCTCCTGCGAGAGAGGAATGACATGCGCAGCTGCCCGAGGGCAATCGCCCCGCAAGATCGGCAATGGTCTGGGCCGCGCGCGCAGCGTTGGCCTGAATCACGGCGACGATTGCTGCCACATCGACATCCTCTTCTTCTTCATGCCAGCAATCGTAGTCGGTGCTCAAAGCGAGCGTGGAAAAACACATCTCGGCCTCACGGGCGAGTTTGGCCTCCTGCAAGTTCGTCATGCCGATAATCGATGCGCCCCAGGACCGGTAGAGATTGGACTCCGCGCGGGTCGAAAATTGCGGCCCCTCCATGCAGATATAGATCCCGCCTTCGTGAACCTTGGCATCCGTTGTCTGTGCCGCAGCGACGAGAGCCGAGGCCAACGTCGCACAAACCGGATCTCCAAATTGAACGTGGGCCACGACCCCTCGATCGAAGAAGGTCGCTTCGCGGTGGAAGGTCCGGTCGAGAAACTGATCCGGGACCACCAAGTCTCCGGGCGGAATCTCCTCCCGCAGGCTGCCGACGGCACCGACGGAAAGCAATCGCTTGACCCCAAGCTGTTTCATCGCATGAATGTTGGC
>Ga0055584_100007327_pt1 | contig 10823 bp, 10 predicted proteins | sample OSDHelmetaG_FD_58716 | JGI IMG/M metagenome (GOLD analysis project Ga0055584, IMG submission 58716) | Pelagic marine sediment microbial communities from the LTER site Helgoland, North Sea, for post-phytoplankton bloom and carbon turnover... | ecosystem: Environmental > Aquatic > Marine >...
GTTTTGGAAGAATATGAACACGCCATAGCGCGTGGAGCTAAGATCTACGGCGAAATCGCCGGAGGAGGACTTTCCGCTGACGCCCACCACATTACTGCACCTCATCCGGATGGATTGGGCGCTTTGAACGTAATGCGGTCTGCTATGGAAGATGACCCGAGCATTACTCCCGAGAGCCTTGATTACATCAATGTTCACGGCACGAGTACACCGCTGGGTGATGTTGCAGAGTTGAAGGCAATTCGCGGAGTCTTCGGTGACCACTCAGAGACGTTAAACATCAGTTCTACCAAATCAATGACTGGACACCTCTTAGGTGCGGCTGGTGCGATTGAAGGAATTGCTACGCTTCTGGCTGTGAAGAACGATATCGTTCCACCTACGATCAACCACTTTACGGATGATGATCAAATTGACTCCAAATTGAACCTTACGTTCCACAACGCTCAAAAACGCACTGTGAATGCGGCCTTGAGCAATACTTTCGGATTTGGTGGCCACAATGCCTCCGTGATCTTCAAGAAGTTTGTGGACTAATAACACGCGAACAACTTCTTCTTCTTCAAATCACATACAGACAGGCAAAAACGCCTGATCAAATACCTCAAAAAACATTGGGGTGTGAAACCCATGGACATCACATGGTATGAGAAAGCTTTGCGCCATAAGTCCGTTGTTGGATCTGGAAAGTATTGCCACCAAGACTGCAACGAGCGACTTGAATTATTAGGAGACGCAGTGCTCGACACCGTAATCACCGAATACCTCTTCAACAAATACCCAGAATCCAACGAAGGCTACCTCACAAAGCTCCGGGCTCGCATCGTTAACCGACAGACACTCGGTTCTGTTGGAAGGGCTTCTGGTCTGCACGAAGTAATTGAAGCCCGCATTGGCAATGAAGATTCCATGGACAAGATCGTTGGAAACGCCTTGGAGGCATGGCTCGGAGCCATCTATATTGACCGAGGTTTCGCCGTCGCTAAAAACAGCATTGATCGCTTTTTGGTCCCCAACTACATCGATATTGAAGAAATCATCGGAAATTCCTTCGACTTCAAGAGCAAGCTCATAGAATGGGCGCAACAGCAGAAGAAAGATCTTCGCTTCAATACTTCTAACAATGCCGACCTAGAAGGCATGTTCACCTGCACCATTGTGATGGACCAAGTCTTGGTCGCTACCGGCAAGGAGCGCTCCAAGAAAAAAGCCGAGCAAGCCACGTCCAAAACGGCGTGTGAATCCCTCAAGCTCTGACCCATGTCTAAGCACCGACTTGTCCTTGACGATGATTACGAATTCCTCGCCTTTGGCTTGAGCTGCCACTTGAAAGACTACCGGGTGGCATGGCTCATGAATCGATCCCTCAAAAAGGACTTCCACCGAGAGGTCATCGAAGTAAAAGCCAAGGATGGAACCATGGAAGAATTTACCAAATTCATCTACAGAGACCTCGATAATCGTTTGAATTACATCCTGCTTTCCAATCACAACGAAGAGGCCTATCTCTTCAAGGAATATAAACAGTATGATTACTTCATGCTTATTGAAGGTTATATCGACATCTTTGACGAGGAATCGTTTCAAAGGGGATTGCATTCGATTGAAGGAATTCAGTTCGTAGCTCGGATGGACACCGAAATCTTCAAGCGTATTCAGTATACGCTCTTTGAAGAATAGGCTGTTGATGACTTCACAATAGCCCGCCTCTGTCGCCGTCACCTTTCAATACATTCGTTAACCAAGGAATATGCTGAAGAACAAAACCAAGATCGTCGCTACGATCGGACCTGCGAGTTCTCCTAAGGAGGTACTCAAAAAAATGATCGAAGAGGGCATGAGCGTTGCTCGTCTCAACTTCTCGCACGGAGAGCACGACATCCACGAGGAAGTCATGAATACGCTTCGGCTGATCGATAGCGAGTTGCATACCCACACCGCTATTCTTGCCGACCTCAGCGGTCCAAAGTTGCGCGTGGGAGAACTCAAGACCCCAGAAGTTGAATTGGTAATGGGTGCAGAATTGCGCATCACATCTGATGAAATCATCGGAGACGCGAACCGCGTCATGGTGAGCTATCCCGACTTGGTAGAGGATGTTCAAATTGGAGAAACGATCCTCTTCGACGATGGAAAACTCCGGGTCGAAGTGACGGGAACAGAAGGAACAGACGTCATCACCAAGGTGACCCAAAGCGGAATGCTCAAGCCTCGAAAAGGTGTCAACCTTCCAGACACGAAAGTGTCTCTTCCCTGCCTGACCGATAAAGACCTGATCGACCTTGAATTTGCACTGAACCACAACGTGAGTTGGGTTGCGCTATCCTTTGTCCGAAGCGAAGACGATATCAAAGAATTACGGCAAAAGATCGCCGATAGCGGCAAGAATGTGCGCATCATCGCCAAGATCGAAAAGCCAGAGGCGGTAGAAAATATCGACGCCATCATTCACGAAGCCGATGGCATTATGGTGGCCCGTGGCGATCTCGGCGTTGAGATTCCATTGCAAAATGTGCCTCTCGTACAAAAAGAGATCGTAAGAAAATGCCAAAAAGCGGGTCGGCCGGTGATCATTGCTACCCAAATGATGGAGAGCATGATTGACAACATGTCGCCCAGTAGAGCCGAAGTAAACGACGTTGCGAATGCAGTCATGGACGGAGCCGATGCAGTCATGCTAAGCGGCGAAACAAGCGTGGGCAAATTTCCGGTTGAAGTGGTCCAGACCATGTCAAAGATCATCACGCGGGTAGAAGACTACCAAGGAATCTATTTCCGTGATATTGAACACGAGAGCGCACCCGAACGCGTGCTTACCGATGCCATCTGTCACTCTGCAGTCCGATTGAGTCAGAAGACCGGAGCAAAGGCCATTGTGACCATGTCGTTTTCTGGCTATACAGCCTTTCGTGTTTCTTCCTACCGGCCGAACGCTTGGATCTTCGTCTTCACCTCTAACTTCAAAATCCTCAACATGCTCAGTTTGGTTTGGGGAGTGAAGGGATTTTATTACGACAAGTTTGTGAGCACAGATCACACGATCGCGGACATCAAGTATGAACTGAAGAAAGCTGGTTTCCTTGACGATGATGACCTGGTCATCAATATCGCAAGCATGCCAATCGCGAAAAAAGGAATGTCAAACATGTTAAAAGTGAGCAAAATGTCAGAGGGTTAAACCCCTCAGGCATAATGACCGTATAGAATAGAAAACAACACCGTGAAGCGCCTAGCCGTCATATCGACCGTATTGCTACTCTCAAGCCTAGCGCTTCTGAGTCTCACCGAAGACAATCCAACCTTCTATTCCCATGATGATGGAACCTTCGAAGCATCCGGTACGTGGGCAAAAGACAACTATGAAGGCCAAGAGATATCCGAGCACCCATCCTGCTCCATGTCGGGCAAAACATCGGTAAACATTCAAGACTCCGTGGTATCGCTATGCGATAAGATGATCCTCAGCGGCAATGCGCAATTGCTTATCGCTAAGGGCGGTGAACTCCATCTGAAAGGCGGCATGGAATTAATCGGAAATGCCCAAGTGACGGTTGAGCAAGGTGGAAACCTAATCATTGGTGGTAAACTCGAAATGACTGGTGGAAGCAAACTGAACTTATCTGGAAGCCTCAGCGTCAATGGAAACATAGAAGTAGGTGGGCAAGCCTTCGCATGTGGAAATGGAGATGCCAAGGTCGGGGGAAGTATTGCAGGTATAGGCTGGTGCTTAGACTTGAATGTACTCCCGATTGAGATGATCAACATCGACGCAAAATTGCATGCTGAAAAGAACCTTTTGCTCGAATGGACCAGCTTAATCGAATCTGAAGAAGATGTGTTCATTGTAGAAAGATCTTCGAATGGCATGAGCTTCGAAGAAATCGGCAGGCTGGAAGGAACTGCAGAACGTGAAAACACACCGAAATACCAGCTCGAGGATAACGGACTTCCACCAGGACACTATTACTATCGCATTACACAAGCAAGTCGAAGCGGTGAAGCAGAAGTGGTCGAAATGATAGCCGCTACCATAGCTCCCAACGAAGAAACCGGCGTTTGTGAACTAGAAGTAGACCCTAATCCTTGCGTTCCAGGATGCACGGTAACCTTGACCGATTGCCCAGGTTCAGCATTTAGGGCTTATGTGGTAGACGGAGCTGGAAGAATGATATCAGAGTTGGTCCCCGTCAATACCAGAGACAAGGAGCGGACGATTCAGTACCATCTAAACAAAAACAATTTTGCCATGCCTGGCGTGTACATCATACGCGCAGAATCTGATCAGGCCGATGTGTCTAAAAAACTCATCATCCAATGAGTCGGCTTCTTTCAACATACCTGATCATGGCCGCCTTGGCATTCGTTCAGCTCGGGTGCGATGGGGAGAGTCGAACCAGTCAAGCAGATAAGAACCTGGATGCGACATCGGAGGTTGTCGAACCGAAGAGCACAGGAACGGCGAGGGTTGTGACCCTTCCCACTCCTATGCAGATTCCTGCACTATTGAAGAACACCAAAGCCACTTATTCGGCTTCCAGTTTACTACCCATCATTTCAGATGATAAGTCGTATTATCAATCAGGCGTCTTGTTTGGCATGTACATGCTAGACCTCGCTTATTCAGGGTCTTTCACCCATCAGCAAGCCAGTCGAAATTATTTCAGGGCATGCAAACGGATCGGCGACGATCTTGGGTTGGGTGTCCGGATTAGCGAAAAGTATGTAGATCGATTCGAGCGGAACATTGCTCGTCCAGACTCCCTTGGAAGAATCGTCTTAGAAATGTACGACGTGGGTCACAAGGTATTGATCGACCAAAACAAAGAAGGCCTGGGATTCCTGATGGTACTAGGATGTTACATGGAAGGCATGAACCTGATCATGACCCAAGCGCGGGATCACGACCTCATCTTGTTCGTCCACCTACTCCACCAGCAGAAGAATTACGGGATCAACCTGGTTTCGATGCTTGATCAATACGAAACCCCCAGCGAGATCAACGCGGAATACGACGCATTCCTCAAGGTAGTGGATGCGCTCAACACGATGGACATACCCAGCGTGTACGAGCTAAAGTCTGGAAAAAGAACCATCGCAGGCATGCAAGAAAAGAACCTGCAAGAAATCAAGGACAACCTAGAGTCATTTCGAACATCTATCCTCATTTGACCATGAAAGGAAGAGTCACTGGTATCGGCGGAATTTTCTTCAAATCCAAGGACCCAAAGGCCATGCGAGCTTGGTACGAAAAAGCCCTGCAACTCCCCATGGACCAATACGGCCACTCCTTCGTATGGCGTAGTGATGATAACCCTGAAGCACGCGGCATCACTCAGTGGAGCCCAATGGAAGAGAGTACAGACTATTACGCGCCTAGCGAACGTGAATTCATGATCAACTATCGGGTGGAGCACCTAGACGACTTATTAGCGTCGCTCAAGGCGCAAGGCATCTCCCAAGTAGGCGCCATAGAAGATTACGACTACGGAAGGTTTGCTTGGATCATGGATCCCGAAGGACGCAAGCTTGAACTGTGGGAACCTAAGGACGCAGCCCTTCTATAAGCTCTTTCCATCGAGTTTCTTCATCTTCGCACTGTGAAGCCGAACCTTCTTATCATCAGCAATTATCGCGACCCAATAGCCCCTATTCGACCGGAGGCGGAGATCATTCTGCGCCTCAAGAAAGAAGGCTACACTATCACGGTGATGACGCCCATGGATGGTTACTATCCGACTAAACTAATGGAGTCCGGGTGTTACATAATCGACCACCTTCCTTCCGGAAAATTCGAAAGAAAGACCATCGACCTCATCAAGCATGCGGTGGCTCAGGAGCGTATTGACATCATTCACGCCTTCAACAGCAAGGCCATCGCCAATGCAGCCTGGGCGGTATGGGGCAATAAAAAGGTGAAACTTGTTAGCTACAGAGGCTACACAGGGAACATCCACTGGTACGATCCAACCAACTACATCTCCTTTCTCAACCCTCGTATCAATTTCATGGTCTGTCTTGCAGAGAGCGTTCGCGAAATGTACTTGAAGAACGGAGTTGCCTCGGATAGAGCGATTACCATCAACAAAGGACATGACCCTGCTTGGTACGCCGATGCTCAAGCTGCAGATCTTTCCGAGTTTGCTTTTCCGGCAGATGCGCTGGTCTGTGCCTTAGTAGCGAACTATCGCACCAAAATGAAAGGCATACGCTACCTCGTGGAAGCAGCATCTCTGCTACCCAAAGAGAGTAAAGTGCATTTCTTGATGATCGGAAAAGGCCTAAGAAGCAAAGAGATAGAACCACTACTGAAGTTGAAGCCTGTAGAAAATCGCTTCACTTTTACTGGGTTCAGAGCAGATGCACCCAACCTTGTCAAGGCTTCGGATGTCTCGATCTCTGCCTCCCTCTTTGGAGAAGCAACGCAAAAAGCCGTGATCGAAGCCATGAACCTTGGCAACCCCATGATCATAACCGACATCTCTGGCAACCGAGGTTTAGTTAAAGACGGAATTTCAGGATACGTCGTACCACCAGCGGATGGACTAGCGATAAGAGATGCCTTGATAAAACTGGAGGAAGATGCTTCCCTAAGGTCTCGAATGGGTGAGGAAGCAAAGCGACACATCGCGCAATTTCTTTCGATCGATCGATCGGTGAAAGAATATGCGCAGTTCTACGATCGCATCGGATCAGAATAGGATGATGCGTATGGCTTTTTCAGCCAACCCCATCACTTTCAAGAGATAACCCCCTGCGGACAGTTGCCGCACATCCAACACGGTCATGTCGCCATGAATATCCATGGGAACCATGCAGATATTTCCATGCTTGTCTTCCAGCTGAATATCTGCTGGTGGAAACAGACGAGAACGGTCATCGGAAAGGACGAATACTTTACGGCGCTTTTGATCAGCATATGCGATCGGCTGGGCGGTTCCTTGTAGCGTTCTTGCGTGCATGGTGTTGTGTATTAAGCATTTCTTTAGTCTGTCTATTTGTACGCATAGAGGGCCATACAAGTTTCATATTGGGATAAATTCCTGGTGAATGGGTCGCTTCATTCTCTAATTTCGCCTTACTGCATGACTCGGTTAAAGTATTTTCTGGCATTCTCATTACCCTTGACCACCTTCCTTTCACTTTATGTAGGTGGCATATGGAGCTTCGGCACTCTGATATTGGCTTTCTTCTTAATTCCCTTGATCGAATTGTTGCTCGCACCGGATCAGAGTGGCCCATCATCGAGTGAGGAAGAACGGATGCTGAGTTCAGATCGGTTGTATGACCTCCTGCTCTACGCCATGGTTTTGGCACAATACGCCGGGCTTTCCTTTTTTCTGTACCGTATTTCGATGACACCCCTCGAAACCTACGAGCTGGCCGGGATGACCCTCAGTATGGGGGTTCAATGCGGCGCAGTAGGGATCAATGTGGCCCATGAACTCGGGCATCGCACATCCACATTCGAACGAGCGTTGGCGAGGATGCTACTGCTCTCTTCACTGTATATGCACTTCATCGTAGAACACAACCGGGGTCATCACAAGAACGTTGGCACCCCTCTTGATCCAGCCTCTGCCCGATTGAATGAGCCGGTCTACACGTTCTGGATTCGAACGATCATCGGCTCCTTCCAATCTGCTTGGAACATTGAGCGGCGCCTACTCGAACGATCTGGGCGATCCCCGTGGTCGCTTCGCAACGAGATGGTCCGTCTCATACTCGTAGAAACAATGCTTCTTATCACCCTTTACCTGGTGTTTGGTTCTGCAGGGTTATTTGGGTTCTTGTTGGCTTCTTTGATCGGAATCATACTCCTTGAAACGGTGAACTATATAGAGCACTATGGACTGCGTAGAAAGGAGATTTCAGAAGGGCTCTTTGAACGCGTTCAACCTTGGCATAGCTGGAACAGCGATTACCCCTTGGGACGCATTATGCTTTTTGAATTGACCCGACACAGTGACCATCATTATAAGGCCAGCAAGAAATACCAAGTACTCCAACACTTAGAACAAAGTCCTCAATTGCCCACGGGCTATCCGGGCATGATGTTATTGAGCCTTGTCCCTCCTTTGTGGTTTCGGATAGTCAACCCCAAGGTTGAGAAGATCAATCAGTTACAACAATGAGGAACTTGGAAATGCTCCAAAAAAGCTTTTGATTGTCTATGATGAGATCACCTCCAATCGTGCGATAGCTTTCGTTGGGATGCTCCGTGATGATCTTGGCCTTTGATCCGATGGACAATTTAGTAACCTCTCGAAAATCCTTCGCTTCAAAGGCGGTCTTGTCCATGTCTTCGTTTACATCGCTTGAACGCAATAACCCTCCCTTTTCCAATACTCCTGACTCAATGAGCTCACGCTTGGCCCCAAGGGCAATGTAAACCGTATTCATATCCTTTTGAAGCTCTGTCATTTTAGCTTCCATGGTGCTGATGTTGCCTTCCATGGCCTGCAGGTTCTCTTGTAAGACCATACGCTCTACTTCCGCCTGCATATACTCTTCAAACATGTCCTTGAAATCTGTTCCCAAGGTACCGAGATCGTGATTCAAATGCGCCATGCGAAGGTTATTCATCTCCATTTTCTCTTGCATGCTTTGTACGATGCCAAAAAGGTTCGCAGAAGTGGCGCTGCTGGCCCCGAGGTTATCTTCCAGCCAAGAAATGTAATTCTGGTTCAGTTCCATGATTGACCGCATTTTCAGGACGTTCTCCCGAATGGCATCTTTGTCACGAATACGCTCGTTCATTTGAACCATGATTTCTGATTCAACCACGCGCATTTCTTTCATGTTGGAATCGATGGCTTTGAACGTCAAGCCGATCGCGTCGAGGATCGAGTCTCGGTGCGCGAGTTGACCTTTTACTTCTTCTAACTCAGCCTGTATCGAAGTACAATCCTCTCCTCCGCAGGACGAAAGGGCAACGATTAGGGTGAATGCAACAATCAGTCGGTGGGCTTTCATGCATACGATATTCCTTCAAAGCTTCGCAATTTCAAAGGACTAGGGTCCTTATACGTACTGGAAACAGTTTTTTACCTAAGATTGAAGCCTTGAAGATCCTAGCCATCATACACGGCAGAGCGCCGATGAAAGCACCGACCATTGCAAGGTTAGAAGCCTGGGCTGAAGGGCATTCAGACATCTACCTTGAAGTTCATGAGACACAGGGCCATTTCGACGCTTTACGCCGATCAAAAGAAAGTGCGGGATTCAACACCGTGCTAAGCTGCGGAGGAGATGGAACCAACAATGAAGTACTCAATGGCCTCATGACGATACAGCCATTAGAGAGGCCCACACTTGCCATCCTTCCCCTTGGGTCAGGGAATGACTTTGCGCGCATCTTACCGCAAAGAAGCACGATTGAACTGCTTTCAGCGATTGAAAAAGACCAACCCAATTCCATTGACATACTCAGGGTCCGAACACCGAACAAACAGTGGTTCGCGCTCAACATGATTACCTGTGGGATTGGCGCTGAGATCGCCGCAACAGTCAATCGACGCAAGTTCTCCCTTCCCCCAGCGTTCAACTACTACAGCGGGATCATTCAATGGCTGATGAAGTACAAAGCACCCGTACTTGAGCTCACCTCAGATGCTGGAACAACCAAGTCACGGACCTTTCTAGGTGCGTTTGGAAATGGCACCTACGCAGGTAACGGCCTCGGCCTAAACCCACAATCTTCCATGGATGATGGACAGATGGGCGTAACAGTCATTGGAAATGTAGGCATGATCGACTTCCTTCGTTATCAATCTACACTCAAGAAGGCGCAAAAGGTGCAAGACGAACGCCTCCATTACAGTACGTCCACATCCGCAACAATTCGTATCGCGGAGGGTAGCTGCGCCTTCGAAACGGATGGCGAAGTGCTCGATCGACTCGAAGCAGGAGAAGAAGCAGTCATCGATCTGCTCCCCGGCACGATTCAATTGATCTAATTACTGCTTGGACTTCAGACGAAACCCAACGTAGGTCATCCGACCAAAGATGGGCCCCCAGATGAATGAGCTATCGAAATAGCCCCCAAACGGGTCATTACTTGCAACGATTGGGTTTGGTTGCTTTACGTTGGTGATGTTCTCCATTCCCGCATACACAGCAAAGCGATCTTTCCACGACTTCGATACTTGGGCGTTCATCAAGATTAAGTCCGGCGATTGCTTATCCAATTGATATTCCACAGGATTACCCTCCGTATTCGGAATCCGTTTCGGTCCTTGCCATTGAACGGTATAGTCAAATTTCCAATCGTTCTTGGTCTCATAAGACAAGTTCACAAAAGCGCGATGACGAGATATGTATGGCTTCGAAAGCAAGGTGCCGCTGTAGTCCGTCATCACGTCGTACCATCTATATGCAACGCGTACATCAAGATTGCGAACGAGTTCATAGTCAAACTGTGCTTGAGCGCTCGTAGAATAGCTGCGACCAACGAGGTCATAGATCCGCACTTTTCTGGGATCCTCCATGTCTACCACCGTCTGATTCTCAAATTCAGTGTGGTAAAAGTCAATGGACAAAGTGGCTGGCCGGTAATCAATCCGCAAATTTTGGACAAAGTTCAATCCGAAATTCCACGCTATTTCTTGACGAAGACCAAATCCCGGAATGCTGGGGTCTCCATCTATTTCCCAAGCACGAGAGGTTGCCAGCAAGGAAATGTTCTCAGCAATCACATTGGCCGTTCGCTGTCCACGTCCAGCCGAAGCCCTCAATACGGAACCTTCTTTGATTTCATAGCGCATGTGCAGGCGTGACGTCACGAAAGCACCGTAGTAGTTGTGGTAATCAGTACGAACCCCAGC
>Ga0055584_100007328_pt1 | contig 10823 bp, 7 predicted proteins | sample OSDHelmetaG_FD_58716 | JGI IMG/M metagenome (GOLD analysis project Ga0055584, IMG submission 58716) | Pelagic marine sediment microbial communities from the LTER site Helgoland, North Sea, for post-phytoplankton bloom and carbon turnover... | ecosystem: Environmental > Aquatic > Marine >...
TCTGGGCTTCGAGGCGTTCGTCCTTCTTCTGCCGGTAGCTGTGGAGATCGTTCAACATGTGAACGAGATCCAGCTGGCGGCGCTGTTCCTTGAGATCGAGGTAGGGGTTCCGAATGTTGCGGATCATCTTCTCCACGGAAGCCTCACGGGTATTGATACTCGTGCCCTGATACACACCGGGCAGGAAGGCGGATTGCCAGTTGGCGGAATCGCCACCGCCACCAGAACGTAGCGAGACAAAGCCGGGAAGGTTCTGATTCAACGTTCCCAATCCGTAGAGCATCCACGAGCCCCAGCTAGGTTTGGGGAGCCGGAGCGAACCGGTGTTCATCATCACCGAGGCCACGGAGTGGGAGGGGATCTCGGTATACATCGAGTTGATGATCGCCATGTCATCAATGTGGTTTTTCAGGTTCGGCCAGACTTCACTGACGCGGACGCCGGATTGACCCTGCTTGGCGAACTTGAACGGGGTGCCCATGGCCTTGCGGTTTTGGTTGCCGCCGGGGATGGGTTTGCCGTGGTATTTCTTCAAGGCGGGTTTGTAGTCCCATGTGTCCACGTGCGAAGGAGCACCGGATGCGAATACCTGAACGACGTGTTGGGCCTGGGCGTTGAAATGCGGTTTCTTTGGGGCCAGCGGTGAGATGGCGGCGCCCTGTGCTTCGGGCGTCAGCAGACCATCCTGTCCCAGCAAGCCGGCTAAGCCGAGCATGCCGAAACCGGTGGCCGATTTGGCCAAAAACTCACGGCGGGAATCAAAGACCTGATATTCGGTGTCGGAGCAGTAGTTGTCGTTCCACATAAGATTGTTGCGTTCTGAAGTTGGTAATTTATCAGTTCTGACGCACGGCTAAACAAAATTCTACTGTCAGCTCCACTCGGAAAATACCCGATAGTGGCTGTTTTTTGTAAGAAAACGCGGTGCTTGCCTTATTGTTCGCCGGGTGGGGAGAATTCTTACCTGCGGAATGACTTGAATTTGCCCATGCAGGGCGGGTCAGATTCCGCGATCAGAATATGGATCCATTTCGCGAACTAGACGGATTGCACGTCACGATAGACCAGGTGGTTTACGCGCCGGAGCTGCCTTCGCCGCCCGAACAACCACATTCCTTCGTCTACTTCATTTCGATCCGTAATGATTCGGACCAGACTGTCACGATCAAGGCCCGCAAATGGGTGGTGACGGATGCCAACGGCGATGTGACTGCGGTGGAAGGTGATGGTGTGGTGGGTGAATCCCCGATTTTGGGGCCCGGCGAGAAATTCAGTTACAACAGCCGGCATGTCCTCGCTACGCCGACCGGACAAGCCGAAGGGAGTTACATCGGGTTGGATGATTCCGGCAATCCGGTCATCACGCGAATTCCGATTTTTCACATGGATGCGGAAACTGATCCGGGTTCGAACACACGTTGGGCATGAATCGAGGACATAGATTAGCTGTGGTATGGGGATTCGGGTTGGTTTGCCTGCTACTGACCAAGTCAGCGTTTTCCGCAGATGAGACATTTTCTCCGATCAAGTTGGAACTCGTATCGGAACGGGAAGGCATTGTTCCCGGTGAGAAGTTTACCGTGGGCGTTCGACAGGAGATGTTGCCGGGGTATCACACCTACTGGCGCAATCCGGGCACGGTCGGATTGGGCCTGCGCTTGAAGTGGGATCTGCCGGATGGATTCGTCGCCGGGGAAATCCAGTGGCCAACTCCGGAGACTTGTCGCATGGCCGCCTATAACGTGTGGGGTTATCACGACACGGCGCTGATGCTGGTGGATATCACGCCGCCAAAAGATCTCGAACCTGGCACGGCGGTGGAACTCAATACCCAAGCGGTTTGGATGTGTTGCGGTGAATTTTGTCATCCCGGACAGAAACAACTGGCGCTGCGTCTGCCGGTGGTCGATCTGGCGAATTTGTCGGGCGAACAATCCCGCGAATTTGATCAGACGCGGAATGTCCAGCCCCGCGTCAGTTTGCAATGGAAGCTTTCATGTTCCGTGTCGGGAGATGAATACCGGTTGAAGATCACACCGGCTGGCAGGCAAACGCTGCCGTCCGACATTCGTTTCTTCGATTACGACCGGCAGATCAGTTCCGATAGAGGTCAGAAGCGGCAGCTCGTTTCCGATGGGCTTACGCTCGTGATGCAGCATGAGGAACATACGGGTGAACGCCTTCCAAGACTGCGCGGCATGTTGGCCGCTGAGGGCGAGTGGGAGCCGGGAGTCACGACGATCGCCGTCGATGTGCCGATCGTGCACTCGAAGTGATCAGGCGGATTGGTGGCGGGCCTGCCGTTTCGGGAGCCCGTTCTTTGATCGGCCCGCCCGCTCTTTCTCGGAGACGTCCACGTGCGGTCGCAAGAAGACCGGGACGTCATTTCTGCCATTCCGTTGGTAGTCTTGGAGAATGGCTGGGGCAACTTCCGAGCTGGGTAATCCAACGGGCCCGGTAAGAAACTCGAATACGAACTCGGCGAGCTGGATCAGCGCGATTCCATGCCGGCGGTTGGACTTCTCGTAGAGCCAATCTGAGAATTCCAGGAACGATCCGAATGCGCTGCGTTCGCCGGACCAAATCTTCCGAACGCTTTCCGGGAAGTTGCCGCTGTTGCCGACGAGGTCCCAGTAGCGCGCAAATCTTCGCATGCGCTGCAGTAGCGCGAAGTCCATTTCACGATTGCGCAAGATTTCGAAGGGCGGCTGGGGCGAGTAGATCATTCCATACTCGTCATCGTGCCGAACAATCGGAGTGCCTTTGAGACGCTTGAGGATGCCGATTTGGATTTCCTGCGGTCGCATCGCCACGAGGCGATCGAATCCATCTCCGAATGTATCCAGCGATTCGCCCGGCAGACCGACGATCAGATCCGCATGAATGTGGACCCCGGTTTCCGAGCGTAGAAAATGAAAGTTGTCGGCCAACTTGTCGTAGTCCTGTTTCCGGCTGATGTTCACCGAGACCGCGTCATCAAAGGTCTGGATGCCGACTTCAAATTGGAGTGCACCGGCAGGGAACAACGAAATGAGCTCCCGCAGCTTCGCGGGCAACCGGTCGGGAATCATTTCGAAGTGAAGGAACAATTCCGGGAAGTAGCGTTCGTGGAAGAAACGCAGGATCGCTTCACTTACGCGCAGATTCAGATTGAACGTTCGGTCCACAAATTTGAACTGCCGCGCGCCGCGCTTCAACAGGTCATCCATCGCCTCGAGGAAGCGATCCAGCGGGATCTGTCGGACAGGGATCTCCAATGAGGACAGGCAGAATTCACAGGTGAACGGGCATCCGCGGGACGCCTCGACGTAGATCACGCGGTTCGTCAGATCATCGTCGGAGTAGAGCGAGTAGGGGAGGGCGAGGTCCGCCAACGCCGGCAGCTCTGCCGGGGAGATTTTCGCCAGAGTTGGATCATCGGTGAGAATTGCGCGGCAGACTGCAGCAAACTTCAGGTCCGCTTCGCCGGTGATGACGTAGTCGGCGAGTTCGACAATACTTTGACCCGCGGTGTCGTGGCTGACCTCCGGACCGCCGAGAACGATGGTGATCTCCGGTGCCAGTCGTCGGATCATTTCGATGACCGCTTCCGTCTCCCGCGTGTTCCATATGTAGATGCCGAATCCGATTATCTGCGGATTCTGCGCCAGCAGTTTCTCAACAATTTCGAGTGGTCGTTGGTTGATGTCATATTCCGCCAATTCCGATCGCTCGCGCAAATCACCCATGTTCGCCAGGAGGTAGCGTAAACCGAAGGCGGCGTGGATGTACTTCGCGTTGAGAGTGGTAAGAACGATATCGGCCATACTGGTCGGTCCGGTCACCGTAATCACTCGGCACGATTCTTCCAAGTCGCCGTGTGTCAAATCGACCACTTGCGGTCACCCTCACCGAATTGGTTGCTCGCTGGCGCTGGGTTTGTCAGCGTGTCTCCAGCCAATGTCTGAACGACCGAACATTATTTTCATCATCACCGATCAGCAGCGCTTCGATACGATTCGGGCGGCGGGGTTTGATTTCATGGATACGCCGAATCTGGATCGGCTTCACAATGAGGGAGTGGTTTTTAACAACTGCTTCATCACGGCGGCTTCCTGTGCACCGGCGCGAGCGAGTCTGTTTACGGGGCACTATCCGCACACTACCGGGATTCTAAAGAACGCGGATCGTTGGGAGCGTGGATGGATTGAGAACCTGCAACAGGGCGGCTACCAGACGATCAATCTGGGCAAGATGCATACTTGGCCCTTCACGACACCGATGGGATTCGACCAGCGCTACGTGGTGGAGAACAAGGATCGCTACCTCGAGGGACGCTATTTCTATGATGAATGGGACAAGGCGTTGCGCGCGCGCGGTCTCGTGAAACAGCAGCGGGAGCTGTATCGCGAATGGCCGGACTACAAGGAGCGGATTGGTGCATTTGAATGGAAATTGGATGAGGATATGCACCCGGACAACTTCGTAGGGAACATGGCGCGGGATTGGATCCGGAATTATCCGGCCACAGAACCGATGTTTTTGCAGATCGGATTTCCCGGGCCGCATCCGCCCTACGATCCCGTCCCGCGATATGCCGAGCCATACTTGGCCAAAGATTTGAACCTCGCTCCCGTGCACCAGAGCGATCTGGACAATCAACCGGAGCCGCTCAAGGGCATGCGGGTCCACAACACCGAGGTGGACCACGATTCGGTTTACTTCCTGATGAATCCGACGGAAGAGCAGCGCCATCGCCAGCGCGCCTACTACCTGGCAAACGTTACGATGATCGATGAGAAGATCGGCGAGATCCTCACCGCTTTGGAAGAAAAGGACTATCTGAAGAACTCAATCGTGGTGTTCACCTCCGATCATGGGGATTGCATGACGGATCATGGGCACAGTCAGAAATGGACCATGTATGACGCGGTGACCAAGGTGCCGATGATTGTTTGGGCACCGGACGGTCGATTTGGCGAACCGCGAGAGATCAATGATCTGGTGCATCAAATGGACATTGGTCCCACGTTGATGAATCTCGCGGGCGTCGAAGTTCCCGCTCCCATGTCCGCCCATTCGTTGATGCCGATGCTGGACCCGGCTGGTGATTCACAATCATACGCCCGTGACGTCGTGTTTGCAGAGCAGGCGAAGGATGGGAATTTCACCACGAGCCGTTTTATGACGATGGTTCGCACCAAGGACTGGAAACTGGTGCACTTTCTGGACGAGCCATGGGGGCAGTTGTTCGACCTCAATGCGGATGAGCAGGAGGTGAACAATCTCTGGAACGATCCGGCGCATGAGGCGACGCAGCGAGAGTTGCTTGCCACCCTGCGAGAATGGCGGATTCGCGATGCCTACGAGAATGCGTCTGCGTGGGAGGAATATCGATAGGCCCTACCTGCGCGATGGCGAGGGCAATCGCGGTGCCGATATTGCCCTCGGGCTCGGCAGTCGACTGGGGACTCGGATTCTATTGTAGGGATTGCGCGGGCGGGGCCGTATCATCTTGTTCGGATCGCCTTTTGGATCTCGACAATGTCCCCGGCCTGCAACCAAAGCCCGGCGGCAGGTTCGATCGGGCTTCCCTCCAGCTCTCTTCCTGTTGCCGTTCGAAAGCCGGGATTCGAGTATCGTTGCGGAGTCAGGTCAAAGGTCATCAATTCGGGTGTGCCGGTCGTGGGTGACTTTCTGGTCACTCGAACCTTGGACAGATCGTTCCACGTCATCAGGTCGCTGATTTCGTTGGTGAGTTCCTTCAGCCAACAGGCTTTGACCGGTGATTGCTTGTATCCGGCGTAGTTTTCGACACAGCGAATTTCGTTGGTTGATATGAAGATCTTCACGTCGCGTGTGGTCTTTGATGGGGAGAGCGGGAGCAATTGGACGGCGCCGGACACGTCGTTGTAACGGAGGGTGACGGTGCGGGACAATCGGTGAGCCAAGGTAACTTGAAACTCGTCGTTCAACTTCCAGCTGGCGTTCACCTGGTGCGGTCGGATTGGTATCTCGATCACATCACCCCATTTCAATTTGAAGTCGGACTTGTTGGTGTTCGTGACGATGCTTTTCACATTGAAGGTCTTCTCGTCGTAAGCCCCATCTTTCGGACGATGGACGGAGATTCGATCGAAATCAGGAAACCGAAAAGACGAGTCTCGGACGGAGTGATCGTGGCGATAGGCGAGCGCGATGACATCCAGCAAGGTGAAGCTGGAATGGACGTGGTTTGAATGCATCAGGATCGGCCACTTGGCGGCCGGATTGCGCCTGATGAGGGTGATTGCCTTGGGGTGACTGGCAACCGGGGTCGCACCCGCTTTGATCAGTTGCTTGCGGATTCGTTCCAAGTCGGTGTGTTTTTCGCCATTTTGCGTGCGGGCGATGAAATCAAGGCAAGTGAACCCAGTGTCGCTGCTGGCCTGATTGGGATCGGCACCAGCGGCCAGCAGTTTGGCTACGCTGCCGGTATCTGCTTCCTCGACCGCTTCCAATAGCGGGAAGTTCCCGCCACTTTGGCGATTGGCATCGGCACCGGCATCGAGGAGCGGTTGCACCAGTTCGTGGTATTCACGACCAAGGGCGATGGTCAGAGCTGAACGGGAAGGGTTCTGAAGTGTTCCGTCGGGTTTGGCACCGTGCTCCAGCAGCAGCTTTGCCGTGGCCCGCTTGCCGTTGTAGAGATTGCGAATGAGAAGGGTGTTGCCCAGATCCTTGACCGGCAGTTCTGCGTTGGGATTTGCCCCTTGCTTGAGCATCAATTCGGCGAGTTCCAAACTGCGGGATTGATCATCACTTTCGAACAGCAGGAATGTCAGTGGGGTAACCAAGACACGACCCAAGCGGTGGACTGCTTTCTCAGGATAACCGGCGAGATTAGGTTTTACTCCGTGTTCCAGTAGCGCCTTGGCAACCCAGTATTCTCCGTCGCCCACCGCGACCAGGAGTGGGGTGGCCTGGTTCGAATCAAGTCGGTTCGGATCAGCTCCCATTTTCAACAGCGCCTTGATCATGTCCACGTCGCCGTTCCTTGCCAATACGTGGAGAATCGTCTGGAACTCAGGGGCGACTGCGCGTGCGTTTGAAGCGGGGGGGAGCACGGACCGGACTAAGCTGCGATTGGAGCTGCTCTCGGTCCGATAAATGGTATTCAGATCGGCACCGTGTTTCACCAGTAGGCGGACGAACGCAGGGCGATCGATCAATTTTGCATTCGCGGCTATGTGAACAGGCGTCAGACCTTCACGCCCAATGCGATTTGGATCAGCTCCGGAACTGAGTAACAGTTCGGTCGCTTTCAGTTGTCCTGAGCGGATGGCTCCGATCAGCGCCGTAGCGTCTGCGGTATGCGAGTAATAGGACTTGGAGTTTCCGGCGATGCTGGCGTTCGGGTCGCCCCCTTCATCCAACAGGAAGCGGATCAAGGTGAGGAATCCGCGGCCGGCGGCGGCGCTCAGGGCAAGGTTTAGATTGTTGGTGTCTTTTCCGGATCCGGCCGCGATTAGTGCCTTTGTGACTGTTAGATTTCCCGTGATCACGGCGAGGACCAATGGTGGAGAACCGAACCGATTCGGTTGTCCGGTCTGGGCTCCTTCCCGCAGAAGAAACGAAACCATCGACGCATATTCGTTGGTGACGGCGTATTCGAGCGGTGACGTGCAGTTTTTGTAGTTCGCGCTGAGGAGGTCCGGACTGGTTTGCAACCGTTTGGAAATTTCGGCGATTTCTTTTTCTTCGGGAGACAGCGGTTTGCCTTTGGTCGCGGGAGAACCTCGGGCGATCGTGTCTGTCAGCATCTGCCGGCGGTTTCGCAGGTTGGCTATCTGCCGCTTGTTGCTTTCTTCAACTGCGTCGGTTCGACTATCCAGTTGTTCGGCGAGTTTCATGAATGCCTCATACTTCTCACCCAGTTTTTCTTTTCGTTGAGCGGTGTTGAGGTTGTCAAAGTCCAGCCATTCGTTTTGCGGAAGAATGGCAATGAGATCGGCCAGTACATTGGAGATCTGCACGTCCCGGTACATTTCGTTGATGATTTTGGGCGAGTAAGTGTCATTCAACGTTTTTGCATAGAAAGTGGAGAGCTTTTCCAGTTCGGCCAGCTTCGCGTCGATGCTTTCGAGTTCCGCACTGAGCCGCACTACGACGGCAGGGAGCTTCGGTCGGTCAGCATGGGAAGTCTTGGGAGTGGTTTGCTGGGCTCCTGCTATTGCGATCAGCTGATTCTGCCGCAGTTTTAGTTGCGCAGTGATGGTCTGTATCCGGACGTCCAATTGACGCCTGATGGTTTGCGACTCGGCGTAGCGCTTTTCGCCGACATATCGGCGAAATTTCAGATTCTCCTGATTGGCCATCATTCGGCGTTCCGGGAGGCTGAGCAGGTTCGTCCATCGACGGACCAACTCGTCGAGTTGGGGGTCTTTCAGTTCTTGAGCCAGGGAAAGGATCGTCGATTCGTCCGCGGATTCGAGGGCAGCGAGTTTGCCGAGGATATCGGGAAGTTCGGCGAGGGAGTTGTTGCGTGAGACCGAGATAAGTTCCGTTGCCTGTGAGGTCTTGATCAATAGGGGGACCAACTCCTCGTAGGTCTCCAATTTGGAATCCAGCACCTCCTCCCGCAGGTCGACCCATTCCTTGAGATACTCGAGGCGGATGGCCATCTGGCCGTTGAGATCGAGAAACTTGGTCCAGTTTGTTGCGCCCATTTCTGCTTGAAGTTTCTCCTCGGTCAGGCCCGCCGCAAATCGGGCTTCTAGATTCGGGGAGAGCACGCGGATTTGTGCGAAAATGTTGGAGAGTGTTGAATCCTTGAGAGTGGTTTCGATCGTGAGCATTGATTCCGTACCATCCAGTTCCTGGAGTAAATCGTCTTGGATTTCGATTTCCGCCCGTTCAACGCTGAGTTTCTCCATTTCGGCGAATACTCGTTCGAGCCGATCCAGTCCGTCGTGTGGTTTGGGTGTGGGAGCGTCGATCGTCGCACCGAGTTGTTGGAGCCGGGTTGTCGCAGTCGCAACCAGGTTGGTATTCTCACTGAATTCACGGGTGACCCGGTTGAAGAGGGAAACCGCATCGTTGGTGCGGCCCAGTTTGCGGTAGCATTCGCCGAGGCGAATGACAGCGGTGGCGGCAATCTTGCGATTGGCATCGTAGGCATCCAGCAGGGCCAGGTAGTGTTTCATCGCCGACTTCAGGTTGCGGTTGACTTCCTCTTCGAACAGACCTTCCTGAAGTTGCTTGCGGGCTTCGGGCTCGGCTGCGCGAGTGGCGCTTAGCGCGAGCACCAGAATTGCGGGAAGGAGGAATCGGATCTTCATGCGGGGTATTGTTGCGGATGGTGAAGAGGGGGATGTCATGACTTTGTCATTTCCAATCGATAACCGACGCCGTGCACGGTCTTGATGAATTGTGGGGCGTCCGGTTCGGGTTCGAGCTTGCGCCGGAGATTGGCGACGTGGTTGTCAACGGTGCGCGTGGTAGGAAAGGAAGCGTAGCCCCAGACGCGGTCGAGAAACTGGTTGCGACTGACGGTCTCGCCGTTCGCTTCGGCGAGCATTCGAAGCATGGCGAACTCCTTGGCTGTCAACTCGAGTTCCTTGCCGTTTTGATGGGCTTGTTGTTTGCGGAAATCGATCGTCACGATGCCGAGTTTGATTTGCTCCGGTGCTGAGTCGTCTTCTTGTGTTCGGCGGAGCAGGGCGCGGATGCGGGCCATCAGTTCCGCCGTGCTGAACGGCTTTACCAGATAGTCGTCTGCTCCGGCGTCCAATCCGCGGACACGATCATCGACCTGGCCTTTCGCAGTCAGCAGGAGAATCGGATACTTGTGGCCGAGGCGGCGTAGTTCAGCACAAAGGGCGAAGCCGTCCAATTTCGGCATCATGACATCGAGCAAGGCCAAGTCCGGCGATTGAGCGACCGCTTTTTCCAACGCTTCCGCTCCATCGGCTGCGGCGATGACGCGGTAGCCTTCCGTTTCGAGACAGTCGGTCAGAGCGATTCGCATCGGTCGCTCGTCTTCGGCAATGAGGATTCGTGCGGAGGAGTTCATGTGGCACTGGCGTTCTCGGTCTGGTTCAGAGGGATGGTGATCATCACGTTGCAGCCGGTTGGGTCGTTGGCATGAATCTTCACCTTGCCGGAATGGGCCTCCACGATGTGGTGGACGATGCTGAGTCCGATGCCGACGCCTTTGGTCTCGCGTCTCAATTCGTTTTCACGGCGATAGAAACGTTCGAACACTTTCTGACGGTCGGCTACCGGGATTCCGACGCCTTGATCCACAATGGATATCGATGCGTGAGTATCACCGTTGCGCGCGAGATTGAGGCGGATTTCCGATCCGTCGGGGGAAAACTTGATTGCGTTGTCGATGACGTTGATGAGTGCCTGCTGGATCGCCTCGGTATCCAGAATGGCTTCGATCGGTTCTGTTGCGCACATGATCCGGATTTCCTGTTCGTCGGCGCGGGGTTCCATCAACCGCACGACGTTGTTCACGAGACCGGTCAGGTTGCTGTCGGTGAATTCGTATTCTTTGCGACGCTGTTCGATGCGCGAGTAATCCAGAACATTGTGCACCAACGAACCGAGTCGGCGGCATTCCTGGAGTATCAGACCATGGTATTCGTGGCGTTTGGCATCATCGGTGACCTTGCCGGCTTCGAGACTTTCCGCCATCAGTTGCATCGAGGCTACCGGTGTCCGTAGCTCATGGGAAACGCTGGATACGAAGTTGCTCTTCTGTTCGTTCAATGCCGAAAGTTCCAACACGCTCCGGCGCGTATGTCTCCAGGCGAAACCGCTGACGCCGGCGGCGCTGAGAATCAATGCGGCGAACC
>Ga0055584_100007329_pt1 | contig 10818 bp, 7 predicted proteins | sample OSDHelmetaG_FD_58716 | JGI IMG/M metagenome (GOLD analysis project Ga0055584, IMG submission 58716) | Pelagic marine sediment microbial communities from the LTER site Helgoland, North Sea, for post-phytoplankton bloom and carbon turnover... | ecosystem: Environmental > Aquatic > Marine >...
GTAATAGGTGATAAATTGTTGTGAAGCTAAAAAATTCACAACCTCACAGCGGACCCTACTCTGCTGAACGAATCGCTGATCGGAATATTTGATTCCGCTAAAACGGTCCCAACCTCGGCGGTAACGGGTCCATTGTGAAGACGCTCGCGTCGAACGCTTGTTTCAGCATCTGCTGTTTCAAGTCAGCATGTTCGACATAGTTCCACAGATTGGTGAACTCGTGCGGATCCGTTTCCAGATCGTATAGTTCCCCTTCGTCGATGCCGTGATAAACACAGATTTTGTAACGCTCTGTCCGTAACATCGAGCCGTAACTGCGTGGGTGCGTCCACGAATTGTAGTATTCGCAAAAGACCGAGTCGCGGACAATTGCATCAGCCGCGTTGCCCGTTAATTGTGGTACCAATGAATGTCCCTGCATCCCGGCGGGAATCTCAATCCCGGCAGCATCACACAAGGTTGGAGCGAGGTCGAGTAGTTCGGTCAGGCCGTCTACTACTTCCCCTTGGGCGAAATTGTGGGGATAACGAATCACTAACGGAATGCGGATCGCTCCTTCGTAGAAGTGCGGCCCTTTGAAATACAGGCCGTGATCACCGAGCATCTCGCCGTGATCCGACATGAAGATCACTAAGGTGTCACGCGTTTGATCGGTTTCGGCCAACGCTGACAACATCCGGCCCACTTGGTCGTCCACTAATTCAATCATGGCGTAATAGGCGGCGGTGACTGCGCGTCGGTCGTCATCAGTCATGCCGCCGACATGGAATTCCCCCGGGCTATTATGTGCCCACTCGTGATCGAGTTGTTGATAGGGCGTTTTATCGTCCAGTTCTCCCGGCTGATAACTGGGTAACGGCATCTCTGCCGGATTGTAGCGTGCCAGATATTCGGGAGGCGGATCGAACGGATGGTGGGGGTCAAAGGGATTCCAACTGAAGAACCACGGCTCATCTCGATGTCGCTCGATGAAATCGACAGCCACTTCGGTACACCAGGTGGTTTGATGTAATGCCGCCGGAACACCTTCTTTCACGTACCCGTTTGTCGGCCCGTTATAAATTTCCTCCCAACTCGTCCCTTTCGCCTTGAGCCATTGCGAATAGGCGTTCTCTTCCCAATCGGGTGGGGGATGATGGGACCACTGGAACTCGGAATACCCGTCGTCTCCCCGGACTTCCACCTTGCCATCACTGCACGATGACAGATGAAGTTTTCCCGACAGACCACAGACATACCCGTTGTCGGCAAAGATGCGACTGATGAGCGTTTCGCTTTCCGGCAAGGTTTGACCATTCTGACGACACCCGGTCGTCCGTGGATACCGACCCGTCAAAAAGGATGCACGACTCGGCGAACAAACCGTGCTTTGACAAAACGCATTGGTAAAGGCGACGCCGTCATTGACCAATGAATCAACGTGCGGCGTACTCACCAGTTTGTTGCCAAGAGCCGCGATGGTGTCCCAGCGTTGTTGATCAGTACAAAGCCAGAGAATATTAGGGCGAGTTGTCATGTGTGAATCTCCAACCTGAACTGATTAATCCGGGTCGTAGCCGAGATTCGGTGACAACCAGCGTTCGGCTTGTTGCACGGTCAGGCCGCTCCGTTTGGCGTAACTTTGCACCTGCTCGCGGGTAATCTTATCCACCGAGAAATACCGGCTTTCAGGATGAGCGAAGTACAGCCCACTGACCGAGGCCATCGGGAACATTGCCATATGCTCGGTCAAAGTGATGCCGGTTGTGTTTTCGGCGTCCAGTAACTCCCACAGCAATTTCTTCGGCGTGTGATCGGGACAGGCGGGATATCCAAACGCAGGACGAATGCCGCGATATTTCTCGGCAATCAAATCGTCCGCGGCCAGATCTTCCTCTTGACCGTAACCCCAATCTTGACGTGCTTGATGATGCAGGTATTCGGCGAATGCTTCGGCAAGTCGGTCGGCCAGAGCTTTGGCCATGATGGCCGAATAGTCGTCGTGGTCGGCTTCGTACTTCTGGACAATTTCATCGGTTCCGAAACCGGTCGAGACGGCGAATGCGCCCAGATAATCGGTCCGCCCGGAATCAACCGGGGCAATGTAATCGGACAAAGAGCGGAACTCCGTCTGTCCTTTCCGTTCCCATTGCTGGCGTAACATCGGGAAGCGATACAATTCGTCCTGAGTTCCCGGCGTGTAGAGAATCACATCATCGCCGTCAGAATTCGCAGGAAAGAAGCCGTAAACACCTTTGGCCGTGAGCAGTTTCTCATCGACGATTTTCGTGAGCATCGCTCGCGCATCGTTGTAGAGTTTCTTCGCTTCTTCACCGACGTATTCGTCTTCGAAAATCTTGGGATACTTCCCTTTCAATTCCCACGCCATGAAGAACGGCGACCAGTCGATGTAATCGACCAGCTCGCTCAGTAGTAAATCATCGATGACCTTTGTGCCAGTGAACGCGGGTGTCGGGATATCGACACTGTTCCAGTCGGTCGCGAAACGCCGATTGAACGCCTCTTCAAAAGAGACCAGTTTTTTGTCCTTGCGCTGTGAATACGCTTCCCGTTCTTTCTCCTGAGCGACGCGAATTTTTCCGATGTACTCGTCACGGGCGTCCGCATCAATCAGCTTTTCAACGGTCGGAACACTCGTCGAGGCATCGCGAACATGAACCACCGGTTGATTGTATTCAGTGGCAATCTTGACCGACGTATGTTTGCTGCTGGTGGTGGCACCTCCAATCAGAAGCGGCTGTGTCATGCCACGCCGTTTCATTTCGCGAGCGACGATCACCATTTCATCCAGAGACGGAGTGATCAAACCGGAAAGTCCAATGATCTCGGCTCCTTCTTCCACCGCCTTGTCGAGAATCGTTTCGCACGGCTGCATCACTCCTAAGTCGATGACCTCGAAGCTGTTACAGCGCAACACCACACCGACGATGTTCTTGCCAATATCGTGAACATCCCCCTTAACGGTCGCAATCAGCACCTTGCCGCGTGAGGTGGACTGATCGCCGAGTTCGGCTTTCTCGGCTTCCATATACGGCGTGAGCCAGGCGACCGATTTTTTCATCACGCGGGCACTTTTGACAACCTGGGGAAGAAACATTTTTCCTTCACCAAACAGTTTTCCGACGACCGCCATGCCGTCCATTAAAGGACCTTGAATCACTTCCAGCGGTCGTCCGTATTTGACGCGTGCATCTTCGGTATCTTCGTCGATGTGGTCGAGGACCCCTTTGAGAATCGCATGGGCGAGTCGTTCTTCGACAGTGCCGTCTCTCCACGAGGTTTTGTTGGAATCGTCTTCTGTCTCTTTCTCTTTGACGGTTTCCGAGAAGTCAATCAGTCGTTCGGTGGCGTCTTCGCGTCGATTGAGCAACACATCTTCGATCAATACAAGCAATTCGGGATCAATCTCTTCGTAGACTTCCAATTGCCCCGCATTGACGATCCCCATATCCAAACCGGCTTGGATGGCGTGATACAGAAATGCCGCGTTCATCGCTTCCCGGACGACATTATTTCCACGGAACGAGAACGAGACATTACTCACGCCGCCCGAGGTGAGTGCTCCCGGACATTCCTGTTTGATCCGTTTGACTGCATCAAAGAATTCGACCGCGTAGTTGGAGTGTTCGTCCATCCCCGTTCCGACCGTCAGAATGTTGGCATCGAAAATGATGTCCTGTGGTGCGAAGTCGGCTTCTTCCGTCAACAATTTGTAGGCTCGTTTGCAGATGGAAACTTTGTGATCGGCTTCGACCGCCTGCCCTTCTTCGTCAAACGCCATCACGACCACTGCGGCACCGTACTGATGGGCCAGGCGCGCCTGTCGGAGGAACTCTTCTTCTCCCTCTTTCATACTGATCGAGTTGACGATCGGCTTGCCTTGCACGCATTTGAGTCCCGCTTCGATCACGTCCCACTTCGACGAATCGATCATCACTGGAACGGTCGCGATATCGGGTTCAGAGGCGATCAGATTGAGGAACTTCGTCATCGCGGCGGCGCTGTCGATCAGTCCTTCATCCATATTGATGTCGATGATGTTGGCACCATTTTCGACCTGATCCCGGGCGACCGAAAGTGCTTCTTCGTAAAGCTCATCCTTGATCAGCCGGGCGAATCGTTTCGAGCCGGTGACGTTGGTTCGCTCACCCACCATGATGAAAGTCGACTCGGGACGAATCGTGACTGTTTCCAGTCCGCTGTATCGTGCGTATGTGGTTGGTGTTGATTTCCCATGCGGAGACAGTCCCTCAACCGCTTCTCCAATCGCTTTCAAATGGGCCGGTGTACTGCCGCAACAGCCGCCGACAAAATTCAACCAACCTTGTTCGGCGAAATCGCGCAGATGGTCGGCCATTTCGGTCGGCGTCATGTCGAACTCGCCCATTTCGTTGGGAAGCCCGGCATTGGGATAACAACTGACGTACCGGTCGGTTCGATTCGAGACATCCTCGATGAACGGTCGCATTTTCTGCGGTCCGAGACCGCAGTTCAAGCCGACACTCATCATCGGAAAGTGACAGACTGAGTTCACAAACGATTCCAGCGTTTGTGCCTGCAACGTGCGTCCGCCATCAAACACAGTTCCCGACACCATGACGGGCAACGTGATCCCTTCTTTGTTGAACACATTCTGGATCGCGAACAGACACGCCTTCATGTTGGCCGTATCGAACGAAGTTTCTGGTAGGAGGATATCGACGCCCCCTTCCATCAGGCCGTAAACTTGTTCGGTGTATCCGGCCACCACTTCATCCCAGGTCGCCCCGCGCAGAGACGGGTCGTTGTCGTCGATGGTCTGCGTGAGCGAGACATTCATCGGCCCGATGCTACCGGCGACGAATCGTGGTTTGTCGGGGTTGGCGTCGGTGTATTCTTTCGCGACCTTTTTGGCCAGCTCGACAGCCTTGCGATTCACTTCGCGCGTGTATTCGGCGAGCTGGTACTCTCCGAGCGAGATCGAGTTGGCATTGAAAGTATCGGTCTCAATGATGTCCGAACCGGCATCGAGATACTGGCGATGAATTTTCTCGATGATCTGTGGCTGCGTGAGAACCAGAATATCGTTGCTGTTGCGCAGGTCGCAGGAGTGATCGGCAAACTTCTCGCCGCGATAGTCGGCTTCAGAGAGTTTCTCCGAAAAGATCAGAGAGCCCATTGCTCCATCGAGCATGAGAATGCGGTCGCCCAGGAGTTCATCGAGCTGTTTTTGAGTGGCAGAAAGCGGCAATTTGGACATAAAAAAATCAATCAGTTCTGGCAGTGATCTCTCGGAGGGCAAAGTTGGGAACCGTCATCAACCTCACACGCTGGCTGGCTGAATGTCGAGGGCATCCAGGATTCGTTCGCAGGCCTCGGATTTGTTGAGAACATAGAAGTGGATACCGGGAGCTCCCTGATCCATGAGTTCACGACATTGAGTAATTGCATGCTCGACCCCAATTTCAAATTGGGCCTCTTCATCCTCCTGAACAGCTTCCAGTCGCTGGTAAAGTTGTTCGGGGAAGACGGCTCCACACATGGAGGTGATCCGTTTGATACGGGCGAAACCAGTGATTGGCATGATTCCGGGAATCAGTGGAACGTTGATTCCCGCCGCGTGGTAACGCTCGCGAAAGCGGAAAAAGTTTTCGTTGTTAAAGAACAATTGAGTAAAGACTGCATCGGCACCACACTCGACTTTGCGTTTCAAGTTGGCAAGATCGGTATCGTCGTCGGGAGCTTCTTGATGTTTCTCGGGATAGCCAGCAACGCCGATTCCAAATTGATCACCAAATTGATCGCGGATCAAAGTCACGAGTTCATTTGCATAGGAAAGTCCCCCCTCCACAGCCTGAAAGGAGTCTTGTCCTGCAGGAGCGTCGCCGCGTAACGCCATGATATTTTGGACACCGCGTTCTTTGGCCCGGTTCAACCATTCGATAAGATCATCCCGCGTCGCTCCAACACAAGTGAAATGAGCGGTCGAGTGCTGTTGGAATTCCCCTTGCAAACGGTCGCACCAGTCGAGCGTTTTGTTTTGAGTGGTGCCGCCCGCTCCGTAGGTACACGACACGAAAGAGGGTTCATAGCGAACCAGTCGCGTCAGGTTTTTCGCGAGAGCCTCGTCCCCCGCCTCAGTCTTCGGAGGGAAGATCTCAATTGAGAGCCCAAATGGTTTGGTACGAAAGATTTCGGGAATTTTCATAAATTCAAACGCCTTTAAAATCTGAATATCAGCCTTAATGTTAAGTTGTCGCAGTGGTTAAGTAGGCACAGATGAAGTCGAAAGTTACCGAGGTAACCCAAATCGACTGCGTTGAGACTTTGCAGCAAATGTTTTATCTTAGTCGAGATCAGACCCGTAACACAGGTCTCGAAGGTCTCTAACTCGCCTGGACTCTCAAGATATTCTGCTGCAAATATTTGTGCATCGCGATAAAATTGAGTTACTTGAGCGTAGAGATCACGGTTTGAATTGCAATCGCACTGTAAAAATCTATTTTTTTTTTGGTCCCGACCAACAGAAGGAAACCGCATGTCGACGACGACACCACTCCCTTACAAAGTCAAAGATCTCGAACTCGCAGCCTTGGGGCGTAAAGAGATCGAACTCGCCGAAGTTGAGATGCCCGGCCTCATGGCGCTTCGCGAAAAATATGGAGAATCCAAGCCTCTCAAGGGAGCTCGCATCGCTGGTTGTCTGCACATGACGATTCAGACTGCTGTTCTGATTGAAACACTTGTTGAGCTGGGTGCCGAAGTTCGCTGGTCGAGCTGCAACATTTTCTCGACCCAGAATCACGCCGCCGCCGCCATAGCAGCCGCTGGAATCCCAGTCTTCGCCTGGAAAGGGATGTCGGAAGATGAGTTCTGGTGGTGTATCGAACAGACCTTGTACTGGCCCGATGGTCAATGTCTCAACATGATCCTCGACGATGGTGGCGACCTGACTGCTCTCGTTCACGACAAACATCCGGAGATGCTCGAAGAAATTCGCGGTCTCTCGGAAGAAACAACGACCGGTATTAAAACTCTGCGTAAGCTCATCAAAGATGGCAAGCTCGGCGTTCCCGCCATCAACGTCAACGACTCAGTCACTAAGAGTAAATTCGATAACCTGTATGGCTGTCGTGAGTCACTTGCCGACGGTATCAAACGAGCAACTGATGTGATGATCGCCGGTAAAGTGGTCGTCGTCGCCGGTTATGGTGATGTCGGAAAAGGTTGTGCTGATGCGATGGACGGATTGGGAGCCCGCGTGGTCGTCACCGAGATTGATCCGATCTGTGCTCTGCAAGCTTCGATGGAAGGCTATCAGGTCACCAACATGGCTGAAGCGTCCGCCATCGGAGACATCTTCGTCACCACGACCGGTAACAAAGACATCATTCGTCCCGAGCATTTCCTGAAGATGAAGCACAACGCAATTGTCTGTAACATCGGTCACTTCGATACCGAAATCGATGTTGCCTATCTGAACAATACCGCTGACATCGAAAAGGATCGCATCAAAACCGACTCCGATGAAGGTGGACCCGTCGATAAATACACCTTCGCAGATGGTAAAGCGATTCTGCTGCTCGCTGAAGGACGATTGGTCAACCTCGGATGTGCAACCGGTCATCCCTCGTTTGTGATGTCCAACAGTTTCACCAACCAAGTGATGGCACAAATCGAACTGTGGGAAAACTACAGCAATTACGAAAACGATCTCTACGTCCTGCCTAAGCAACTCGACGAAGAAGTCGCCCGGCTGCATCTTGAAAAGATCGGTATCAAACTCGAAGAGTTGACGGCCGATCAAGCCGACTACATCGGCGTCGCGGTCGAAGGCCCTTACAAGCCGGAACATTACCGTTATTGATCCCCGGCCTGTTGATTGACAGTTCTCACCTTCGAGTCTCCGGGCTCGAAGGTTTTTTTATCACTTAAAATTGAGCCCGGCGTATTGAGCAGTCGCGAGCGAAGCACTTCCTTCTCCTCCTCAGGAGGAGAAGGTGCCCGACAGGGCGGATGAGGAGGTCGTTGATGTCGTTGTAGCCGTTCAATCGATCAAGAAGTATTCGCACTACACAAAACTTTAATAGTTAGCAGTACTGATAAATATTATTGAGCCGCCAGCGCAAGCTGGCAGGGAACGATGACTCTGGGTCAAGCCCTGCTCGCTCGCGCGAGCGGCTCAAACATGTCTCGACTCAACAAGATAATTCTCGGCAAACAATCATGAGCAAACTCATCATCGGCTGCGGATACCTTGGGCATCGTGTCGCCCAAAAATGGAGAGAAAACGGCGACGAGGTCTACGCACTCACACGCTCTACCGAGACCGCGAAACAATTCCAACAAGCAGGATTGATTCCCATCATTGGCGATGTCATGCAACCGGAAACATTGTCTTTCCCGGAAAACATCACCACTTGTCTCTACGCCATCGGCCTCGACCGCTCCGCAGGTTTCTCACAACGAGAAGTCTATGTGGGTGGATTAAGCAATGTTCTTCAGACCGAGTCCTTTCAGCCAGAACGATTGATCTACATTTCCAGCACCAGCGTTTATCGACAAACTGACGGCAGCCACATCAACGAAGAATCACCCACCGAGCCGGACCGCGATAATGGCGTCGTCTGCGTCGATGCAGAAACTCTCGTCCGTGATCAAATCAAAATGCCCTGGAATATTCTACGACTCTCCGGCATCTATGGGCCCGGACGTTTACTGGCCCGCAAAGAAAAACTCGCAGCCCGCGAACCGATGCACGGCAACCCGGAAGGCTATCTGAATCTGATCCATGTAGACGATGCCGTCCAGGCCGTTCTGAAATGCGAAGCAACCCCCGACGCCGTGAATGAGCTCTTTTTGATCTCGGATAACCGACCAATTTTACGCCGGGAATACTACACGCTGTTGTCAAAACAGTTCGGCACACCCGAGCCGGTCTTCGCGGAAGCTGACGACAACAATCTGGCCAAGCGCTGCGACAATTCCAAGGCGCGCAGGCTGCTCGGCTTTGACCCGGTGTATCCAACGATTGCGGAAGGTGTTCCGGCGAGTGTGTGAGCGACCTTCACAAAGTGTCTCGCACATCGCACAATGAGAGCATGTGAGATTCAAGTCGTCGGGAGACATTCATGAAGCTTTGGCGCGAGTTGTCGATATTCAAAAAGATCGGTGTGACAATCTTTGCACTGATATTCCTCGTTTTTGCTACTTCACCCACGATGGTCGAATACTGGGATGGCAGGTTTCCTTACTTCGTTGCAGAATTGCAGTTTCTGGATGAACAGGGAGAGCCAGTTGAAGGTGTGAAATTTCAACTCGAAAACTCCAAAGGTCACTCAAGATATATTCACCCTGTTTCAGATTATCTTGAGGATCACATTCCAGAATCCGACGAAAATGGAATTTTACGATTTCATTGCTGTGCCGCACCTTTTGGGGAACTTGTCGGACATATTTCTTCTTGATTGAAACGGGATCTTGTGATGCTCCCGAGTTTGCCTGTAAGTTTCTTTACGATGGTCGGATCATTCATCAAGAGTCGTTTAACGATCTCGCCTTCGAACCTTATAGCCGCATGCAAGGCTATGAAACGCGAATATTGGATGTCTCGGAAATCGACCTTGGGGTCGAGGAGCCTCGGGAAGAAGAATTTTATGTTGTCAGTCGGACCGTGAACATCGCGAGACCGTAGTCTTCAACGTGAAAATTCACTCCCTGCGTCTTGATCAAGCGACAGTCAGAGTTGAGAATCGAACGATGCTTGAGCTTTCAATGGGGTCTTAACAGTAAAGGTTTTCAGATGCTTCGATTTACCACTTTCTTGCTGACTATCATCACTCTTATGTCTGCTCCGCTGATGGCACAGGAGAAGAGCGTTAAGCCGGGAATCAACGACAGCTTTGAATCTCCTGATGTCCCGAAATTTATCGAACGATTTGAGCGGGAAGGGCGGGATGTCTTCGATCATCAGAAAGAGATTCTGGCGGCACTCCAACTCAAAGTAGGGATGAAGATTGCCGATGTAGGAGCTGGAACCGGACTCTTCACACGACTGATGTCTCGCGCTGTCAATCCTTGCGGAAAAATCTATGCGGTTGATATCTCCGAAGAGTTCACATCCCACATTCAGAAAACTGCCAAGGAAGAACGACTCACCAACATCGAAACAGTCGTCTGCAAACCCGATTCGATTGAACTTACCCCAAACTCCGTCGATCTGGTCTTCATCTGCGATACCTATCACCATTTCGAATACCCTTACAAAACGATGCGATCGATTCACAAGGCACTCAAGCCACGAGGCGAAGTTGTCCTCATCGACTTTCAACGCATTGAAGGCGTCAGCGATGATTGGATTCTGGGGCATGTCCGTGCGGGGCAGGAAGTCTTCACCAAAGAAATACTCGACAGCGGATTTGTGCAGATCGATGAAAAACTCGATCTCCTGGACGAATCTTACTTCGTACGATTTCGAAAAAAATAAAATCATGAGTCGGTAGGGCTGAATCCACCGGCCAAGAATCAATCGGGCACCAGTTCGCACGTTCTCGCCTTGAAAAGCGAATTAGAAGACGATTTCCTCGCGTCTTTTTGCGACAGACATCTTTCATCTGTGTTCTACCAACCGCCCCAACTTATTGTCATTCGTTTGATTCGAGTCATTCGTGGTTTAATTTTCTCTCATTCCAACTTCAGAACGGTTCTACATCGCTCATGCCGACTCGGAGAGTCGGCCTACGGCAACCCGTTCACTCTTTCTTTTCGATCCGTGAAAATCCGTTTCATCCGTGTTCTATTTCTACCAAACAGCTCGACACAAATATGATCTTGCCTCTT
>Ga0055584_100007331_pt1 | contig 10816 bp, 14 predicted proteins | sample OSDHelmetaG_FD_58716 | JGI IMG/M metagenome (GOLD analysis project Ga0055584, IMG submission 58716) | Pelagic marine sediment microbial communities from the LTER site Helgoland, North Sea, for post-phytoplankton bloom and carbon turnover... | ecosystem: Environmental > Aquatic > Marine >...
TTGCCGCCACCCATCATTTTTTTGACGGGCTTTTTCTTCTGCACCATTCCACCATGCTTGTAGGCAGAAGTCATTTTCTTGCCGGTTTTTTTAGCCATCTTTTTGGCGTCATCCTTACCCTTTGCAGTATAAGGAAATGTTTTTTTATTTTTACCTTTACCAACGCTTGGCATTTTCTTCTCCTATGCAAGCTTATCGCAAATCGTCGTTACTTTTCTCTTCATCCACTCAACGTCCTTTTGGATCGACGCGATTGTCGTCCAGTGTTCTTTAAGGGCTGTTGGCGAATTGATGTCTGAAAGAACATTCGTTCTTTGCTCAACCATCGAGGTCTTTTGGTCGTTCATGTCCATGCGCTTGTCCAAGTCGGACAAGGATCGACGCAACGCTTCGTGGTCTGCCATAAGGTTTTTGATCTGAACCTTGGCGATGGCAGCGGCACTGACGATGGACACAAGACAAGTGGCAATCGTCAGCATTAGCCGCAGATCAAGTTCCATCAGCCGTCGTGGAAGACCGTTAAAGAAGTCACATTCGTCAACGTGGCATGAACATCTGTCCGAAAGCGAACACCCCCTTCGGGGATGTAGATGTTCTCGGTAGCAGTTGCCGAGGCTGGGGTGGCAATCGTCATCAGCGTCGTTCCGCCAGTCCCACCGTCCTTCAGAACAATCGAACCAGCAGAGCCGCTCGCAACATAGTAGATCGACTTTACCCGAGCGGGCCGTGCGTTACCCGAAGATCCGGATACATATCCGGTGGAAGTTATCGTTTTAGCTGTGAGGTCGTTTACAGCCATCGGTCACCTCCTTACGAGAGGTTGTTGTTCTGCAAATACAGAACCGTGACGGTCGCAGCACCAGCCGAGGCCGCAGAGCCAGACTGGTTGTAGGTTGTCGTAACCGCAACGTCACTCGTTCCAATGTCGATGAAGTTACCGATTTGGCTGACATCGGAGGTCGCCAGAACACGGGCGGCAGAGCCGAGCGCGAGAGCATCCGCAAACTTGTCGGCTGTCGTGCCGTCACCAATGTCGAGGGTGTTCGTCGTGCCTGCATCGAATGCGGTAGTCACATCTACAGTGATCTGGAAAATTTGGCTGTTAGCTGGAATACGGGCAACAACAGTCGTTGTCCCGTCAGCCGCAAAAGTAATCTTGGCGCTCTGTGCCATGAGGGCGAAACCCGCATTGGCGCTCGCGCCTTCCCGAATGGTGCCCGCTTTAACGGGACCACTGAAGGTCGTCGTACCCATTTAATTATCTCCTTATCGATTGCCCGTCTGGAGAGGTCCGCTAGGCGGTCTGACAATCGCAGTTTGGATTCTTGCAACCACCGCACTTACAGCGCAGTAGCTTGCACACTTGATCTCTCATCCACCGCAATAGGGAGAGACCCCAGCCGCAGATCGTTTTACACACAGCAATCGCTTTGCCTTTGATCCAAGACATTGAGGTCTCTCCTATTGTGTAGAGGTTAGGCTCCGGGCGAACCGTAGACACCGAGCGGGTCAGAGACGCCGAACGAATATCGCTCACGCGCTTTGTACCTCACATTTCCGGTATCGAAATCGCCGTCCATGCCGGTCGCAATCGGGGTACGAACGAAATACTTCATGCCATCAGAACCATTGATGGACGTGATGATGACGTAGGCGTCAGCATCCGTGAAGAAGTGGTTCACGCGATATCCTTGCGGAATCGAACCCATGTTGCGGATGGAATTGATGTCGTTATCGGCGGTGCCGACGCGGAGTTCCGTCTGTAACAGGCGGTTCGCAACGAACATCAGTTCCGGCGGGACAATCAGCTTCTCGGGCCGTGCCGCGATCAGAAGGCCACGCTCATCGGTAAACTCGGAAATCGCAATGATGTCCGCTTCGAGCGAGGTCTCGTTGAGATCGTGTGCCGTCGAAGGCGTGTTCGAGTTCGTACCACCGGACACCAGCGGGTGTGCAGTGTTGAACAGCGTGACGCCGTCGCCAGAGGTGAAAGAACCACTGGGCATACCGTTGTTGATGGGCGAAGCGGCTTTAACTTGCTTCGTGTGTGCCATCGAACGGGCAAGGGCTTTCGTGTACCGAGCGGAGAGGCTGTCGTAGAGATTATCTTCGATAGCTTCCTCGGTGATAGAAAATCCGAGCGCAATCGTCTCATGGTTGTAACGAGCGACGTAATGCTCTTGTGCATTGTCGTAACTAATCGCTTCGCCTTCGTCTTTGACAACGGCTGCGCCGAAGCCAGACAGTTTCAGTTCTTCCTCGAACGCACGATCAGACGTGTTTGTCTCGTAGATCTCTTCGTGCTCGTTCTCGTAAGAATCATATTCCAAACCGAACAGTGCGTTCAGTCCGGGGACCAACTCCTTGAGGAGTTGTGCGCGACTTATAGCCATTTTGCGTTACTCCCTTAGATGCCGGTTGTATTGAGGTACTGGTGGCCAACATTCCACTTGACGATACAGTCAGTGTAAGTGTCACCAATGGAAGATTCCGGACCATTCCAGAAATCAACTAAACGCATCGGAAGCGTGTTCGTTGTCGCCACCGTTGAAGCGTCAAGGCTGACACCCGACACGCCAGTCGAGGTCGAACCAGAGCCTTGCACAACAGCAAAGTTCGCACCTAGCGCAGTCTGGGCAACGGCACCATCCGCTTGGATGTGGAAGAGAACATCCGGATCGTCCACAACGTAGGCGAACGCATCCGACGCAGCAGTCGAGGCGGGCCAGTAGTTTTTGAACGTCATCTGTTCAGAGTTAGGGTCTGTAAAGGTACAGCCCACGAAAACTCCAATGGGGGTCAAAGCCGTCGTACCGGTGTCTTTTTCGACAGTACCAGCAGCAACTAGCTTAACGACATCGCCATTGAAGATGTTGGTCCCATAACCAGAGGCAATCTTGATTTGACGGGTCGAGCCAGCATAGACGCGACCGCCAATAAGATTGACTGGTTTCAGACCAAAGGCAGAAGCACTGCTTGCCATTGAGTCATCTCCTTATTTTTTGAAGGAGCCGGTGACCTTCGTACTACGCTCCGGTCGTAGGAGCGGCATACGCGGGTCTTGCTCCCTCATAAGATTGTTATCAACGCTATCCATTTGTGTTTGAGCTTTCTGGCCGTAGTATTCTTCGCGAGCTTCCTTGTTTTCCGTGGAAGTCTTGCAAAGAACCAAACCGCCAACCTCGATGTTGTCAGCAAAATCACTGCCCTTGTCGGTAAGGATTTGAAGATCTTTGTGGTCTTCTGCCCTCACCGGGACATACCCTTCGCGGAAACGACTGGAGACATTCCGGTTATCGGACTCTCCCATCGTTCTCGCTCTGATCCAGCGGTAGTGGTAACCCGGTTCCGGAGTTGGGTCCGGTAAAACCGAAGGTGGTTTCCATGTCGCCTTTCGGGCGTTTGCTTCTCTCGTCTCGGTCTCTCGTCCACTTCTGGATGAGCTACTATTCTCTTTTGCGCGATCACTCATTTTGAGTCCTTCAGCACTTGCTGTGCATATTGCTCTGGCGTAATTCCCAACCGCTTCGCGAGAGCGACTTGGGTCTGCGTTAAACTAATTTTGCGTGGTCCTTTTCCGGTCCCTCGGGTTGCCGGGGCGACTACGTTTCCCAAAGCGCCATTCCCAGACGAGCCAGAAGTTCCTCTAAACTTTTCGGGGAACCTTGTTCTCATCTCGTTGTCGATGCGTTCGTAGTAGACATCAGTTCGCGGATCGATGCCTTCTTGAGTTACGAGTTGTTCGTGGAGACCATAGGCGTAACCGGTCATTGTCCGGTCTTCACCAAACCAAGAATTTTCTTTCAGCCAACCCTGTGCCTTCGGGTCCACTTGCGTTGCTGATTGCTCCGGTGGTGGAGCCGCTTGCAATCGCTGTGGCGGGGGCGCAGAAGAAATGCGTTCATGTGTAGCAACGGCTCGACTTAAATCTTCTTGAGCGGATGCTAGCTCTTCGGCATCTCCAGTCTCATAGGCATCCTTGTAACGCCGTCGTTGTGCGGCGACTTCGGTTGCTAGTCGTTCTGACTGGCTCTTTTGCAGAAATTCTTGGTGCTGTTGGAGAACTTCCTTAATCTGGTTGTTCTCGTCTAGCAATCGTTGAGCGTAGGAAAAGGCTTCAGAGTTTTCGCGTTCCACCTTTTCTTTTGCGCGGCGCTCTTCGTGAAACTCAAAGCGAAGTTTCTTTATTCGCTTCTGGACTCCCTCGGAGTATTCCTCGATCTCCTCATCGGATGGATCGTAGGGTTCGCCGGTTCGCTCTGGTCTTCCTTGATCCTCTGTCGGGGTATCATCAACAACATCTATTTCGACGCTGTTATCATCTACCTCGTCTGGGGATAACGCTTCTTGTGCTTCTTCAATCATGCTCGTTCAAACCCCCTTGGATCATCGACAACAGCTTCCACCGTGTCGTCGTTGATCAGCCGAAACTCCTTACCCTTCACCTTGAAACGGGTTCCGGAGTAAGAACGGAAAACAACAAAGTCGCCTTCCTTGCAGTATGGGCCGGTCGGGAATTTATCCTCGTCGCCATAAGCGAGAGGTCCGAGTTTTAGTACAAAGCCGACAATGGATGCGGTCTCTTCCGCCGTCTTGAAACGGTCTGGGAGGAAAACACCACCATCGGTTTTCTCCTCATGTTCCGGAATGGAAATGAGGATTTTATAGCCGGAAGGTTCCGGCAGCATTTTTGGCGCTGGTTCAGCGGTCATTCGTCTCTCTTATGTTTTAGCCACCATCACGGCTGGTGTGTGCCGTTATTCCTCGTCCCTGTAGTATCGATCTCTAAGGTCAAGGATTTCTCTTTCAGCAAGGGCAAAGCCCTCGATCTGGCCTACCATTCTCTGGTATTGGCCGAAGTCATGCGCCCCTCCGGTCGAGACTGAATCGGAGACGGCATTCATATTTTCGCGGATCTTTGACAGGAGTATGTCAAAAACCGTTTGTGGTTCATCCATTCTTATTGCGCTGTTCTGTCAGCACACGCCCAACCTCAACGCCGAGACGGGCACCTTCCATTTTCTCTTTGCTTTCGCGGTTCGCGATATCCTTGGCGATATCGACACCGAACTTCAGACCTTCGCGTTTGCTATCCTCTTGCAAGCTTTCGCGGGCCTTGGCGATTTCAACGCCGACTTGCAACCCGGTACGCTTATCTTCAGCCGCAATCTCGGCAGCTTTTATTGCGGCAGTGGTCTGGATACGCTGAAGCTCTAGCTCTGTGCGGTTCTTGTCCGAAAGCGCCTTGCGCTGGACTTCGGCTTCTTTAATAGCAATCTCTCGCTGCTGCATCTGAACAACTGGATCTTGCTCCATTTGCTGACGCTTTTGCATTTCAGCAATCGCCTTATCTTTGGCGAGCACCTTATCGGCGGCGTCGGCAACAAGCTTGGAGTATTTGAACTCGATATCCTCTGGCAGTGGCTTCTCTGTTTCGGGAAGCTGGACGCCCATCGCCATTTCGATTTCGCGGCGATACTGGAACGCAACGTGCTCTGCAACGTGTGCGGCAAGACCGGCTTCCATCGCTTTGGCCATTGGAGAGCCGGAAACCAGTTGACGTATAAGAGGGTCTTGCGCGGCAGCGAGGTGTGTCTTGATGTGACTTTCGTGATCTTGATAGACGAACGCCTTGACGGGCTTGCCTTTCATTATCGCCATGTTTTCAGAGACCGGGTCCATCGGCTCCATCTGATCTGGCGACTTCACGATCTCATCGGCATTAGGTATGCCGAGCGTCTCCATCATTTGTCTGTGCAGCAACGGCATGTCGTAGAGGTTAGGATTAGACTGTGCTAGCTGAAAAGCCGCTTGATATTGCATGACTCTCTGCGACATCGATGCTGCGTTGGGGTCCGATACGGGAATTATATCCACGCGGGAATCAAAATCCTCCTTGCGGGAATAATTCTGATCTTCACCAAAATCATAATCGTAAGCATCTTCCATCGACGTTGAGATAACATCTGACAGAAGGCGTAACTCCGAGCGAAGGCTGGAGTGAACTCTGGCTTGGACCGCGCTCATTACCTTCATCGCGCGTTCCATAATTGCGAGCGTCGTTCCGACTGGCGCTTCCTTGCCGGTCTGTCCCATGCCGACTTGCAGATCCGCAACCGAACCTATGCGCCTACCCTCTTCGACTATATTGCCAAGGAGTTGGTAAAGGACGTTCGACGGTTCTTTGTAAGGGAGGAACGAAATGTTATCGCGAATGCTACCGCCCGGAATATCCACATCGCGGAACTCACCGGGCATGATCGGGCTGTCGTCTCCTTTTATTCGGAGACCCCTCGCCTTCAATCCGGCGGGCAAGTTCGAGAGCGTACCGGCATCAACAAGTTGACGTAAGATGCTGGTAGCGGACTTTGCCAAGCCACCAATCAAATGAATAAGACCGGTGCCGTAAAACCCAAGACCGGGTAGGTACTGGTAGTGGACGAAATGCTGACGCTTGAGTTTAAGCGGATCATCCTCGCGGTAGTTGCGATAGATCGAAAGGATCTCACCCGTACCCCGGATCATTGTTACCACATAAGGCAACTCAATTCCGGTCGGCTCCATGTCAGAGTCGAGATCCTCAAAACCGGAGAGGTCGAGATCAACGTGCATTTCGAGGAGGACTAATCGCCCGTCAGCCTCGACCTCCGCAGACCCATCGAGATCGTCAATCTTTTCTTGGATTTTACTATAGTCGGGGGAAGGATCTGGAAGCTCCACATCCCGGTAAAATCCCGCCACTTGTAGTTTACGAACGTCATTTTTTATTCGACGCATGACGTGCGTATAGCGGGGGCTGGTCATTAAGTCTGACGCCCCGTGGCTGACGACAAAATCCTCGGCGGGTACGAACATCGCACATGCGCGACCAAGGGATGGGTCGTAATAGACTTTCTTAAAAGCAGACCCAGCTAAAGGAAGATGGAACAAAAGCTGTTCCATTTCTGGACGGTACTCCGTCATTACCTCCAGTAGCTGGTAGTTGAGTTCGTTCTGCACCCTTTCGGATTGCTGAACACGCTCTTTCGTTTCCTTGCCAATAATAGACGTGCGAACCGGACCACTTGCCGGGAACACCTCTGTAATGGTTTGACTTTGGAAACGAACCACTGCCTCGGTTAAGAGCGGGTGATAAACACCGCACGCCCCCGGCCAAGGCTGCGTTCTGTCTTCGACCTTCAATCCCAGAAGGTCTAGTCCTTTTACATACGACTCTTCCCAGTCTCCTCTCGAAGACTTGTCGCTTTCAAACTGTCCGGACAATTCAGAAGCAAGCGACTCCAAGTCGCCGTCCTCCATAAAGTCCGCGAGATTGGAATTGAACTCTGGGACTTCGACAACAAGTGCCGGTGCATCAAACTCAATTACCGTTTCTTCAATCTCAATCTCGATAGGAGCTTCATCTTGCGCGGCTTCCTCCAAAGGAACCGTATCTGCAATGTTTCTCAAAAGCTCGCTTATCTGTCGTCTCCTAATAGTACGCCGCTGATCTGGATGGAATGTTCATCCAAGGCGGCTCATCTTCGTAATCTGTTGCAAGGGAAATGAACCCCCCTTGCCTAAATCTCAAAAGCGCCAGCGTGGTACTATCGACAAGGTCGTCATGTGCGCCATTCGGGAAGGCAGCACATTGCTCGATAACCTCTTCGGCCCATCTGGTGCGTGGTGCCCAGACAACTCCGTTAGAGAAGATGTCCGACACAGCGTTAACTCTCGATAGTTTGTCTTGCCCTCTCGACGGCGAGTATTCCGATACCGGAAGACCCACAGCCCTCATCTCTTGGATGAGCGGAAACCCAGCAGCCTTCGCTTCAACTAGGAACGCATCCGGCTGGTAGTCCTCGTAAAGCTCAAAACATTTTCTCTTTAGTTCCGGAAACTCCAGCTTCTCGTTTACCGCATCCAGCAGAATAATATTCGGGACGTAGATGCCGTTTTCGTCCGGATGGTTGAACACGCCCCACGTTGTTATTGCGGAGTAGTCGCTTCGCGCATTCTTGGTATGCGCCGTATCAACCGTTTGCAGAATGAACTCACATGCCGGTGGGTTCTTCTGGTCCCACATATTCCAGTGCTCGCGCTTTATAAGAGCACCCTCTTCGGATGTGGGGTCTTGCTGGTACTGGGCGCTCCACTTCGAGATCGGGATCGTGGCGCGAAGCGCGTCCAGTTCTTCTTTCTTCCAGAACTCTGGCCAAAGCGGGATCTCGTATTCATCGACGGCGGGCAGAGTAATGACTTCCCACTTGTCGCCACCCCGAACTTCAGAGGCTTTGATTACCCGCCCGGTCAGATCCAGTTGATGCCACCGGGTCATTACGATGATGATGGCACCACCCGGCTGAAGTCTCTGCCGTGGACCCGAGGAGTACCACTCGTATACACCCTCGAAGTATTCGTTCGACGGGTTGATACCGGCAGCTTCCGAATGCGGGTCATCAATAATCAAAAGGTCGGCACCACGACCGGTCATGGCCGCACCGACACCACAAGCGAAATACTCACCTCCCCCGCTGACATCCCATCGACCGGCAGCTTTGCTGTCAGCCTTGAGTGCCGTCTCGGGAAAGACAGCCTTGAAGTCGTCGCTCTCGATGAGGTTCCGGACCTTTCGTCCAAACCTCTGGCTAAACTCTGTTGTGTGCGTAGCGCAAATAACTTTGCGCGACGGGTCTTGCCCCAGCAACCAAGCCGGAAGCATGTAACTCGTAAGCTCCGACTTACCGTGACGTGGTGCAATGTTAATGCACAGCCGCTTGAGTTCCCCACGGGATACGCGCTCGAAGGCATCCGCCATAATTCGGTGGTGCCTTCCCTCAATGAAATCTGGCCAGACGTTTTTGACGAAAGGCAGGAACTGCCTTTGCGCTGCTTCCTTCTGGTTAATTTTTGTAAGGGCGTTTAGCGCCTTCGCAATGCGAAGCTGATGCTCCGGGGGAAGCTGGTCTAGCCGACTTAGTATGTCGGCAGTTTCCATTTACTTTTCCTCTCGAAAGCAAACTAGCACCAAAAGTGGATAAACTTCAGTCGAGTTCCTGTATTTCCGCTCGCTCTATTAGGCGGTCCAGATAAGCCCTTGCCTTTCTCAAGTCCTCAACCGGTTTCTTTTTGTAGGGCCACCGCCACATATATCTAAAAATATTCCCCCATAAAGTTGCCATGTGTGGCGTGACCACAATGCACGGCTCGCGGTTGGTGTCGTCTTGCATAGCTTCCATTGCATCCCAGCACTGGATCGATTGATTGTAATGTTTTGGCGTTTCAACGGGGCTGCTCATTCTGTGTGTACCTTTGATTGCGTCTCGACATAGACTCGCGCCCCACAACTAAGTCCCTTCGGATCGTACTTAACGGTAGCCGGTCCCTCGATCTCGACGGACTTGCAGTAGATGTTCGACTTGTATGTCTTGACGGTAATCGGCGGGTTGTCCTCCCCGTTCTTTTTGTTAGCGCGAATGACGTGCTGGTTTACGTGAATGACCGTCTTCATGTGCGTCCGCTCTCTTCTTTCTCTACGTCTATGTGTAAAACGGTTCTTGGTTGACTGCTTCTGTTCCACGCCATGTGCGGAAGACAATCGTCAAAGACGATAACTTGGCGGGGGTGAAACCAAGTGCGCTCCTCCCCATCCACCTCGATCCCGACATCTCCTTCTGGGGGAATGTCCACACCGACGTGGCAGACAAGCGCGTCCGGATTGTTGTGCGTGTGGGTTTGAAGGTAGGACTTCGGGCCAAGACGTGAGAGGCCGACGAAGTTTACGGCTGGGACTTTGTCGAACACCGACTTTGATACCGGGAACTCCTCGGGCAATGCCCGGACGGATTTGATCCACTTCGCCATTTCCCTATGGCTGGCAAACTTCGGGCGCGGCTTTTGCCTTCGGCCCCGTGCTATCGTGTCTGACCTGTAGATGTTGGCGATGTGCCACTCACCGAAGAGCACGTTGCGGTGGTCGGCACTCCAGTTGTGCCAGACAAGGGTCTTCGATCTTACCTCCTCGAAAACATCGTCTAGTGACATGAGAAGTCCGGGGGTGTTGGGCAGAACACTTGCCAGATCGTGAAACCCTTGATTCCTTAACTCGGTCCTTCCGTTCAATATTTCTAAGCCGTGGGACATCAAGGTCTGCCCACCTCACTGTAGAGTAAGTCCGAAATATAATTGATGTTCCCAAGATAGAGGGGTTTGGCGCACATGATGAAAGAGCCGCTGCCGCGCTAATTATGCAGCATCTGGTTAATCCGAGGATTAACTTCATTCTCTAGCTCAAAGAACTTGTGAAGCTGCGCCAGAGCGATCTGCGTTTTCGCAAAAAGATCCACAAGGTTTTGATCTGGAGCTTTGGCGTTTCCCCGGATCTGCTCCATCATGTAGACGGCAACCGACGTGTTGATCTCTGTGTAGAGTTCGTGAAGCTCAATCGTTTTGAGATAAGCATCATCTCTCCCGACAATGTCGGGAACACGGCTTTCAATAGAGGCGTATTGCATTTGCATCTCACGTAGTGTCCGACATTTCGATCAGCTTGAACTTTGCTTTGTCCAAAAGAAGGTTCCAGTTGGCGACCGTGTCTATGGTGCCAAGGACGTTGAGGTCACCATTATGATCTGTCCCGAGGATCATCATCTGATCCCAGTTGATATCCATAGCGTCAGTAAGAATTTCTCTCGGGCAAAGCTCTTCTTGCATGTCCAATTCGTCTTCGATGCTGAACTTCTCACCCGTAATTTGAACAACCTTATTGTCTTCCAAACTTGTCCACCTCATTCCCAAGAGCCGCCCAGCCAGATCGGCGGGTGCGGGCAAAAATTTC
>Ga0055584_100007332_pt1 | contig 10816 bp, 10 predicted proteins | sample OSDHelmetaG_FD_58716 | JGI IMG/M metagenome (GOLD analysis project Ga0055584, IMG submission 58716) | Pelagic marine sediment microbial communities from the LTER site Helgoland, North Sea, for post-phytoplankton bloom and carbon turnover... | ecosystem: Environmental > Aquatic > Marine >...
CCTCGAACTGGCCGCCCTCGGCGTGCTCGCCATCGTCGTCTTCCACCTCGTCGTGGGCGTCAGGACCATGAAGCTCGGCCACGCCGGTCACGACGACACGGAACACCCGGCGGTGCGAGTCACCTGATCCGGCTGCGGGCGATCCTCGGCCCCGAGCGGCTGATCGCCCGCTCGATCACGCACTCAGCTCGATGAAGCTGGCGTGCCGGACGAGGCCGCCGTTCGTGAACTCGGTCATCTCGATCGTCGCGGTCAGCACGGGCTCGACCCAGCGCGCGCCTCGGCGGTACGCAGGCGGAGGAGGGGGGTCGAAGGGACACGCATCGGCCGCGAGGTCGTGCAGGCGGGTCGACAGCTCGTCGAGCAGCGCATGGCTGAAGCCGGTTCCGACTCCACCGGCGAACACGAGGGCATCGCCCTCCCGACGCCCGACGAGCAGCGCGCCGAACGTGTTCGCCCGGTTGCCCTCGCCGGCGGTGAAACCACCGATGACGACGTCGACCCGGCGGCGGTGCTTGATCTTGCGCCAGTTCGGCGAACGCCTGCCCGGGGTGTAGAGCGAGCCGAGGCGTTTCGCCATGATCCCCTCGAGGCCCTGTGTGCCGGTGGCGTCCAGGAGCTCGGATCCGCCACCGACGCGGTGGGCGGGAACGAGCCAACTCACGCCCGGCTCGACGAGCTGTTCGAGCAGCCGTCGCCGGTCCTCGTACGGCAGCCCGATGGTGTCGTGATCGTCGATCCGCAGGACGTCGAAGACGTACAGGGCGCCCGGCCGTTCGTGGCGCTGGACCAGATCGAACCGTGGGCGACCTTCGTCGTCGAGCACGACGAATTCTGCGTCGAGGATCGCGGTACCGGCGTGGACGCCGTCGGGCACCGATGCGAGCTCGGGGTAGTTCGTCGTGACATCGAGCCCCTTCGTCGACTGGAGCCGCACCGAATCCCCGTCGACGAACGCCAGCATCCGGTACCCGTCGTACTTGATCTCGTAGGCCCACCGGTCGTCGTCGGTGGGCAGCGCGCCGAGCCCGGCCTTCATCGGCGGGACGGGAAACGTCAACGGCATGCAGTCAGCGCGGCGAGTGCGACGAGAGGATGCCGGCGTCGGTGAGCTCGTCGATCGCGTGATCCGACATCCCCAGCACCTCACGCAACACCTCGGCGTTGTCCTCGCCCCGGTAGCGCGGCGTGCCGCTGATGCCGACGCCGGGTGCGTCGCTGAACTTCCACGGTGCGTTCGGGATGCGCAGGCGGCCGCCGCCACGATCGTCGACCGACGCGACCACGTCCCGCTCTTCGGCCCAGTCGCTGTCGCAGACCTCGGCCACCGATCTGACGGCACCGACCGCCAGCTTGAACTGTGCGCACCGTGCTTCGAGCGTCTCGGCGTCGGCCACGGTCGCGGCATAGGCACCGATGTACGCGAGCAGGTCGTCGAGATGCTCCTGCCTGGCGGCGACCGTGGAGAACCGGGGATCGTCAGCCAACTCGGGTCGGCCGATCAGCCCGATGTACATCTCGAAGTTGCCCTTGGCAGCTGGGTGCCCTGCGATCGCGACGGCGTCCCCGTTGTCGACGGTCACGACCGGCTGGGCGGCGTTGCCGAAGCTGCGCACCCAGTTGGCATCGACCTCGTCGTCCCACAGTTCGTCGTGGACGTGTTCGTTGACGTACAGCATCACCTGCGCCATCGCGATGTCGATCCACTGACCGCGGCCGGTTCGCTCGCGTTGGTAGAGGGCGGCGAGGATGCCGGCTGCGGCGTCGAGCGAGGTGTAGACGTCGGCGTGGCTGTGGCGATCGGTGCGGTAGACGCCGGCTCGCCCGTGGTCCCCCTGCGACTTGGTCAATCCCGTCTCGGCCTGCACGACCGGCGCGTACGCTCGGCGGTCCTTCCACGGCCCGGTCGTGCCGTACCCGGTGATCGACGCGTACACGATCCGCGGATTGTGTTCCGCGACCGAGTCGTAGCCCAGCCCGAACCGATCCATCACGCCGGGTCGGAAGTTCTCGACGAGGACGTCGGCGCGCTCGCAGATCTGCATGGCGAGCTCGGCGCCCTCCGCCCGACCGAGGTTGATGCTGACCGAGCGTTTCCCGGTGTTCTGCTGCGCGAAGTACGACGGCATGCTGTTGCGCCGCGGCGCCGAGAACCGGGTGACGTCTCCGGCGGGTGGCTCGATCTTGATGACGTCAGCGCCGAGGTCGGAGAGCATCCGGGTGCAGTGCGGTCCTGACAACACCCGTGTGAAGTCGGCGACCATGAGACCCTCGAGCGGCGCGTCCATGGGGCCATCGTTGCCGATCGGTCGAGGCGGTGAAGAACGCAGGTGAAGCTCGTGATGACGGATGCGTTCGCACTACGCTAGTTCATTGCGAGAGCAAGGAAATAGGGTGAGGTGCGCGTACGATGACCGACATGTCGTCACCCGTGTTGCAGACCGTGCCCCTCGGATTCCAGTGGCAGACGGTCGACCCGTTCCTGTTCTGCGTGCACCATCTCGATCGCTACCCGGCCGGAACGGCCGAGCTGGGGCCGGCGGCGTCGCTCGCGGGCCGACCACTCGGCCAGGACTTCGAGGAGCGCGACGGCTGGCGGATGTACCACGGCCAACTCGTGCCCGGCTTCCCCGCACACCCGCACCGTGGGTTCGAGACGATCTCCTATGTGCGGCGCGGTCTGATCGACCATGCCGACTCGCTCGGCGCCGCGGCGAGGTACGGCCGCGGCGACGTGCAGTGGATGACCGCCGGCAGCGGCATCGTGCACAGTGAGATGTTCCCCCTCGTCGATCGCGACGGGCCGAACACGCTCGAGATGTTCCAGATCTGGATCAACCTCCCTGCTGCCGACAAGATGGTCGATGCACACTTCTCGATGTTCTGGGACCGTGACATCCCGCGCCACGTGGTCACCGACGAGCGAGGCCGGACGGTCGAGGTCACCGTCATCGCCGGATCACTCGCCGACGCCGAGGCGCCGTCGCCGCCGCCGGCCTCGTGGGCCTCGCGAACCGAGGCCGATGTGTCGATCTGGCACATCGTGATGGACGCCGGGACGACGTGGACGTTGCCGCCCGCCGCTTCCGGAGAGACCGTGCGCACGCTGTATGCCTTCGAGGGCTCAGGTCTCTCGATCGCCGGATCGGCCATCCCGGCATCGACCGGTGCGGTCGTCGAGGCCACCGCCGGCGTCGAGCTCTCGACCACCGGGCGTGCGGAGATCCTCATGTTGCAGGGGCGACCGCTCGGCGAGCCGGTCGCGCGGTACGGCCCCTTCGTGATGAACACCGAGGCCGAGATCCAACAGGCGTTCGACGACTATCAGCGCACACGGTTCGGTGGTTGGCCATGGGACCGTGACGATCCCGTGCACGGACCCGAGGGCGAACGATTCGCTCGTCACGCGGACGGCGCGACCGAGCGCGCCCGGGTCGCCTGAGCGCCGCTCGCCCTCGTCAGTGACTGTGGTGGTCGGTGTTCTCCACGACGCGGGCGGCGACGACCGGCAGCATCTTGGCCGCGATCTCCGGCACCCGGGTCGTCAGCGTGCCGAATTCGCGCCCGTCGATGTGGAGCACCACGACATCGGTCTTCGCCGTCACGGTCGAGTTCCGAGGTGAGTGGGTGAGCAGTGCCATCTCGCCCACGAAGCCTCCGGCGCCGACGTCGGCGACGTGCTCACCGTCCTTGGTCACCTCGACGGTGCCCTTCATCAGGACGAACATCTCGTGGGCACGGGCGCCCTCACGCATCAGGACTCGCCCTGCTGCGTAGTCGAGCTCGGTCGCGGTCTGTCCGACCGCATCGAGCTCATCGGAGTCGAGCCCCTTGAACATCGGTACCTGTTGCAGGTGTTCGTGATACTGGTTCTTCGCCAACGTGCCCCCTCGTGCCGGATCGCCCCTGATGCTAGACGCCTGTCCGACGGTCGGGCGCATTCGTCGCCCGGGTCAGCACGGTCACATCGTCTGGGTGGTCCCACCGTCGACGACGAAGATCTCGCCGCTGGCGTAACGGTTCCGGACCAGCGCCAGCACTGCCTCCGCACAGTCGTCCGGGGTCGCCGAGCGGGGCACGGGGTTGCGGGCGGCGGTCGCAGCGTGCTGGTCGTCCCAGTCACTCGTCCACGGGGTCTGTACGAGACCCGGCGCCACGGCGTTGAATCGGGTCGGGCCGTACGACTTGGCGAGCAGCAGCGTCATCTGGTTGAGCGCGGCCTTCGCCATCGAGTACGCCATCGACGATCCGACCGGACGCAACCCGGCGATCGAGGTGATCGTCACGACGTTGCCGTCGTCGGCCTCGCTGAGGTGGGGAATCGCAGCCTTGGTGAGCCACCACGTGCCGAACACGTTGACGTCGAACGTCTTTTCGAAGATCTCGTCCGTCAACGCATCGAGGTCACGGTGGTCGATCCGCGTCGTCCAACCGGCGTTGTTCACGAGGACGTCGAGCCGTCCATGTCGGTCGACGACCTCGTCGATCAGGCGTCGGGCCTGGTCGCCGTCGCTGATGTCCGCCTGGACGTAGGTCGACCCCTCGCCCAACTCTTCGGCGATGCGTTCGCCGGCTTCGACCGACGACGACGAGTTGACCACCACCGACGCACCCAGGCCGGCGAACCGGCGGGCGACGGCCTCGCCGATCCCACTCGACGATCCCGTGACGACGACGACCCGATCCGCGAACTCCGACATCCGGCGAACGCTATGTGGTCGCCGTGTCTCCCGGCCGTATCGGAGGTCCTGATCGTGGGACGCCGCCTCGTCCCACGATCAGGACCTCGTGCCCTTCGCCGCCGGTGTGGTCCCACGAGTGTGCTCACCCGAACCATTCGGACTCCGCCGCCCGACCGTTCGCCGCTGGTGAGCTCCGGCTCGAGAAACCTGCCGTGCACGAGGTCGGTCCCCAGGTTCCCGTGAAGGGTGTCGTCCGGCGTGGACGACGTGCGACGAGGTGCTCGGCATCCGTTCGACGATGACGCTCGGGCGGGCCGCTCACAGCGTCCCGGAACCCGGCCGGGTGGGTATTCGTACCCACGCTCCGATTGGTGGCCGGGTACGGAATATCCGAAGATGTGGAAGATGAGCGACGTCGCCGAGACCAATTGGCTGAGTGCGAGCGATCTCGGTCAGCTGCGCCGGTTGGGTTCCCGGCGCTCCCTTCCGGCCGGGGCCACCGTGTTCATCGAAGGCGACGATCCGTACGACCTGATGATCATCGAGCGCGGCGACATCAAGCTCGTGACCGCCGCATTGAACGGTCAGGAGACCCTGCTCGACGTCCTGAGCGCCGGCGAGGTGGTCGGCGAATTGTCGGCGATCGACGGCGCGCCCCGTTCGGCGACGGCGACGGCACTCACCGACGTCGAGCTCACATCGATCCCCGTCGACCGGTTCCTCGACTTCCTGCAGGCGAACCCGTCGTCGATGGGTGGCCTGCTGGCGGTCGCGGTCCGTCGGCTCCGCCTCTCGAATCGGCGGCAGCTGGAGTTCACGACTGCGGATGCGCTCGGCCGGGTGTGCGCACGCCTGGACGAGCTCGCGAATCGCTTCGGACGGACGGACGAACTCGAAGGTGTTCGCATCGATCTGCCGATCACACAGACCGAGCTCGCCCAGTGGTGTGGGCTGTCGCGCGAGGCGGTCGTGAAGGCGCTCCGCAAGATGCGCGAGCTGGGTTGGGTCACGACCGACGACGGTTCGGTGGTCGTCGAGGATCGGCCGTCCGTCCATCGTCGCGGACTGCTCTGACCGTTTGCGTCACCGACGGCGTCAGCCCGGTCGGAGCCAGTTGGTGAACACCCGTGCGGTGGACGCCAGGTCGGCGATCGCCACACACTCGGTCGCCTGATGGGCGTCGTCGATCGAGCCGGGCCCGAACACGACCATCTCGCGTGCGAACCCGGAGTACCGGAGCGCATTCGTGCCGAACGGCGCGACGGTGGGCGAGGTTCCCGCCCAGTCGGCGAGGTCGGCGACCAGCTGGGTATCGGGTTGCTGGTAGAACGCGGGTGAGCCGAGACGTCCGTCCGGGCCGGGTGCCAGCGCCGACTCGATGTGTGTCGGCAGCGGGCACGCGTCGGCGGCGAGCCGTGCGAGATCGTCGTACACCTGCTGGGCATCCTCGCCCGGCACGATCCGTCGGCCGGCGATGATGGTGCAGCTCGCCGGGATCACGTTGCCGCCGGTCCCGCCGTCGATCATCGTGACCGACAACGTGCCGTTGCCGAGCTCGGTCGACGGCTCCAGGGTCTGGAGCCGCTCCTGTTCGGCCTGGAGCGCGAGGATCACCGGTGCCATCGCCTGGATCGCGTTCTTGCCCAGATGGGGCAACGAGCTGTGGGCCGACTCGCCGATCGCCGTGATGCTCAGGGCGGCGCCGCCCTTGTGCCCGTGGATCGGTGACAGTTGGGTCGGCTCCGACACGATCAGCTGGTCGATGTCCAGGCCGCGCTCGTCGGCCCAGGGCCGGAAGTGCGCGGCACCGAGCAGGCCTCCGGCCTCCTCTGCGATCGAGCCGACCACGAGCAGGGTCGGATCGGGCCGGAGCCCGTCTCGTTGCCACGACGCCAACAGCGCCGTGATGATGCCGAGCGACGCCTTCGTGTCGAGCGCGCCACGCCCCCAGACGTGTCCGTTCTCGATCCGGCCGTCGAATGGCGGATCGGTCATGTGCTCGACCGTCACGGTGTCGGTGTGGACGTCGAGCACGACGAGGCGTTCGGTTCGACCGGGGAAGAAGCCGTACACGTTCGGGCGCCCGTCGAGCACCTCGTGCAGGACGACATCGTCGGCGCCGAGCGAATCGAATCGTTCGGCGAGGTGCTCCGCGACCGCTCGCTCGCCGTCGGAGCCGTGCGCCGTCGACACCGGGCCCGCCTGGAGCGGGTTGACACTCGGGATCTGCACCAGCTCTGCGACCGAGGTGGCGAGTTGATCAGCGGTGACGTCCATGGTTCAGTGTGGCATCCGGGGGCGGCGCGAGCGTACGCAGACGCCGTCCACGGTGATGATCGGAGGGTCCGCTCGATCGGCCGATCTGCATTGCGCGGAGGGAGATGGCAAGCTGGGGCCGATGGGGTCGCCGCCGGACCGCCAGATCTCCGACCCACTCCTTCGTCCCGACGGAGTTCAGCGCGATGCCAGAGGAGCGCCGGTGCGTGCCCCGTTCGGCAACTCGATCCGTACGCTGCTCGCCTTCGCGCTGCTCCTGGTGGTCGGCGTCGGGATCTGGTGGATCCGCCGGCCGGACGATCTCTCCATGCAGCTCGGCGGGCGCGAGTGGACGATCACCGAGGTCGACGGCGAACCTGCGACGAACCGGATCGGGACCGCTTCGACGTTCGTGCTCGACGGGAACGGGGAGATCCGCGCGACCCTCGAGTGCAACGTCGCGTCGGGCGACTGGCGGTACGACGAGCAGTCGAGCCGGCTGGTGATCGATTGGCAGACGCAGACCACGCTGCCGTGTCCGGAGGACTGGCCTGCGACCTACCTGCCCGACGGCGGCGACGTCAGCGTCGACGGGGGCACGTTGCGCATCGATTCGAACGCGATCGACATCCGTGCGGTCTCGCTCGCCGACCGCGAGCCGGCGGTGGTGGACGAAGTCGCCGGTGAGTGGGTCAGTGGCGAGCACACCATCGAGATCGGACGGCGTGGGCTCTTCCAGATCGACGCGTGCCGTGGCTCGTGGTCCCTGACCGACGACGAGTCCGCGATGGACGTCAGCTTCGACGACGTGCAGCCCGACGCGTGCACGCTGGATCGGGGGTGGAGGAGCGAGACCCCCATCGTCCCCGTGGCGGACGGGGAATCGGTCTACCTCCGACGCGACCGGACGATCTATCCACTGGATCGGGCCGTCTTCCGTCTCGACCCGCTCGAGTAGGCGGCGGTCCTCAGTCGGGGCGGGTGGCCACCGGCCCGGTGGCCGGGAGCGACTGGCGGGTGACGCCTTTCGAGATCGAGAGTCGGTGAGGTCCGCCGACGATCACGATGTTGGACTCGTCGAGGGCCTTGTTGATGCGCCAGCCGGCGCGCGGTGGCAGATCGTGGAGGACGTGCGCCGGGGCGATGATGACATCGTCAGGATCGAGCTGTTCGACGACGGAGCCACTGCCGGTCGGCGCGACCAGGACCTCGACACCCTCGTCCCGGAGCTCCTCGTCGGTGAGGACGGCGGCGATGTCGTCGCGTTCCGCCGTGACGACGAGGAGCGGCACCGGATGGGAGGAGCGGAGACGCCGGGCCGTGTCGACGGCGAGCCGGGTGTCTTCGCGTCGACGGTCGGCACCGGTCTCGCCCATCACCACCACGATCCGTTGCCATGGCCGGAGGAGACGGACCGCCATCGTCGGGACGGGTGAATGCTCGCCGATGTCGTCGATGTCGTTCCCGAACAGGTAGTCGGTCGCGAAGTGTGGCCCCGTCCAGGAGAGCACGACCAGTGAGACGTCCATCTCCTCGACGAGATGCAGGGTGCCGTCTGCGAACGAGTCGTCCACCCGGACCATGCCCTCGGCGTCGAGCCCTCGCGCCGTGACCGCCGCCACTGCGTCGTCGACGAGGACACGAGCGTTCGCGTGCCGCCCCGGTTCGGTCACCAGATAGGGGGCCACGAGGCCGTCGTCGCTCCGGGCGATGGACGCGGCGAGCGTGATCAGGCTGTCGAGATCGGAGCCGTGGGCACGGATGTCGACGATCACCTCGGCGCCGAGTGGCGGCCGGTCGACCACCGGGATCGGGACCCGTTCAGCGAAGAAGCGGGCGCCGTACGAGGTGATGAGGGCCGTGAGGACGATCGCGATGACCGAGGCATTGACGACGATCTGGTCGAACATGCCGAGGCTCAGGCCGACCTGGGCGATCGCGAGCGTCGATGCGGCCTGCCCGAACGAGAGCGAGGACATGAGCGCGATCTCGTCGAATGAGAACCTGAACGTCAGGCCGGTGATGATCGCCGCGACCGACTTCCCGACGACCACGAATCCGGTGAAGAGCAGGCCGAGCAGGAGTGTCTCGGGATCCACGAGGAGGACCGGGTCGATGTTGAGTCCGATCGAGATCAGGAACGTGGGGATGAAGATCGTGGTGCCGACGAACTCGAGCCGGTCCATCAGCGGGCCCTTGTTCGGTACGAGCCGGTTCATCCCCAGACCCGCCAGGAACGCTCCGATCAGCCCTTCGATGCCGCCGGTCAGAGCGATCGTGGCACCCGCAGCCATGCCGGCCAGAGCGAACACGAACCGCTGCGCCCGTGAGCGGCCGACGCGGACGAAGAACACGTCGGTGATCCGCGGGAGCAGCCACAGACAGAACGCCGCGAGCAGCGGCAGCGCGATCCAGAGGGGCAGGGTGGGGTCGGGGGTCGTCGGTTCGATCGCCGCGCCGGCGACCTCGACGAGCCGACCGCCGAACGGCTCGGGCAGGGGCTCGATCTCGATCACCGCGGTCGCCGTCGCGAAGGCGAGCACGGTGAGGGAGAGGAGATCGGCCACGACCCCGGCGGACACCGCAGCACTGACCGCCCGGTTGTTCTGGAGGCCGGCGGACTGCACCTCCGGGTACGCGACGAGTGTGTTGGAGGCCCACATGGCGCCGACGAGCGCCGCCGGCAGGAGGCCGACGTCGAAGACGGCGAGGACGACGACGATGCTCAGGAGGAACGGGACGAAGAACCCCAGGAGTCCGTAGACGATGGCGCTCCGCCGGTTGTCCCGGAACGCCTGGATGTCGAACGACAGCCCGGCGAGGAACATCAGGTAGAGGATGCCGATCGCACCGAGCTCGGTGACGAGCTCGTCGGCCTCGAGCCAGCCGATGACGAACGGTCCGAAGAGCATGCCGCCGGCGATGAGGCCGACGATGCCGGGGATGTGGATCCGCTCGGAGAGGATCGGACCGAACACGATGATCGCGAAGAGCACGAGCATCGTGGCTTCGACGGTTCCGATCAGCATGTCCTCAGACTGGCACGCGGCATGGACGGCACCGAACCCTTCCGGTCCGGCGCGTGCCTGCTACGCCGAGGAGGGCGGTGGGGCGTCGACTTCGAGCATGATCTCGTTGCGACGCAGGAACCAGGGTTTCCACGGCGGGTCGTAGCGAGCCCAGACCGGTTCGCCGACCGTCGAGTGACCGCGAGCTTCGAGCGTCTCGCGCAGCCCACGGAGGTGGCGGTCGTGGCCACCCTTCGACCAACTCCCGCTGTACCTGATCGCAGCGACCTGCTGCGGTCCGACCTCGCGGATCACCACTCGTTCGTCGTTCGGGGTGGGCAGCGTGTCGGTGGTGTATTCGCCCGGCATCATGAACCGGATCCGGAATCGGTCGCCTTCCGGGACCTGGGCGACCGGCGTCGTCATTGCGATCTTCGTGCTCTCGCCGGGCGTCGCCTCGTTGGCACCGAAGATGAAACGGGCCAGCGTCCGGAACCCGGCGTTCCCGGCTCGCTCCAACGTGCCCTCGACCACGGTCTCCGCGGCCAGGTACCCGTCGTAGTTGCGGATCTCGACCCGTCCGATCCGTTCGACCACCTCGTAGCTCGGGCTCTGGTACGACATCGTCTCAGTGTGGCGTCGTTTCGGGGACTCGGGGCGGGGCAGCGGTCGGAATCATCCATGCTGTCGATGCCCAACGCCGCTGGCCCGGGATGCACAGCGGCTGGGTCGACGCCGAGTTCAGGGAATGTCGATCATCCCCGGTTCGTGGGGCCCGCTCGGCACGATCATGCGCACGGTCGCGAGGGCTGCAGCCTCGTCGAGTCGTTCTGCCCCGGCGTGATGACGCCCACGGTGACGGCGACCTGT
>Ga0055584_100007333_pt1 | contig 10815 bp, 10 predicted proteins | sample OSDHelmetaG_FD_58716 | JGI IMG/M metagenome (GOLD analysis project Ga0055584, IMG submission 58716) | Pelagic marine sediment microbial communities from the LTER site Helgoland, North Sea, for post-phytoplankton bloom and carbon turnover... | ecosystem: Environmental > Aquatic > Marine >...
AAGGTTAGTTCTGACTGTACATGCAGATCAGATGTTGGCCGGCCAAATTCCAACCAACCTTCGGGCTTACGCTCTGGGTCTTCAAGGACATCTGGCAAATTAAGATAGAACACGCCGCTTAGCCAGCCATTGGGATGAATATGCGCCCGTTCATGGCCTTTATTGTGCATGACGACACCCCAGGTCGTTAGCTTCCAATCTCGTGGCACCCACTTCACGGCCGGGTGGTTAGGGTCGTCCGGCAAATTGTCGATATACCAGCGTACCGCATCATCAATACGGCGTTCCATCACCGCCATAGGCCCCTGGGGTGCCCGCAACAATTCGCCTGTATGCTTGCCATTTTTCGTCGACATAACGCCTGCTTCCAGCGTTGGGTGGGTTTTCACATGCCGCCCCAAAGCGGCGCGAAAGTCATCAATCGTGTCGTATCCGATGGGTGGCTCGAATTTATAGGGCTTTACATAGGTGTCGAAATCCAACAGATAGCGCGCCTCTTCATGCCGCCCGGCATCGTCTAGCGCATGGGCCTTATAGGCCAGGGAATGGAATTCACGCCCATTTGTCTCCATACAACGGTCAAAGACAGCTATGGCTTCTTCCGGTCGGCCCAGCCGCAGGTAAAGGTCTCCCAAATTATGATACGGGTCGAGATAGTCTGGCCGCAGCTCAATCGCCATCCGATAAGATTTCTCGGCATCCTGAGGCTTGCCTGCCGCATCGCGAACAGCGCCAATATTCATGTGGTATCCGGGATTATCGCCCGCGACTTCCACTACTTTCTCCAGCATTTTCAGTGCCTTGGTATATTTCTTGGCATTATAGGCCAGCATGCCAATACCATTGAGGGCCCCTATACTGGCAGGGTCCAACTCCAGCACCTGCTGATACAAATTTTCTGCCTGGCGAAACTTGTTTGCCTGGTGGTATTGCACCGCCGCTTGAAGTGCGGATTCCAGGTTATCCTTCGTCGCCAAGCCCTGCGCGCCTTTGCCACCCTTCTTCTTGAGGGACTTTTGCTGCAATCGTCTTTGCTGTCGGTTCGACATGACACCCGCCCGGTTCACGGTTAATCTTTCGGCATAATACGCCGACTGACCCAAGGATAGAAGACCGATGGCACTGCAAATCGACGATTCCCAAGCCTTCATTCCAGACGTCTGGGCTGTTACCGCCCGCCATTTCCCCAATCGGCCCGCTGTCGTCTGTGGCAATACCAGCATCACCTGGCACGAATACAATACGGGACTCAACAGGGTTGCCAACGGTTTGCACACAATCGGCATCGGCAAGGGAGACAAGGTTGCTGTGGTGATGTCCAATTCCATCGACATGCTGCTAGTGATGTATGGAGTAATCAAGGCGGGAGCCTGTGTCGTACCCCTTTCGGCGATGCTGTCAGCGGAGCAATTGCTGGGGCTTATCGAGAATTCTGAGGCAAAAGCCCTATTTGCTTCCGACGGCACCAAAGACTTAGTACTGACCATCGCAGACCGCCTAAACTCTATTCCCATGGACAGCCGTTTTTCCTTCGGGTTCAGCGAGCCGGGCTGGCAAGGACTTGAAGCCTGGTTGGCTGGCCAACCAACGGAGGAGCCCGGCACTGATTACGCCATGACCGACCCGGTGAATGTCATCTACAGCTCTGGAACCACCGGCTTACCCAAGGGCATCGTGCAAACGCACCGAGCTCGCCAGCACTTTGCCTGGTCGAATGTGATTGAAATGGGCTTTGGCCGCCACAGCCGTGCACTGGTAACAACCGCTCTGTATTCCAACGGTACTTGGTTAATGGCTATGCCTGTATTGTTCGCCGGGGGCACGCTGCACATTATGGAAAGCTTTGATGCTGTAACGTTCCTGGCCACGGTGCAGCGAGAAAAAATCACCCACAGCTTTATGGTCCCCACCCAATATATCGTCACGCTGGAATGTGAAAATTTCGAGCAATATGATTTGTCCAGCCTGCAAGTGATGCTGTCAGCCGGTTCGCCCTTACGGGTTGATACCAAAAAGGAAGTCATGACGCGCATGTGCTCGGGGATGTACGAACTCTACGGCTTTTCCGAAGGGTCTGCATCAATGATCAAGCCCGAGGATGCCGAGAGCAAATGGGGCTCTGTTGGCACGCCCGTCATTGGCTTTGATATGCGGATCATTGATGATGACGACAACGAGCTACCCTTTGGCGAGGTTGGTGAAATTGTTTCCTACGGCGGGGGTATTATGTCTGAATATCACCGGCGGCCCGACGCCACGGAAGAGATCATCTGGCGTGATTCCGCCGGGCGAACATTCCTCCGATCGGGCGACATCGGCAAATTCGACGAAGACGGTTTTCTCTATGTCCTCGATCGCAAGAAGGACATGATCATCTCAGGAGGCTTCAACGTTTTCCCTGCCGACCTGGAGGGCATAGTTGGCGAACATGAAGATGTCTCAGACGTGACAGTCATAGGCATTCCTCATGACAAGTGGGGTGAAACGCCTTTAGCATTTGTCATCCTGAAAGCAGCGGCATCCGCCAGCCTTGAAGACATTAGGCTATGGGCCAATGAGAGGTTGGCAAAACCCCAACGCATCGCCACCATGGAGGCCCGAGACGACTTCCCACGCAATGCTTTGGGTAAGGTGATCAAACGTGAATTACGCGACCCCTATTGGCCACTGAAGCCCTAAAGGCGGTTAATCCAGGCATCGGGAATGGCAAGACGATCGAACGCTGCTTGGGAAAAAGCCATGGTCATCACTTGGGCCAGTGCCGCCTCGCGATGCAGATTAATATCTGCATAACCATCAAGCGTTTGCATGCGGAAGACTTCGGTTTTCGAGGGATATTCCCCAATGATCACTTCGTCCCAATCGCCCTCGCCAATGAGCACTAATTCCACCGGCCCCACAAAGACAAAACGCCCGCCAACCTGCGGCATGAAGTCTTTCTCTACTGACCACAAATAGCGATGATAGGCTTCCTGACCACTGACATCGGTAGAAAAGCTTGGGTGCGTATAGTCGCTGGCATAGCGCGCCCGGTCGTAATATTTGTGGCAATTCAAGAACATGACCGGCTTGTCTTGTTCCAACACACCAAGGGCTTCGGCCTGCGCTGGCGTTGGGTCTATGGCCATATTAGGAAAACCTGTTATTGCTGGAAAAACCCCGGGGGGCCAAGCGGCCTGCCTGGGCACGCTTGCCCAACCATGCGGTAATATCTGTTTCGGTGCGGGTCCGATCGCCAGAGGCCCAGCTTAGACCATCGGCCAGTGTGAATATTTTCACATCGCTGAGGCCACCATCTTTATAGCGTTGTAATACAACTCCCCTGCCCCGGCCCATCACGGGCAATTCGTCACGCGGGAAAATCAGCACCTTGCGGTTTTCGCCAACCACCGCGACGGAGTCCCCTTCAGCAGGTGCGCAAATAATGGCTTTCACGCCGCCCTTAACATTCAGGACCTGCTTGCCACTTTTAGTCTGTGCCACTGCAGCATCAGCGTCGGCAATAAAGCCCCGTCCATCACTGGCTGCAACCAACATCTGGCTGCCCGGCACATGGATGGACAGGTTGATGATTTCTTCTTCCTTGGGCAGGTCGACAATCAGGCGTACCGGGTCACCATGGCCGCGCCCACCCGGCAATTTATCACAGCCAATAGTATAAAAACGACCGTTCGTCCCAAACAACAAGACCTTGTCTGTCGTTTGCGCATGCAACGAGAACGCTGGGCCGTCGCCTTCTTTGAATTTTACCTCGGCGTCTTTATCGAGATGGCCTTTCATGGCCCTAATCCAACCCATTTTTGAGCATATGATCGTGACAGGTTCTTTCTCGATCATGGATTCAAAGGAAATAGTTTGTTCTGGTGGCGCTTCGCCCATGTCGGACCGACGCGCACCAAGCTCAGTATCCTTTGAGAATGTCTCAGCCACCTTCTTGATATTTTTGCCTACAAGGGTCTTTTGCCTGCCTGGGCTAGCCATCACTTTTTGCAACTGCTCTCTTTCGCCTTCAAGCCCTTCAAGCTCTGTCTTCAGGCCTTCTTCTTCCAACTTACGCAAAGACCGCAACCGCATATTCAAAATAGAATCTGCTTGCACGTCATTCAGCGCAAAGCGTTCCATCAGCACGGCTTTGGGCTCGTCTTCTTCACGAATAATCGCGATGACTTCATCCAAATTAAGGAAGACAACTAGATAGCCGGCCAGAACTTCCAACCGGTGTTCAATTTTGCCAAGCCGAAAGGCAGTACGCCGCACCAACACGTCAATCTGATGATCTAGGAATGCTTTTAGCGCCTGTTTTAGCGACATCACCTTCGGCACACGACCACCATCAAGCACGTTGAGGTTCATGGCAAAACGAACCTCAAGGTCTGTGAGCTTGAACAGGCTTTCCATCAACAATTCAGGTTCAACCGTGCGCGAGCGTGGCTCAATAACAATACGCACATCTTCAGTAGATTCGTCCCGAACATCTGTCAGCAAGCCACTAAGCTTTTTGCCATTGATCAAGTCGGCAATTTTCTCGATCAATTTTGATTTCTGCACCTGATAAGGCACTTCGGTAACGACAATCACATATTGTCCACGGCCAACATCTTCTGTTTCCCAGCGTGCGCGCAAGCGGAAGCCACCCCGACCCGTTTCATAGGCATCCAGAATATTCTGGGGCGTCTCAACAATAATACCGCCTGTAGGAAAATCTGGCCCTGGCACGCGCGCGACAAGGTCTGCTGTTTCCGCCTTAGGGTTATCGTTGAGATAAAGCAATGCCTCGCATAGCTCTGCAACATTGTGCGGCGGAATATTCGTCGCCATACCCACGGCAATACCAGCAGAGCCATTGGCCAATAAATTCGGAAAGGCCGCCGGCAAAACGACGGGTTCTGAATCGTCACCATCATAGGTATCGCGAAAGTCGACCGTGTCCTGGTCGATGCCATCCAACAAAAATTCAGCAACCGCTGTCATGCGCGATTCCGTGTACCGCATCGCTGCCGCATTATCGCCATCGATATTGCCGAAATTCCCCTGACCATCGATCAGCGGATATCGAACCGCAAAATCCTGCGCCAAGCGCACCAAGGCATCATAAACCGACTGGTCGCCATGGGGATGAAACTTACCAATCACGTCGCCGACAACGCGCGCGCACTTTTTGTAGCCAGAGCTTGGATCTAGCCGCAATTGCCGCATGGCAAACAAAAGCCTGCGATGCACAGGCTTAAGACCATCTCGCGCATCAGGCAACGACCGTGATGTAATCGTCGACAAAGCATAGGATAAATAACGTTCACTCAGGGCATCGCCCAAGAGAACTTCGCGGATGTGGTCCCCCGAGGGACCGTCAGGTGGCGTTGATTCGTTCATGCACTGAATATAGCAGCCTTATAAGTGTTAGCCACCAGATGTTGGGGATGAAGCCAGTAAATATTGCACATAGCGATCGCGTGCAGGCGGCAGCTGGGCCCCATGTTGCCTGAATATATAGTGTTCTAGGAAGTGCCCGGTCAGGGCCATGCCGGCCAACACATCATCCGCTTCAACATCGGCTGGCAAACCACCTGATAGAAAGGCTGGCAATTTCAACAGCCGACTCGCATAGTCCCCCGCTCCTTCCTGGCTAACCGCCCTGCCAGAACGCGGCGAGACATAGGCCAAGTTTTCCGTGTCGCCGGTAACGGCACAGGCGCTGAGATCCAAGCCAAAACCGAGTGCCCCCAGCAACCCAAATTCCCACCGAACAATAGCCTGTCCCGCGTCGAAGGGGCCTATGCCTTCTGCCATCAACAAGTTCAACACTTGTCCTGTTGCCTCATAAATATCGCTGTGGGCCTCGCGTTCCGGCAAGGCTGAACAAGCCACTGCGCACAGGCTGGACAGAGCCAATACCGCATGGTGCTGGTCCATCACCTGGGCGGCTCGGGCGGTTTCCAATTCTATTGTATAGGTACCCAGGTGCTCGGGTAGTCGGGCGCGCCAGATGGCCTGTACGATGTTACCGGGTTGCAAGACACCCCGCATTCGTGCGCCACTGGCACCCCGGACAAGGCCCGCATGGCGGCCGAGGTCGCGGGTCAGCAAGTCGACAATGGCCGACCCTTCCCCGTGTTTACGGGCTGAAAGAACAATGGCCTGATCCGTCCAGTCCATGTCTACTCGCCTTTTCTATGCCCCAGCTGTCATTACTCGATAAAGTCGAGGCCCATTTCGCGATAGTGAGAGCGTTCGTTGCTCCAATTCTTGCGCACCTTAACTTGCAGGAACAAATGCACTTTGCAGTCCAATATCTCCTGCAATTCCTCGCGGGCAGCCGTGCCAATTTCCTTCACAGCTTTACCGCCCTTGCCGAGAACAATGCCTTTTTGGCTATCGCGCTCGACATAGATTATCTGCTCTATGCGAACACTGCCATCGCGCTTTTGTTCCCACCGTTCAGTTTCAACGGTTGCTGCATAGGGCAATTCCTGATGCACGCGCAGAAACAACTTTTCGCGCGTGATTTCAGCCGCCAGCAACCGTTCGCTGACATCCGACAATTGATCTTCAGGATACATCCATGGGCCTACGGGCGCCTGGGCTGCAAAAAAGGCCCGCAAATCATCAACACCATCGCCAGATAGAGCCGACACCATGAAGACATCGGTAAAGAGTTCGGACTGGTTCAATTTTTGCGTCAGGTCCAACAGGTCTTGCTTTTCGACCAAATCAACCTTGTTAACCACCAATACAGCCTTGCGTTTGCTTTCTTCCAGGCCATCCATGATGCGCCGGGTATTGGCATCAATACCTCGCTGAGCATCAACAAGCAGGGCTACAACATCAGCATCTTTGGCCCCATCCCAAGCAGCAGAAACCATTGCACGGTCCAAACGGCGCTTGGGGGCAAAAATGCCAGGCGTGTCGATGAAGACAAGCTGCGCATTGCCTTCCATGCAAATACCCCGAATGCGCGTACGGGTTGTTTGCACCTTCTGGGTGACAATGGAAATCTTGGAGCCGATCAGGCAATTGAGCAAAGTAGACTTGCCCGCATTAGGCGCGCCCAACAATGCGATAAATCCACAAGACGGTGCTGTTTCAGTCATTAAGGTTATTCCTTGATTTGCCGCATCAGGCTTGATGCCGCTGCGGTTTCCGCGCCGCGCTTAGACCCTGCTTTACCCGTTGCTGTCAATCCATTCTCCAAGGACACTTCCATTGTAAAGATGGGTGCATGTGATGGGCCGCTGCGGTCTACCTCTTGGTAGACAGGTGTCGCTAACCCGTTGCCTTGCGCCCATTCTTGTAATGCTGTTTTGCCATCTTTTTCAGTTGTTAACGCAGATGATACCATATCCGCCCAATATTCGAGAACGAACTGACGGGCACAGATAAGGCCACCGTCTAGATATAACGCACCGATCAATGCCTCGCAGACATCGGCCAGGATAGCTGGCTTCTGCCGCCCCCCACTTTCATCTTCCCCGACGGATAACCGAATATGAGGGGCCAACCCCATCTTTTCTGCCACCAATGCCAGGGTTTCCCTCCGCACCAGCTCGTTATACCGGAGGGCAAGCGAGCCCTCATTCATACTAGGGAACAATTCGTACAGTTTCTCAGCAATCAGAGCGCCGAGAATACGGTCCCCCAAGAACTCCAGCCGCTGATAGCTCTCTCGGCCACTTTCCGAGGGATGGGTTAGAGCCGTTTCCAGCAATTCGCTATTGCCAAATGTGTGGCCGAGCACCTTTTCCAGATCAGCGTCAGTGGTCACCGGCACGCCTCCATCTGTTTATTCAATGCCATCAAAGAAACGACTATAGCGCAACGCGCCAGGCCAATTCCATGGCTTCCACAAAGGGGCATCGCAGTCGGACCCACAGGTAGAAAAGAACAACACGTCAGCACGGCCTACCATGTTCACTGCAGGCACAAAGCCAACGCCGACATCATGAGGCGATATGCGAAAGCGGCTGTCTGAAGAATTATCCCTATTGTCGCCCATGGCAAAATAGTGCCCGGCGGGTACCCTGAACACCTTGGTGTTATCGCCGCGCGAAGCCCCTAGGTCGAGGGTCTTGTAGCTTACCCCATTGGGCAGTGTTTCTTGATATTGTCGTATAGTCTGCGGCCTGTCAGGATGCTCAAAGTCTTCAACGCGCTCACGTTTTACCGCCTGCCCATTGATGAACAACACGCCGCTACGCACTTGAATTTCGTCGCCTGGAAGGCCAACAATCCGCTTGATATAGGCGGTTGAATTGTCGCCAGGCCACTTGAAGACCGCAACATCACCCCGCGTCACCGGACTTTCAAATATCCGCCCTTCAAAAAGGGGAATGTCGAAAAACGAGTGCTTGGAATATCCGTAAGATGCCTTTGAAACGAGCAAATAGTCGCCATACAACAGATTGGGTAACATGGATTCCGACGGAATGTTGAAAGGTTCATAAGCCACGGTACGAAATCCGATAGCAATGATCAGTGCATAAACAATCGTGCGCAGGAACTCCGTCCAGCTTTCCTCAGACTTCTGTGCCTGTTGTTCTTTACTGGGTGTTGAATTGTTAGCAGACTTTGTCATCAATGTTCCGCATGCCTAGACCATGTCTTCAGGAAGGGCTGTAATTATCACCATGGCCTGGGCCAATGGGTATTCATCAGTAATTGTCAGATCGATTTGCGGCACCCAGCCGGCCGGCGTTAACTCTTCCAGGCGAATGGCCGCACCACCAATTAGGTTCATCGTAGGTTTGCCAGACGGCAGATTGATCACGCCCATAGAGCGCCAGTTTACGCCCCGGCGAATGCCTGTGCCCAAAGCTTTGGAGCAGGCTTCTTTGGCAGCAAACCGTTTTGCATAGCTTTCCACCCTATTGGCGCGGCGTTCGGACTTTTTGATTTCGACCTCGGTATAAACACGATTGATAAAGCGTTCGCCAAATCGATCGAGCGTTTTTTCAATCCGGCGGATATCAATAAGGTCATTCCCAAGCCCAATAATACGCATCAATTAATCCCCCGCCCTACATCCATCAATTGCCGCATTTTCTTAATAGATTGTTCAAGACCAACAAAGATGGCCTCTCCCACCAAAAAATGCCCAATGTTCAGCTCAACAATAGAGGCAATGGCAGCCACATCACTAACTGTTTCGTAATTCAGCCCATGGCCTGCGTGGCACTCCAACCCTAATTGCTCAGCCAATCTGGCCCCATCTACCAACCGTTGCAGCTCCTCTGCGCGCTTGGCCCCAGAGGCCTCTGTGTAGGGGCCGGCATGGAGTTCAATAATGTCTGCACCCAAGGAACGTGCGGCTTCTATTTCCCTTTGCACGGGGTCGATAAACAACGACACGCGAATCCCATAGTCTTGCAATTGCTGAATATGGGCCCCCAAGCTGTTATGCGCACCCGCAACGCTGAGCCCACCTTCCGTGGTCAACTCTTGGCGTTTCTCGGGCACCAAGCAGCAAGCATGCGGCATCACATCGCAGGCGATAGCGACCATCTCATCTGTCGCCGCCATTTCGAAGTTCAGCGGTGCGTCCACTTCATCTTTGATGCGTTCCATATCCGCATCCAGAATATGGCGACGGTCTTCACGAAGATGTGCTGTAATGCCATCTGCACCCGCTAGGACAGCCAGTTTGGCCGCCTCTACAGGGTCTGGGTGGATACCACCCCGCACATTGCGCAGGGTTGCCACATGGTCGACATTGACGCCCAGGCGAAGGAATTCGGTCATGGCTTTGGTTATTTCAAGTTGCGCGACCCAGGCTTGACGCCCGGTGTCGATGCCAGCTCTGGCGGCAAATTATTAGCGTCATAGCTTGGCGCGTCGATCATCGCCAGCGAGACAAGAGGCACCCCAATATCAGCTGTGCCATTGCTGCGGTCGATCAGGCTAGCGCCAGCAACAACATTGCCGCCCCCAGCGATAATTTCTTTAATACACTCTTTTGAAGAAAGCCCAGTGGTGACAACGTCTTCAACCATCAACACCTTCGCTCCCGGCTTCAGGCCAAAGCCCCGGCGGAATGTGAAGGTGCCATCAACGCGTTCCACAAACATCGTTTCTATGCCCAATTGGCGACCCACTTCATAGCCGACAATCACGCCGCCCATTGCGGGCGATACAACGACATCAATTTCCTGGTCAATGGCCGCCTGCACCTTCTTGGCAAGGGCTGCGCATAAAAGCTCGCCCCTTGCGGGGTCCATCATCACGCGGGCGCATTGCAGAAATACCGGGCTATGCAGTCCCGAAGACAAAATGAAATGGCCCTCTAACAGAGCTTCTGCCTCGCGAAATTGATCGAGAACCTGCTGCTGGTCCATGGCCACTTTTCCTCCAATTAGGGGGGCTTGTTAGCCCCGTATACGTTCAACTGTTTCAACAACGGCGAGGGCCCGAAGGGCCGCTATAATGTCGGTGAGATGTTTAACATCTTGTACTTCAATATCAATACGCAACGTGAACAATTCAAGACTGCGATCAGTCATTTTCAGATTGGTGATGTTGCCCTGGTTTTGGCCCACCAAAGTTGCAAGTTTTCCCAAAACGCCCGGTTCGTTATTCATCCGAACTTCAATTGAAGACAAATGATAGAAGTTCTCCTTGGCCTCTGGGTCCCATGAGGCATCAACCCAAAGGTCTGGGTCTTCGCTCACGACAGCCAACGCAGCACAATCTATCGTATGGATGACAACACCTTCGCCCTGTGTAACCAGGCCAACGATGCGATCCCCTGGCAGCGGATGGCAACAAGTGGCAAGGCGCATGGCCGTACCTGCATGCACACCTTTGACCACGATTGGCTCTTCTTCG
>Ga0055584_100007334_pt1 | contig 10815 bp, 7 predicted proteins | sample OSDHelmetaG_FD_58716 | JGI IMG/M metagenome (GOLD analysis project Ga0055584, IMG submission 58716) | Pelagic marine sediment microbial communities from the LTER site Helgoland, North Sea, for post-phytoplankton bloom and carbon turnover... | ecosystem: Environmental > Aquatic > Marine >...
CAAAATTGAGAAATCCGGAATTACCTTTCATAGTATGTAGCGTACGAAACACGCGATCGAGTACGGGACGATTCTCCGGCGATGCTTCCAGCTGCACCAGATCAGTATTCATTTGATCAATACCCTCCTGGCATTCCGCCAGAAAATCGCTGAGTAATTCATCAAGTCCGCTCATCGCCACGATCCCGGTTGGTTTGCCGCTGGAAGACTTCAACAGCACCGACCTGCGATCGGTGCCTTAGCTAGCTACTGTCAAAGGACTGTCGAAACCCGACTCACTTAACTGCGCGAATAAGGTCAAACAAAGAGTTGTTGAGTCGAGCCGCGTCAATGGATACGAAAAAACCCAACACCAATTAATCTACCCTGCAGTTAGACCGTGTCAAATATCTTACCGGGCATTTCCATTGATTTACCACGGTGCAGGACAATCTTCGCATGTTAGCCCGAATGCCTGTTCCTGGCGATCGGCACAACCGGCACAACCGGCACTTCGATTACTCAGTTGAAGAGCCGCTGCACAATATTCTGCACAAGTTCGGGGTCGAACGACTTATTGCAGATCGCGGAAACGCCGAGCTGATATACCTCGGCCAGCTTCTCTGGATCATATTCGGTTGTGACCATAATGACCGGCACCTCGGGTTGCCCGCTTTGCTGGCGAATAAATGCCACCAGCTCCAAACCATTCATCTCAGGCATGTTGTAATCCGTGACGACCAGATCAAACGTCTGCTCGCCCATTCGTTCAACGCCGCAAGTCCCATCGTCGGCGTGGACGAACCTGCTGAAACCAATCGTTGCCAGTACCGACTCAATGTTGCGCCGCGCTACGCTGCTGTCATCGACAATCAACACATCCAGTTCGTCGAGGCTGGCAAAGCCGATCAATTCACCAGACGACTCCTGCACCACCTTCTTCAGCGACTGTTCCAGACGCTCACGAGTGAATGGCTTCTCAATCATCTCCATGGCACCCGACTGTTTGACTATCGCGACGGTCTCTTTCGGGAGTTCGGCACCGTTGAGCAGCACAAATGGCAGCATCGACCATCGTGCGTCGGCGCGCATTCGCATCGCGAATTCCGGACCACTCATATCCGGTAGCTGGAAACTGGAAAGGACAACGTGAGGCCGAAGTTTCGGGAGATTATCTAGCGCCGCTTGAGCGGTGGCGAAGTGGTGCAGGTCATCAATGCCGGCTTCGGTAAGGAAACGGTTGAGCACCTTTCCCTGAAATTCCGACGGCTCAACAACGTATGCGATGATGCTTCGCGGGTCCCATATCTTTGCCTCATCCGACTTCTCGAGGCCACGCAGAATGGAGACGACATCCCCCATCGATTGTGGTCGATTGTGGACGTTTTTGGCAAGCATCTTCTGAAACAGCGAATCCAATTCCAATGGCACGTCGTCACGAAGTTCGGTAAGACTCGGGATAGGTTTTTCACGATGGGCCACAATTCGACCGATCAACGAACTCTCCTCATAGACTGCCTGACCAGCCAGTAGGTAGTGCATCGTGCAGCCAAGACTGTAGATGTCCGCACGATGATCCGCCCTGGCCGCATTCGACGCCTGCTCCGGCGACATGTAGTCGACCGTTCCCATACTGGTCCCTTCGCGAGTCAATTCGGCCTGTTCTTCAACATCCTTTCCTGTCGGCTCTAGCCGAGCCAGCCCGAGATCGGCCACCTTGACCACGCCGTTCGCATCTCGCATCAAGTTCGCAGGCTTGATGTCTCGATGAACGATTCCGTGCCGGTGTGCGTATTCAAACGCCTCAGCCGCCTGACGAATTGCCGATACCGTTTCATTGACTGTTAGCGGACCGTTTTTCTTCACGATATTCGACAAGTCGTCGCCGTCGACAAACTCCATGACCAGGAAGTGGCCAACCTCGCACTCATCGGCATCGTACGCGGCGACAGCATTGGGATGGTTCAACCTCGCCGCCGCGCGGACCTCTCGATAGAACCGCTCCATAAAATCGGCCGAAGACGACACCTCGAGCTTAAGAGTCTTCAAAGCGACCACACGATGCATTCGAATGTGAAACGCCTTGTAGACAATTCCCATGCTGCCTTCACCCAGCTCGCTCAGCAACAAATAATTGCCCAGCACCAGCGAATTGCCATAACCGGCCCGAATCTGATCCACCTGATACGGAGTCAGATGCCCGTTCGACAGTAATTCGTGCAGAAGTTCATGCGCGTTGAATGTCGGCCGTTTAACGGCCAGCGTTCTGGATGTTTGCTGAACGATGGACTCGCTCACGAGACCCGTCCGAATCAGCGTATCAACTACCTGGGGAACATTGAGCAACATAAGACTGCGAACCCGAATCGACGAGGATCGGCGAACTAGTAACTTCACGCGACGATCATCAGACCGTCGATTCCAAGATACACAATCTGCTCGAAGATTGCATCAAAATACCAGTAATGAGCATGTGGTTGGGAAATCCGCCGTGAAATTGCCGTCGCTGGATTGCCTCAGATCGAGAGATTCCTGTGAACTCGGGCTGACGATCTTGAGATCACTCGATATGATTTCTGAAATCCCGTCCTTGTTTCTCGACACGCGCTGTACTTCTTTGATTGTTTTCATTTCCATGAACGATTCCACATCAGAAACACCCCGCGGTCAGAAGCGATTGTATGTTCTGCTTTTGTTTGTATTGATGGCTCTGACTTGGCCGGCATGGTCGCTTTGGCAAAATACTCGCAACACTCAGTATCAGTCTGCGGCAGAAGAAGCACGAGATTCGCAGGATTGGGAGCGGTTAGAAGTGATCGCTCAAAATTGGCTCAACGATTTCCCCGGCAATGGTTATGCCTGGTTGTTCAAAGCCGATTCCGAACTCGGTCGTTCGCAATGGGCGGAAGCGGCCCAATCATTGGGTCAACTTTCGGTAGACGACCCCAAGTATGCCGCAGCGATGGTCAAAAAAATTGACTTGGAGTTTCAGCAGCTCAACGATCCACTACAGGCGACAGATACGGCTAAAACACTCTTGAAGCATGAGCCATTGGTTGGTGATGCGCATCAACGCTTGATCTTCTTTTATGGCATGACGTATCAAAGGCAAAAACTTGTCGATGCCATTCGCTTTGCCATGGAGAATCGTCGCGAACCGAAAGAGGCGTTTACTTACCTGTTGGGACGAGACGCGCTGGTCTTTTCGAATGCTTATGATCTCAACCAAATGTGGTCCCAAAAATATCCCGAGGAGGAACTCTTTCAAGTCGCCGCCGCATTAAGCCTTCCTGAAATTGCTAATGAAAAAACAGGGCGTCCAGGTCGGCGTGAATTGATGCAAAAGTATCTTGAAATCTATCCTCAAAATCTTGAGGTAATCTGTTATGCAGCGGAAGAAGCCATTGCAGCAAGTGATGTTGTTCGCGTGGCAGAGCTGTTGAGAGAGATCCCGGAATCCTATCTGCAAGACAACCGAATCTGGCGTTTCAAAGGTTGGCTGGAAAAAAGCCAGGGACAATTGCAACAAGCCGAGAAGTCATATCAACAATCACTGATAATTCATCCTGCCGATTGGAGATCACAAGTTCAGTTATCCGAAGTTTATCGCCTGACTGCAAAGCCCGAGAAAGGGAAAAAATTGGCAGAACTGGGGAGCGAAGGCAAAGAGCTGGAATCTATCATCATGGCACTTCCCAGTGTCGATTCTGTGCCTGTCGAGCTCGCATTGCGTATGGCCGACTACTTTGAAGCTTCGGGAGACACACCAACCGCCGAGCTGATGAGGGTTCGAATTTCTTAAATTTTAGCAAAAAATTCGACAAAATCGCAAAAAATTCGAGGGTTTTATCATATCATGGAAGTTCATATTTTTTGCGATACTTCTTGTTATTTAATAACCGATACCAATGAAGGATCCTCAATCTGCACTTCTGGCCTTCGTTTATGCAGTTTGTGAATTCATGGCAGAATATTGATTTTGACTTTTGGGTCAGACCATTATTGCTGGCCAATGTTTTTAGAATTTTCCACACTTTTCTTTTAAGGATTATACTGATGCGAACAAAGTTTTCTTTGCCCTTTTATCGACGAGGGTTCACCCTCATCGAACTCCTGGTGGTCATCGCCATTATTGCCGTGTTGGTTGCCTTGCTGCTTCCTGCCGTACAACAGGCTCGCGAAGCCGCACGTCGCTCGACTTGCAAAAACAATTTAAAGCAAATTGGCCTGGCGATTCACAACTATCACGATGTCTACTCAACGTTTCCCATCAATTACGACACGAGTCGTCACGGCGGTGGTCAGACCTCTGCCGGAGGCACATTCTCTTGGCTCGTTCGTATCCTGCCGTATGTTGATCAAGCACCATTATTCAACCAAATTCAGTTTAATCTGACGGGGACAGCGCCTTACGACACCAACCAGAACTTGATCACTCAACCGATCAATGGTAAGCCACTCAGCGAACAAGTGATTCCCGGCTTTTTGTGCCCGAGTAATCCACAACCAACGACAGATACGGGAGCTTGGGGAATGAATCAGGCGAATTCAGAAAACACCCGTGGCGCTCGCACCGATTACACCGGCAACATGGGATGGACTTGGTCTCCCTGGAAAGACTGCCCCGGTGAAAACATCGGTAGTGGTCCGTTGACAACTCCTTGGGTGGAAACAAACCAACAACCTCCTGGACAAGTCGCCGGGTTTGTCTGGTTCAACACGGCCCACGGTTTCAGTAGTGACATGGCCAGTTTCACTGATGGTACTTCCAACAGTGTCTTTGTCTTTGAAAACCATCACTGGCGACAAGACATCGGAGGTGGTCAACCAACCTATGACCAGCTCAACAAACAGTTTCTCTGGGCGACTTCTGTCGGTTCTGCCGATCCACATCACGGTCGGATCAATCATATCAGAGGTAACAATGACACCCGATGCAATAACTGGAGCAGCCCGCATGTGGGTGGTGCTCATGGCTTGATGGGTGATGGTGCCGTTCGGTTTGTGAGCGAGAATCTCGATCTGGGTGTCACCAAGGCGATCATCAGTCGTGGTGGAAGTGAAACGGTCGGTGACTTCTGATCGCAGATTATTGATTCTGTCTTTCAAGTCCTCCCTCCCGTTCGGGGGGAGGACTTCTTTTTCATGATCCAGCAAACTCTCTGTTTGCAGATTCGATTATTTCTTTCTCCCTTGATAGACATCTGGAGTGATTTCTTATGTTGCGCACGCTAACGTTCTTTGCATGTTTGGCCACTATTACATTGACCTCCGGATGTGGCGGCGGGGAAGCCAGCGACGCTCCCGAGATTCATCCCGTCAAAGGGACACTGACTGTTGGTGGTGAACCGGGTGCAGGTATCATCGTCACTTTGATGTCAACAGATACGAAAATTTTTCCCGCCACGGCGACTGTTGCCGAGGATGGGTCATTCACCCTGGTCTCTGGACCTAACGGTGAAGGTGCTCAAGCGGGAGACTATTCAGTCGTGCTGAGCTTTACACCCGACGAAAACTCCTACGGAGCAGCTGGCGGTGGACCGCCCAAAGCCCCATTCCCCAAAGAATGGACGGACGCTGCAACATCTCCGCAAAAAGTGACTGTTCCCGAAGGTGGAATCACTGATCTCAAAATTGAAGTTCCCAAATCGTAATTTCAATGTGGGACATTCTGGCGGCATGAAACATTTGTGCTTAATCCTGTTATTGCTCCTCCTCTGCGGAGGGGGGTGCGATAACAATGTTCCCCCTTCTGTTCCGAGTGGCTCTCAATCGGCATCGCAAGAAGCGGTCGAAACTCCGACATTCGAGATTATTGATGTCGTTGAAAAATCTCCTGGGCTCAAGTCATTCACTTCCACTCCTACGCTTTTTGTGGATGACCATCAGTCGGCCGGTGTGAACTTCATCTACCAGTCCGGTTTGACGGGGCAAAACTTAATGGTGGAAGCCATTGGTGGAGGTGGAGGTTGGCTCGATTATGATTCCGACGGCGACTGGGATCTCTATTGTGTGCAGGGAGGCGATCCCCGCTCGAAATTCCAAGAGCAACGTCCCCCCAATCAATGGTTTCGAAACCTGGGAAACGGAACGTTCGATGAAGTTCCGGAAGTGATGGATGCAAAAAGTTTCGGTTACGGCCAAGGATTGGCTGTGGGTGATTTCAATAACGACGGATTCGATGATCTGTTTGTCACCAACACTGATCAGAATCTCCTATTTCTCAATCAGGGTGACGGCACCTATGAAGAAGTTCTCGATTTTCCTGATCGCGAACAAAAACTGTGGTCAACCAGTTGCGCCTGGAGCGATTGGGACAAAGATGGCGATCTGGATCTCTTCGTCTGTCAATATCTCGATTACAATGCCGATGACCCCAAGATTTGTCTGGGAGCAGATGGCAAGCCGGGAACCTGTGCCCCCAATGACATTGACCCGGTTACGAACTCCGCTTATTTGAATCTCGGTGACGGAACTTTTCGAGAGGTGTCTGCCGAGATCGGATTACAGGGTGAAGGAAGTAAGTCATTAGGGGTCGTGATTGCCGATCTCAATCTGGATGAATGGCCCGATCTGTTTGTCTGCAACGATACCACTGCAAACTTTCTCTTTCTGAACCGACAAGATGGCACCTTTGAGGAAGTGGGGACTCAAATGGGCTGCGCTTTGTCGGGTTTGGGTAAATATCAGGCGAGTATGGGGGTGGCACAGGGAGACTACGATGGCGATGGATTTATCGATCTCTATTGCACTCATTTTTCGACAGATCACAACACCCTCTACCGAAATCTGGGAGAGAACGGCTTCGTCGATACCACCGCAAGTACCGGAATGATGGCACCCACGATGCGTTGGTTGGGATTCGGGACCGTCATGAGCGATTTCAATCGCAACGGGAAGCAAGAACTCTTTATTGCAAATGGTCATATCGAGAACCGAAGCGATGAAAACATCCCCTTCGAGATGCCTGCGCAAATTTTTGAATACTCGGGAGCAACGTGGGTTGAACAAACTGCAAAAGCCGGAAATTATTTTGAGCGATATGTGATCGGCAGAGCCGTCTCTACCAGCGACTACGACGATGATGGGGATCTGGATTTGCTGGTTGTCCATCAGAATGAGCCGACAGCATTACTGCGAAACGAGACCACCACAGGTCATTTTATGAAGCTTCGTTTTCGCGGCACAATCAGTAATCGTCGGGGAGTCGGTGTTCGTGTGCGTCTTCAGCAAGGAGAGTCGGCGTACGTCCAAGAGCTTGTGGGAGGCAGCAGTTATTGTTCGTGCCACGCAGCGGAACTTTTGTTTGGCTTAACGGATGAAATCGCTCCCTGTCAGTTGGAGGTCATTTGGCCGAGCGGAATGCGACAAACTCTGTCGGAAGTTACCCCCGATCAATCGCTGGTGATCACAGAGCCGGAAAGTTGATCATGAGTATCCAAAAGATTCTGATCGCTGGCTTATTACTAATCTTGGTGTTGGGGGGTATTTATTGGGCAACGATTCCAAAGATTCCTCCCCCCAGCAACACGACACAAAAAACGGACGAACAAAACGAAGTTCGTTGGCAAAAACCGACTCCGCCGTCAGAGGGTTATACGGGAAGTCAATCGTGTGCGGAATGTCATGCCGAGCTGTACAACTCTTTCCAGACACATCCGATGGCACACGCTCTCAGCCCCGTTCTGGAGGCGGACCCGCTCGAAAATTACATCGAGACCGAGTTCGCACCCATCGGCAGCAAACAGTACCGAGTTGACCGAACCGAGTCGGGTGTCTTTCATCATGAAATCATGACCACCGCCGAGGGAAATGTGGTCTACGATCAAGGAGTCGAAGTCGAGTTTGCGGTTGGATCAGGTCAGCGGGGACGTTCTTACATTGTCAATCGAGACGGGCAGTTCTTTCAGTCACCCATTACCTGGTATTCGGGGGAAAAGAAATGGGCTCTTTCTCCCGGTTATCTCCCCGAAAGTCACAAACGGTTTGGACGAAGAATTGTTGATGGCTGTATTGTTTGTCATTCCGGTCGCCTAAATTTTCAACGAGGGGAAGATCACCACTACCAGGATCCTCCGTTTTTTGAACATTCGATTGGATGCGAAAACTGTCATGGACCGGGAACCGAACACGCCGCGTTTCATCGAAGTCCGGGACAGTCTAAAAACGATCCCATCGTTAATCCTGCCAAGCTGAACGCGAAGCTGAGAGACGATGTCTGTAGTCAATGTCATTTGCAGGGAGAGGGAAGAATTCTGCGCTACGGACGAACCGACCACGATTTTCGTCCCGGAATGGCATTGGAAGAAATCTGGGTGACGTTTGTGAGAGGGACTCGGGCGGATGGCTTGAGAACTCGAGCCGTCAGCCATGTCGAGCAAATGCATTCCAGCCAATGTTATCTCCAGAGCCAGCAGCAGTTAGGATGCATCTCTTGTCACGATCCGCATTCCTATCCCCAGCCGTCCCAGCGTATCACAGTTTATCGGAAGGCCTGTTTGAACTGCCACACTAACGAAGCTTGCGGAGTCTCTTTGTCGGAACGCTCTCAGCAAAAGTTTGACAACTCTTGCATTGCCTGTCATATGCCTCGTTTGTCGGCAAGCGATGTACCACACACCACTCAAACCGACCACCGGATTCTCAAGAACCCCGGCGAGACGGATGCCTCTTTCGATCAAGAAGGAATTCGATTATTTGGATCGGCTGAAAAGACTCTCACGCCGTTGCAGAAAGACCGTGCGAGAGGTCTGTTGAAAGTCTCTCAAGCAGAGAGTCAGAAATTTCAAGTCATGGCATTAGAGGCCATCGAATTATTGGAACCAGTTGTAAACGTGGCCGACGATGATCTTCCTGTGCTTTATGCATTGGGGATTGCCTCTCAAATGTTGGGGCAAGATGCTCAAGCCGAAAGCTATTGGCTGAAAGTCTTGGAACAGAATCCTCAACACGAATTCGCGCTCGAGCAGTTGGCAATATTTTATCATGATCAATCTCAATACAAGTTGGCGCTCGAATACATGCAGCGATATTTGAAACGAAATCCCTGGCGTGAAGAAATGCACGGCCGGCACGCTCACATCCTGGGACAACTGGGGCGGACCGAAGAAGGCATCACCGCTGCGAAAACCGGCTTGATGCTGAATCCCTCATTTGCGGCGTTGTATGGTTGGTTGAGTGAAGCCTATGAACGGCTCAATCGGCCCGAACAAGCCAAGGAATATCATGAAAAATGGCAACAATTGACCCAGTGAACTCAATCTGAATCTGCGAATTGCAGTCTTCCATAAGAACTTGTCCTAATTTCTTCATCTTCCCTATTTTTAGTCTTAAACATTTCAATTGCCCCAGACCGAGAGATTTCTTATAACTCCGGTCCCTTCGTATTTCCCACCTCTTTCCCCGTCCGGGGTCATCGATGAAAAACTCCATCTTCGCCGTACTCATTGTCTCGCTTTGCGCTGTGCCCAGTGTGCTCGATGCTCAAGGTTGGTCGCCACCGTCTGATTCAAGAGAACCGCCCGGGCAGACGACCTATCAATCGCCTGCAGAAGACAATCTTTCCTGGATGACATTGGATCGAAACGCTTCTACCCACTCAGCAAATTCAAATTTCGCAAACGGACAAAGAACAACATTCAACGACCCGTTTGTAAATCCAACAGCCAGTCAGCAGTCGGTGACTCCGACGTTTGATTCTCAGTATCAACCAACTTATGAACCAGAATTACAGGACACCGGATATTCCACGCTCGATCTGCTGCCGAACGAACTTCCTCCAGAACTCCCTTCTCCCTCCGGTCCACCCGCGCGAGCTTCAACAATGAGTGTTGCGTTTGATGCTCGCTGGGAATCCAAGGACGACGGTTTTGGTGTGACGGAATTCTGGGGAGGCTTCAAGACGGCAGCGGGACCACCACTCTTTGGTGGAGCCCCACCCATGATCAGTTTTAATTTTGGAATGACCGATTTCAAAGGACTGGGGTTGGGAGAATTCTTTGATTTCTCCGTAGGCATCAGCTGGATCAAACCCGTCAATCAACGTTGGACTTGGCTATTTGCCTTCAAGCCGGGAATCGCGACTGATTTTAACAACACCTCCAGCGACATGTGGCGTTTTCGCGGCAATGCATTAGCCATTTACGCAGTCTCTCCGATGACGCAATGGATTTTCGGTGCCGTTGCCACAGGACGTGGCGACATTCCAATATTACCAGCAGTCGGTTTGATCTGGTGGCCCCACGAACATCTCAAAGTCGATTTGACATTTCCTCGCCCTAAAATGACTTGGCCCATTGCCACACACGGTGATCGGGAACATTGGATGTATCTCGGTGCGGAACTCGGCGGCGGAACCTGGGCCGTTGGTCTTCCCGGAGGGCTCGAAGACGAACTCACCTATCGTGCCTATCGCCTGGCAGTCGGTGTGGAGTTTCTCCCTGCGGGAGCGAGACGACCCGGCGGTCAACCTGTCACCAGCGATGTTGCGTATATCGAAGCCGGTATCAGCCTGAACCGTGAGCTCGAACTCGACAAGTATGGGATCGGAAGCTTTGAGCCAGGCAGTGTGCTCTATCTTGGCGGCGGCGTGCAATTTTAGAGACGGCAGTCGCAAAAAAAATTGGCCAAGTATGTTGACCTTATCAAGAGTCCGAGCCGGTGCGTGAGTCAACTTCTTTCGTCCGTGTCTTTCTTCTACAAGACGCCCCGACTTATTGTGATTCGTATCATTCGAGTCATTCGTAGTCAGGATTCATCACCACAAAAACAAGAACACTGATTCACGCTAATCTTCACTAATCAGGATCAGGTCAGTGCATTAGCGTTGATTAGCGT
>Ga0055584_100007335_pt1 | contig 10815 bp, 11 predicted proteins | sample OSDHelmetaG_FD_58716 | JGI IMG/M metagenome (GOLD analysis project Ga0055584, IMG submission 58716) | Pelagic marine sediment microbial communities from the LTER site Helgoland, North Sea, for post-phytoplankton bloom and carbon turnover... | ecosystem: Environmental > Aquatic > Marine >...
GTCACCTCGCACGTGCCGGCCTATGGCTTAGTCGTTGGCGTGCCGGGAAGACACGTGGGCTGGGTGTGCCGCTGTGGTGTGCGTTTGCCAACTGGAGACGACGAGTTGACGTGTTCCGAATGCGATATGAGCTATAAGCTTGGCGATAAGGGCCTAGAGCCCGTGGGAGCTTCTTAAACTCTTTTGACTTTGTTCTAAGAGCTGAGCTATTTCGCGGTCCTTGGGAAAGTAGTGCAGATAGGCTATGGCCAAGCTTCTGGCCTTGCGGAAACTGCCTTCTCGCGCAAAGCGAATGATCCCTTTTCTTAAAGCCTCTTGCCTCTCTCGATAAAGCGTAAAGCTGTCGTTGGCGGCTAGTTCAACCCCCTCCATCTTATAGAGCACGGCGTGTGCTTGGATCAACCAGGCATAGAGGTCGTCTCGGCCCGAAATGTACGGTACGATGTCGATCATGCCGGTATAGGCAACGAGCGTGCGTCCGGTTTTGAATTGACAAATGGCCTGATGATAGCGCCAGCTCATCGCCAGGGCGCTGTCCGGATCGAGGGCTAGGGCTTTCTCGTACTGCGGTAGCGCTTTTTCATAGCGTTTGGATTTGGCAAAAAAGAGTCCGGAGAAACTGTATTGGATAGCTTGGAGTGCGTTGGTCTCGGCGACAGAGGCCAGCGTGGGCGCGAGCGTGCAGAGGGAAAAGAGTGCCCGCTTTAAATTGAGATTATGTGTGCCTAGCCACGTGGTTAGATGCTCTATGCTCTGTGCCAAAAACATGGCCTGTAGAAATGAGCTGCCCACGGTGGCTAGGTAGTAATACCTCCAGATACTGGGTCCATCGGGCCAGAGAGTAAAAGGTGCGAGGGTGGCGAGTGTCCACATAGCTCCAACGCGTATAGCCTTCATTTTCCACGCGGCGACGAGGATGGCAATGGCCATAAATAGGCCTAAGCCCACTTGCATGTCGGTGTTCATTGTGGGACGCCAAACGTCGTAATGGGCACCGGCGAGTAGGCGGAACAACATGTGGAAATAGTTGGCAATGGCGTGGGGGCCAACGGAAAAATCGCTCGCTTGACTAAGCGGTGTTGGGTAGAAAAAACGGTTGATGGCCAGCGCGCCGATGACAATGGCTAGGAAAGGGGCTAATTGCCGGCTGGTGCGCGTGAGCTTCTGGCGGCTAAAAAGGGCGATTGCTAAAGGGGGTAGAAAAGACAGCGCCGCCGAATGGGCGAAGATCGCTAGCGCAAATGCAGCTAATGCCAGCGCATAGTAGCGTTTTTTCTTTGTGTTGAGGTAAAAGAATATAGTCAGTGTGGTGATGAGGCCAAAGAGAGTCGCCAAGGTCAGAGACGCGCCGGCAATCCAGTAGACCGCGCGAAAAGCGCTGAGGTGAAATAGAAAGAATAGCGCCGCGCCAACGCCGACGGAAAAACGCCTACACCACATATAGGCCAAGACGGCACAGAGCCAGGCATTGAGCACGTGTAGCGCTAAGTTCGCTAGGTGGTATGCGCCTGGATCGCGTTGGCACAAGGGATAACTCGCCCAGAGGAATAGGTGTACGGTGGGACGCGCTGCCCATAGTTTTTCGGGTGAGAATATGTAGAGGAAATCATCCTGGGCGATGGCGGCGTTGTCGATATAGTCCACGTCGTCGAAGGCCCAGTCGTGGTGGCGCAGGTCGCCCAGCGTAACAAACGCAACGGCGGTGAGGGCGAGGGCCAATAGGAGCCAGCGTGCTGCCGGATAGGTTGAGATGGGCTTGTCCATTCGATCGCGGGGACGGTTTACCCGTCTCTATCGTTTCCCATATAGGGGGGGGCTCCGCGCACGAGCAGGCGTCTATCGTCTCGTGTTGCGGCTAATTCATCGGCGCTATGGTAGCCGAATGTCAGGCTCATACGCGTGCCTGGGGTCGTATTTTCGCCGACGCGGTGATAGACTAGACCATCGATGGCGAGGAAAGACCCGGCGGCCATGGGCACGGGAAGCGCTTGTTGGAGCAGGCCGCTCTGTTCTATCCAATCATTGCGGTCTATGTGGTGCAGGTGGTCGACGCCGGGCAAGAGATGCGTGCCGGGCACGACGTGGGTACAGCCGTTTTCGAACGTGGTCTGTTCTAAGTAGAAGATGACGGAGACGAGACCTCGGCTCCACTGCACCAGATCGCGATGAAAACCGCTACTGCGCGCGGCGGCCAAATTTAAGGTCGCGTGGTTGTGGCGATTTTTCACTAGTTCGATATGGGGGCCGAGTAGCGATTCGAGCGCGTCCAAGAGCGGTGCCCAGGTGGCTGCTTGGTAAAAGATGGGCGCCCGTTCGAGTATCTTCGACAGGCGTACGGCTCGCCCTTTGCCGTCGCGCACTACCGGTTCGATCTCGGCGGCGATATCTGAGTGGATGGCCGTCTTTAGATCGGTTACTGTCTGCGCGGGTGCCCGTATGGGTAACGCCAAATAGCCGCTGTGGCGGAAGTGGCGGACTTCCTCGTGTGTCAGAGCCATTAGGCTATTCGGTACTGGGCGACGACGCGTTCGTCGAGTTCGACACCGAGGCCTGGAGCATCGCTCAGGTGCAGTAGGCCGTCTTTAAATTGCATGTCGTGGCGGGCCAGGTTTTGTGCTAGCGGCGACGGGGCGCGCGTGTATTCGGTGAGCGGCGCGTCGAGGGCGGCGGCCCACTGCGCTGAGGCGGCCAGGAGGATACCGGTGCCAAAGGCGTGCGGTACGGGGCGCGTCTTTCCCGCCCTGCGGCAGAAGGCGGCTAAGTGCTGGCCCTGAGTAATGCCGCCAATGCGTCCGAGATCGGGCTGGACTACGTGGATATTGGCCTCTGCGATGAGGGGATGGTATTCTTCTTGTAGGGCTAAGACCTCGCCGGTGGCAATGGGCACGGGCGCAGCGGCTACGAGGCGGGCAAAACCATCCGTATCATATGGGGGCAGTGGTTCCTCAAGCCAGTAAATATCGTACGCGGCAAAGCATTCGGCGCGCGCCAGGGCCGTGTCGGCATCCCAGGCGCGACCGGCATCGACCATGAGGTCTATGTCTGCTCCCAGGGCCTGACGTGCGGCAGCTACTAGCTCTTTGTCGAGTGTGGCATCGGGCCCCATGGGCGCCCAGCCGTATTTAACGGCGCGATAGCCTTGGGCTATAAATTGCCGCGCCGACTCGCTGACTAGCTCCGGGCTTGCGGGCCAAAGAACGCTGGCGTAGGCGGGCACGGCATCGACGGCGGATTCACTGAGTAAATGGCGCACGCTTTTGCCTACAACCTTCCCTTTTATATCCCACAAAGCCATATCGATGCCGCTCATGGCATGGCGGGAAACGCCGCCGGGCCCATACCAATAGGTGCCCGCTGCCATAGCTTGGAACACGGCTTCGGTGTCGAGGGGGTTCATGCCTTCGACGATCTGGGCGAGGCCGTGGCGAAAAGGCGCCGAGCGCGGGGCTTCTACTACGGCGCGTGCCACGTAAGAGCCAGAAACGACTTCGCCTAGCCCACTGATGCCGGCATCTGTTTCGACGCGCACGATAAGGCAGTCCTGAGTGCCGTCGGCTACTTCGCGCACTTCGGGCAGACGTAGGTGCAGCGCTTCAACGCGGGTTATTTTCATGTTTGTTCCTACGGTAAGCCGAGGACCTTGTGGATGCGATTGGAGAGGCGCCAACGCGGGTGTCGGCTGAGGATTTCCAGCGCCTTTTGCACGTAGCGCGGTTCGGAGGATTCGGGCTGTAGGTATATGTGGTCGGCCAGATCTTCCTGCACGCGGTCTTCGCGAAAAGCTTTGCCGACTATGTATTTGAGCTCGGTTATCTTTGTAAAACCGTCGACGACGGTGTGCCTTTTGGGCGATACGGTCCAATGATCGACTAGCTCGAATAGACGCGGGTCGGGACGGACGACGCCGTTGGTTTCCACATGCAGCTGGTATCCGGCCCACTTCAGGCGATGGGCGAGGGGCTCGAGGTTCTGACCAAGCGGTTCGCCGCCGGTGAAACAGACCCATTCCGCTGGATGACGCGCGACTTCTTCGGCTATTTCGTCGAGGTTCATCTCGCTGTAGCTGTCGAATTCCGTGTCGCAGAAATGGCAGCGCAAATTGCACTTGGAGAGGCGCACAAAGGTGGTGGGCTGGCCGACGCGCAGCCCTTCGCCTTCGATGGAATAAAAGATTTCGTTGATCTGCAGCAGTTGGCCATCATCCCGCCATACGGGCAGGTGAGGGCGGCGCGTTTCGTCTGGGTTTTCCTGGTGTCTAGTGTCTAATTCGCTCATGCCTGTTAAAAATGTGTTTTGGGGGGGCGGCGTCAATGGGGCTCGGGTTAGGTCGGTGGAGTTTTACGTGCAGGCTTGGCTCAGTCGTCAATTTCTATTTCGTATTCCAGCGGGTCTCGTGCTCCGTTTTCTTTAAAGGCTTCTAGTCGCTCGGCACAGGCATCACAGCGAGCGCAGGCGGGGCGCATGCCCTCGTAGCAGGTGTGCGTTTGTGCGTAGGGGACCGCTAGCTTCTGGCCGAGTGCGACGACCTCGGTCTTCCACATCTCGATAAAGGGTGTGTGCAGTTTGAAAGCGGTTTCGCGCGTGGCACCGAGGCCGAGGCTCTGTTCTAAGCTGTCGTAGAAAGGCCGACGACAGTCGCGATAGGCGCTGTAGTCGTCTTTAACAGGCGCTAAGTAGAGGTCGCGTATGCCCTGTGTTTCGGCGTAGGCAGCCGCTAGGGTTACAAAGAGCATATTGCGGAAAGGGACTACGGTATTGACCTGTTGGCCGTCTGTCGCACGGGGCACGGCTAGGTTGGGGTCGATGAGTGGACTGCCGCCGATGGTGCTGAGGTCGAGTGCAATCACTTTGTGTGCAACGCCCGCTTGCTGGGCTAAAGCGGCGGCGCACTCTAGCTCTACCCGATGGCGTTGGCCATAGTCTATACTGACGGCGCAGATCTCAGTGTGGTGCGCTCTGAGTGACCAGAGCAGCGTGGTCGAATCCATACCGCCGCTGAGTAAGATGGCTATTTTCATGCGCCTAAAAATAGGGTAGCGCAGATAAAAAGTAAGGGGAAATATCGCGGTGTGATCTGGGGTATTGCCGCGATGGGTCTCTTAGGGTGCCCCCAACGGATTAACGAAAATCGGGCAGGGCGCGGCGCTGGACATTAAAATGCCACTCGTCTCCGGGGGTAAAAACGTCGGGTGTGGCGCGGCGCTGATGTTTTTTTATAAACCCCGTTACCCTATTGCCACTGAGGGTGAGGGAGTAATCGTAGCGGTTTGTCGCGAGTGGCCCTTCTTCGCTGTATTGGCCGACGAGCATCTGTGTCGGTGAAGTGGCGATCTGGGCTATATAGAAGGAACTGCGGCTGGCGGTTAGGTCCAAATGGCCGAGGATGCGCAGCGCCTCTTCACCGTCGGGTTGCACGAAGAGCTGGATTGGCGTGTCGCGCTGCCACACATCGCGTTCGGCGAAATACATATCGGCCAAACCACTATAGGAGCCGACCCAGGTATCCGCTTCGACGCGGGTCGCTGGGGCTACGAAGCGCCCTATGGCCGGCGTGGTCATCGCCGGGGTGTCCTTTTTTTTGGTCGCGCTGGTCGTGGCGCAACTACAGAGCAGCACCGCGGCTAGGGCGGCAGCGAGTGCGTGCTGTGGGGAGAGGTGGGACATGGTGAATTCCTTTTCTGCGGGCGATGCGCGCAATGATATGCTATAGGCTAAAAATAATCCGCCAATTTTTCCAACTGCCAGCGCACGCTATAGGGGTCGGTGCGTTCGCCGGCTTTTAGGCCGCGGCTTGCAGCCTGTGCCGCTTCAATGCGTTTGTAGCGAATTTCCAATGCGAGGGGTTCGTCGAATTGGAAGGGTGAAAAATCGCCGAGGCGGGCGACGGCCCGCTGAATACCCGCGTAAATTTCCTCTACTACGCGTTTGGGGTGTTTGCTGATGGCCGCGTTCCAACCGAGTGCGTCTTTGGTTTTGACCGTTTCTATGCCGGGGAAAAAAGCTTCTGCTTCGGCGATGCCTTTGTCGTCGCTAGCGGCAAAAATAGCGGGGACGCCACAGGCCCCGGCAAAATGTGCATCAATGCCCATTTCACCAGTCTGGCGGCCGTTGATCTTCATGTGCTGATAGGAAGTCGAGCTAAAGGTGTGGCACATATTGGCGTCCAGCGTATTGTCCATGGCGTGGTAGCCAATAAAGGCTATGCCGGAGAAGCTCGAGTCGAGGCCGGGGAAGCGGTGGGCAAAACCGACGCCGAGTGCGATGTCGCAGCGCTCGTCGAGTAGGTCGTAGTGCAGGTTGAGACTGCCGTTGTGGTTGTCCCAGATAATGACCTGTTCGGCGCCGGCGGCAAACAGGCCGCGCGCGGCGGCATCGGCTTCGCGCGTGGCCTGCAATTTGGCAAATTCGAGGTTGCGCGAGTCGTTGAGTGATCCATTGGGTGAACCCACCCCACAAGCTACTCCTTCGCAGTCTACGGCGACGATAAATTTCATGAGCATCTCCCTATATATTTGCATTCGCTACTGGAGTGGAGCGGTTGCCCGCGGGGCGTTGACGGAGAACATGGGAGCGACATGGTTGCGATGAGCATAAGTGCTCAGTAGCGCTTCCCCGCATTGGAGGATACGAATTGCATAGTTCAGCGGCAAATTTTCCAATTGTGACATGATGGCATTTTTAGAGACAGCGTGAGTAGTATGGGAATGACAATATGGCACATATGCAATAAGTAGACATATGGATAAGTGAGCTGTTTTTTATTTATTGTTCATAAATTATTGTTTTTAATTGTTTTATGTGTTTATTGGGACGGTGGCATGGGCTTTGCAAAGAAAGTGGGCGAGAGAGAAAATATTAAACGCATCCCACTCTTATATGAGGAGTTGATACTATGTTAACCTTTCCAAGCCTGCTAAACGTCGCTCGTCCCGCTTCTGTAGCCCGTTTGGCCGAGATTGATCGCCTTTATGAAGGCCTGCAGAGTGCGAAATACCCGCAAGTCGGCCTGTGGGCGAATGCGGATGAAGCTATCGTCCGCGCTGAATTGCCCGGTTTTGAAGCCACCGATATTGAGGTCGAAGTGAAAGATAGCGCGCTGCGTCTTAGCGGCGAACGCGCTGTCGATCGGGATAGGGAATATCTGCGCCGCGAACGTTTTGCAGGTCCTTTTGATCGCCGCGTGCGCCTACCCTTTGCCGTCGATGCCGATCGGGTAGAGGCGAGTTTTAGTCATGGGATTCTCGAAGTAAAACTGCCGCGCGTTGAAGCAGACAAGCCGCGCAAGATTTCTATTGAAGGAAAATAGAAGACCAAGAGAGCGAAACATACAAGAAAAACACACGGATAGGAGAGGCCAAAATGACAACTGAAGCGATCCAGAAACGAGAAGATACACAGCGGGAAAATCTGCCCACCTACGCACCACGCGCCGACATTTACAGCAGTGAGACGGGGTATGAAGCCCAGATCGAATTGCCGGGCGTCGCCGCCGAGGCGCTCGATATTACGCTGGAGAAAGGCGTGCTGACGGTGCGCGGACAAACACAGGCGGCTAGCTATGAAGGATACGAAGCGCTGACAGGGTCTATTTCCCCCCTCGTCTATGAGCGCAGCTTTCGCTTGACCGAAGCTATAGATGATGAGGTGGTGGAGGCCGAATTTAACAATGGGCTGCTGAAGCTCGTCCTTCCCAAGGCCAAAGAGGCGCCGGCGCGCAAGATTTCCGTAGCGCTCAATTAGGGAGAGTTAGGCACATGATCACCGCGGGGTGCTTGCGGCGGCCCCGCGGATTTTTATACTCTTACGATAGAAACTTGCATCCGCTGTGGTGCGTCTCTATAAGGTCTATTTCTTAACAACATTTTACGTGCATAACGAGGAGCTTCTCCGCGATGCTTTATTTTATTTTACCCATGATTCTGGTAGCCTACGCGCAGTGGAAAGTGCGCAGCGCCTTTAAGAAATACAGCAGTATAGGATCGATGTCCGGCATCAGTGGGGCGGAGACGGCGCGGCGCATTCTGCGCGAGAATGATATTTACGACGTGGCCGTCGAAGAGGTGGGGGGGGCGCTGTCGGATCATTACGACCCGAGTGACAAAGTCGTTCGCCTCTCCTCGGAAAATTTCCACGGGCACCATTTGGCGGGTTTGGCCGTTGCTGCACACGAGGTTGGTCACGCCATCCAGCACGCCCAGGGGTATTACCCGCTCAATTTGCGCACTGCGATTTTGCCGGTGGCTAATCTCGGCTCAAAGCTGGGGATGCCGCTTATTTTTGCCGGCATGATTTTCGGCGCTATGGGGCTGGTTAATATCGGCGTGCTGTTCTTTGCGGGTGCGGTGATTTTTCAGGTCGTGACGTTGCCGGTCGAATTTAACGCGAGTTCGCGGGCGATGGCCCTCCTGTCGCAGGGCGGCTATCTCGCCGGCGACGAGGTTCCTTCGGCGCGCAAGGTGCTCAATGCGGCTGCCCTTACCTATGTGGCGGCCACGGCGGCAGCGGTTTTGCAGCTGTTCTACTACGTGATGCTGTCGCGCGGCTCCGACGACTAGGTTTCTCATTCGTCAGGCATGGCCCTCCTCCCCTTTGGGGCGGGGGGCTTTTTGCTGTACAAGTGTTTTTTGTCGACAAAATGTTTACTATAAAGCGGGTCGTCATAAAGGAGGTTTACTTATAATGATGTGGTTACTGAGTTTGTTTGTGTTAGGGGCGATGGCACCGTTGGCCGAGGCCGATGTCTATTTTGAGGAAGAATTGGTAAACCCGGGTTTTGGCTCCAAGAAAACCGGAGCGCGCAAGACCATCAACAAGGTTTATATAAAGGACAAGAGGCAGAGGGTCGAGGCGCGAATTATCGTCGACAAAAAGACGGCAAAGGTGCTGAAAAAACAGGGTCAGCCGCTGTTGTCGAGCACGATACTCAATTTGGGTAAGGCCGAGGTATACGAGATCGATCTCGATGCGCAGACCTTTGTGCGCAGCAAGGTGCCGCCCGTGCGTCCGGTGGCGCCTAAGCCCGTGGCAAAAAAAGCGGCGAAGACGATAGCACCCAAGATCGGTTTTTCCTATAAGGTGCCAGGTGATTCCTCGGTCGTTGCGGGCGTTCGCTGTAAGCGCGTCGTAGCGCAGATGCGCGCGCGGCACTATAAGGGGAAAAAATTACAGCGCGAGAATCGCTACACCTATGATGCCTGTATTGCCAAGAAATTTCCCGGTTTAAACGAACTGCGTGCATTCCAGACTCTACAGGATACCAGCACTTCTTATCCATCGCTATTCGGCGGTGGTCTGGAGCAGTTTAGCCGCAAGGCTGAAGATCTCGATCAGCTCAAAAAAGAGTTAGATGGTTTGGCGGAAGAGTTAAATGGTTTTGCGCTGAAATCGACGTTGACGGCTTCGGTGCTGCGGGCGAAAAAAAAGAAGCCGAGGGAGATCTTTCGCCTCGAACGCCGGGTGAAAAAACTGCGTCACTCGACGCTGCCGGACTCGCTCTTCTCCGTGTCGAAGGCGCTGACGCAAGTCAAAAAATAAGTCGATGAGAAAACGTCCTTTCCTAACGATCTCCGCGCTACTTATAGTCGCGCTAGTGGGTGTAGCGTGTACGTCGCTGGGGCCGTGGTTATTGCTGCGCGTGGCCGCGCCGCTGGCGGCGGAGTGGCATATCGTTGTGGCGGGGCAGTCCGGGTCGCTGTGGGGCGGTTTCGTCTGGCGCGATTTCCGTATGCAGAATGATGATGTCGGCATTGAACTGCGCGCGGCGGCCGTAGAAGTCTCGCTCCTGTCTTGGGCCATTACCCTCGATCGACCGCAGCTCAAAGTGGAAGTGGTAGAGGGCAGCGCGGCGACCGATGCGGAAGCTGCTGCGGATATCGAGCTGCCTCTGGCTTGGCTGCCGGCCTTGGATATAACCGACGGGCGCATCGATTACTCATTGGGTGGAGGAGCGTATGTACATGGAGAGAAATGGCGCGGCCGCTATCGCGACCTAGGGAAAGATCGGGGGGCGCTGTCTATTGCCATCGGCGCATTTAGCGCCGTGATCGATTCGCAGAACGTGGCCGGTCAGCTGTCTGTGGCGATTGGGCTCCATCCGCAGCGGGTAGTCGTCGATTCGCTGCGCGCGCAGGGCCAAGTCGGTCTCTCGCATGTACAAATAGATGCCGCCGGCGAACTGGGCTTAGATGCGCTGCGCCCGGTGCTTATGCAATTGCGCACAGAAGTGGCTACAGGCGTCGATAGTCTGGTCGTGGAGATGGATGTAGAGGGGGCATTAGAACCGCTCAATATACAAACGGTGCTGCGCGGTGTGTTGGCAGGAGAAAGGCTAGAGGAAATAGGCTTTGGCGCGAAACTGCGCGCCGAGCCAACGCGCGTGCGGATTGATTCCTTTGCGGCCAATATGTTATCCGGGACCCTGCGTGCGACGGCCGTCTATGACCTGGAGCGCGACAGCTTAGGTGTTGATATGCGCGCCGAGCGTTTGGCATTGGCGCGCGTCGAGCGTTCGCTCGGTGGCTGGTTGAGCGGGTCGTTGGAGGCCGATATCGATCTCGCGCAGATGCGCTATCGCGGCGTATTAGATGTGGAGGCCGACCAGGTCCAATGGCCGGGCGTCGGCGCCTTTGCCGCCGATCTGCACATAGACCACCGAGCAGATGGTGCCACGCGCGGGCAGTTGCGTTCGGGCCCCGTCGATTTGTTGGCCACGGGTCACTCGGATATGGCGGGTGCATACGATTTCGTATTGGAGGGCGAACTGCGCCCCAAATATATAGCGGAGATGGACCTGGGTCCGGTGTCCCTGCGCGGTGG
>Ga0055584_100007336_pt1 | contig 10814 bp, 8 predicted proteins | sample OSDHelmetaG_FD_58716 | JGI IMG/M metagenome (GOLD analysis project Ga0055584, IMG submission 58716) | Pelagic marine sediment microbial communities from the LTER site Helgoland, North Sea, for post-phytoplankton bloom and carbon turnover... | ecosystem: Environmental > Aquatic > Marine >...
TCTCCTAATTGTTGTTTGCATTCAGCCCGTCTCTTGACACTTGTTTTGAGGGCCGACACCACAATGTACCACTCTGAACATGAAGGTCACGTGACAGAGCGGTCTCGAGGTCGCCATCCAAAATGGGCGCGAACAAGTTTCCAGAAGAGAGCGGCCAACACGGACTGAACCCGACGCGGAGGCTCGACTCGCGTGCACAGAGATTCCTAAGGGGATAGGGCCAGCTGGCACTGAGAACAACGGCAAGCTGATGCCGGGCAGACCGAGGTCGCCCGCGTGATCAAACGAGCTGTTTCACCGGTACACCGCTCTCAACCAGGTAAGGCTCGAGAGCACGATACAACCGCCGATAGCGAAAGAAGGGGACCTTGGGGTATAGATGATGGATCGCGTGATAATTCTGATAGCCCCACAATAACGTCATAAAGGTATCGAGGCCGGTCCGCGCCTGATAAACCGTAGTAGTCTTCATCCGCTCCTGCTCGGTGTGGGGATGATGCACCGCCCAAGCGAACAGGGTCACCAACACAGCGTTGCCGATCAACTGTCCTCCCAGCAGTGCGAGCAAGGTGACACCGAGATCAGCGCAAAAAATCAATAGCAGCATGCGCGTCAGGATAATAGCGATGTACTCGCGCCTCACCGTCACTTTCTCAGCATCTGTGAAGTGCTCAAATGAGGCCGCAAATAGCCACTCCTTGGGTATACCTTTCAGCCACACGAGCATTAACTGATAGACGTTACTCGCCGAAAGCACCATATCCGGGTCTTCGCTCGGGTGATTGGTCGAGCGATGGTGCTTCAGGTGGGAACGTCGATGAGAAGTGAAGGAAATACCGATGAAGTGGGCAGCGATATACCCCGTCCACTCATTGACCCAGCGACGCTCCAAGCTCATTCCAGTGACCGCGCCATGAACCGCTTCATGCAGTGGGGTATAGATAGCGTAGGTACAAAACGCAATGCCTGCCAGCGCCCACCAGGAAAAGGAAGGTTCGGTCAGCAGATGTGCCACAGCAGCCACGTATATCGCCGCGCAGCCCACCAGTAGGAGCAACGTGGGCCAAGCGAACCCGCCAATATGGCGAATCACAACCTGTTGGGCTTCTTGTTCGTTACTAACCATCGCGCTCTCGCTACCGAGTACTCTTTACCATTTGCTTTCAACGTTACCCAAACGGATTACCAGAGCCAATACGCTAACGCTTTTCGCGACTCGAATCGCCTTTATCCGGTGCAAATAGTGACACCGAGTATCGCCTGTCACATTTTGCTAAACCGCCTCCATTTGGATTACGTGGTCAGCTGGACTCCCGGTTTGTGAATCGCCGATCCGCAGTTTTTGCAAATCTGTTGATAGCCGTTAGATTGATGTCACCAGATCATGAAGGATAGCGCCATGAACGCCACCGTCACCGTTCGCCTCGCAAAGGCTCAAGATCTTGATCAGCTCGCTGACCTCTTTGATGAGTACCGCCAATTCTATGAGTGCCCGCCGGATCTGAGCGCCGCGAAAAACTGGATTGCGGAAAATCTTGAGCGAGGGCGATCAACGATCTTCGCTGCAGAAAACGGCGCTCGACTGCTTGGCTTTACGCAACTGTATCCAGCGCTTTGCTCGGTGGATCTCGTTGAGTACTTTGTACTGTATGACCTCTATGTGATCGAAGCCGCGCGGCGACAGGGCATTGCACGCGCTTTAATGAACGCGGCGAGTGATTGGGCAAAAGTGCAGGGCGGTGACCGGCTGGATCTGGAAACTGCGCGCGACAATGCGCCAGGACAGGCTTTATACAGGGATCTGGGCTACGAACTTGATGAGGTATTCCTGAAGTTCAGTCTGGACCTGTCCGACTGAGCATTACCCTTCTTCAGACCGTCACCACTTTATTACGGCCCGAGTTTTTCGCCGCGTATAAGCCCTCGTCCGCGCGCTTCAAGATCTGATCCACGCTCTGACCCGTTTCACTGTGGGCCACCCCAATACTGATCGTGGTCTTGAGTATCTCTTCCGTTCCCTGTTCGATCATGTGACGTAGCGACTCTGCGATAGAAGCGGACTCATCGCGGGTCACACTCTCCACGATCACCAGAAACTCCTCACCACCCCATCTAGCCACCGTATCCTGTACCCGCATGCGGGCCTTCAGGATCTCGGCGATTCTCTGCAGAATGCGGTCTCCCGTGTCATGGCCATGCCGGTCATTTATGGCTTTGAAATGGTCGATATCGATCATCATCACGGCGTATCGGCGCTGTCTAGTCGCAAACAAATTGAGTGCGCGCTCTGCGACTCGGCGATTGGCAATGCCCGTTAAGGTGTCGGTATTGGCCGCTTTGCGCAATCTCTCCACACGCTCTGCGGTTTCCCGCAGCTCGTCGCGCTCGCGCACCCAAATTCCGAGAAGCCAAGAGAATAATCCGTACACGCACAAGACCAGCGGGCCAATGCGCCAGTCATTGAGATAAGCGCCAGACAGGGCCTCCCTGGAACTGCCTAAGTAGGCGACAAGACCCATAACAAGACCCGTGCCCGCACCGATGTACAAGCTGAGTCGGCCCCAAAGCAGCGTCGTAATAATGACCAGCACTGGCGTATACAAGAGGCCAATCATGATGCCAATCATGGCGTCGGCTGGCTCCGCGTATAGCCATGACACCGTCCATCTGATGACGATGAGCAAGAGAATCACCAACGCAATGCCGCGGTGCCAGCCGAGATTCATGCGCGGCCAGGCCAGCAGCAAAACAGAAAACACAGCGAACCAGCCGCCTGCCAGCAGGTTGGAGAGGTGGGTACCGTAACCGAGAAAAGCCGAGACCAAGACAGCCCCCGCCAGCGCCCAGGCAAACAGCATCAATATCCTCAGCATGCGAGACGCTGAGCGCTGATCGACTTCTGCTGCGCTAAATGCCTTGCCATCTTCGCCCGGCACGCCATATTCCGTTGGCAACCCGAGCAACTGGGTTGTGGTCTCCTGGGTCATAGGGCGAGTGTGCGGGCCGCTGCGAACTTACTCAAGCGGGATGGACTACCCGGTAGGCACCTCGTTAAATGGGATGCCCTTATCGAGGCGAGGCTCCTGAGGCAAACCCAGTACTCGCTCCGCAATAATATTGGCCATGATTTCGTCAGTACCACCGGCGATACGCAGCCCCGGCGCCCCCATATAGGCGCGCTGGATAATCCCGGCCTTGACGGCCAACGACTCATCAGAAATCGCGCCACTGGCACCCAAAAGGTCCATCAGGTACGAGGACATCGCCTGCATTTTGGGAGCGCCGACGAGTTTGCCAATGGAATTCTCTGGGCCCGGTAGCGCTCCGCGGGAGAGCGCGGTCAGCGATCGATATCCCGTGTATTTCAGGCCTGCTTCCTGCACGTACCAGTTGGCGATGCGGGCTCGAACCGCTGCGTCTTCGAGCGCAGGTCGACCATCAATTTCGACCTCCTCCGCCACTGACATCGCCAGTGAGACATCCATCTGGCCGAAGCCACCGCCAATCGCGGCGCGCTCGTTCATGAGCGTGGTGAGCGACACCTGCCAACCCTGTCCAACCTCGCCCAAGCGCTGACTATCGGACACTCTCACATCGGTGAAATACACCTCATTGAAGTCCGAATCCCCGGTCAGCTGCTTGATCGGTTTGATCTCGACACCCGGCGCCTTCATGTCGACATAAAAATAGCTAAGACCCTTATGCTTCGGCACAGTGGGATCGGTGCGCACCACGATCACGCCGTAATCAGAGTAATGAGCGCCCGAAGTCCAAATCTTCTGGCCATTAATGACCCAGTCGTCTCCATCGGGCTCTGCACGGGTCCGCAGTGCAGCAAGGTCAGAGCCGCCTGCTGGCTCTGAGAACAACTGACACCACACTTCGTCACCACTGGCGAGCGGCGGTAAGAAGCGGGCTTTGTCTTCATCACTGGCCCAGGCCATCAGCGTTGGACCAATCATGCCCTGTCCAATCAGGAAGAAGTTGGCCGGCAGTTCGTACTGACTTTCCTCCTGACGCCAAATCACCTCTTCGATTGCGGAGGCGCCGCGGCCACCGAATTCCGGCGCCCAGCCAAGGCAGGCCCAACCTGCATCGTATTTTCGTTTCTGCCAGACTTTCGCCTGCTGCAGCGGCGTCAGCGCACGAAATGCCTCGTCGGTCGGCGCACTTTCGGCGAGCCAGGAGGCCGCTTCCTCACGGAAGCGCGCTTCTTCAGGGGTATCGTTAAAGTCCATCTGCTCTCTCCCTCAGGCCGCCGCGCTTTTTGCAGCCAATGCCGACACCAGACGGTCTTGCCACACCGCTTCACTGCCAATCGCAAGACTTAACAACTTCGCCCGGCGCAGATAAAAGTGACAGTCGAACTCCCAGGTGAATCCCATCCCGCCGTGAGTCTGTATGTTCTCCTCAGCCGCATAGGTCGATGCTTGTATCGCCGCGACACGGGCGGTGGCTGCTGCCAGCGGCAATTCATCACTCCCCTCGGCCAAAGCCCACACACCGTAGTAAGCATTACTCCGGGCGAGCGCGTTCTTCACATACATATTGGCCAGCTTGTGCTTGATCGCTTGGTAAGAGCCAATGGCGCGCCCGAATGCGAATCGCTGCAGGGCATAGTCCCGGGCTTGAGTCAGCGCAGTCTCCGCCAGACCCAGCTGCTCCCAGGCGAGCAACACGGCCGCACCGTCAAGCAGTCTCTCCCAATCCTCTGAATGAATGGCCGTATTCCCGAGCACCTCTGCCTCGGCGCCGTCGAAGGTCACTGTGCTATGCCCGCGACTGGTATCAAATGTGAGCACCGGCTCTACCGAAACACCGCCTTGCTGGAGCGGCACCAGGCAGGCTTCGAGCCCGGCGTCAGACCGGGCCAGCACCACCGCCACCTCCGCTATTGAGGCGTCAGCAACAGGGACTTTCGTGCCCGAGAGTTGCGACCCGCTGCGTCGGGTTTCAAGTCGATCAAGTGCCAGACGCCCTGCTCGCTCTGACATGGCGACAGTCGCAACGCACTCACCATCGGCGAGTCTAGGCAGCCACGCCGATTTTTGCGCCTCGGTACCAAACCGCTGGATCGCCTCGCTGGCCAAATACACAGAGCTGCTGAAGGGCAACGGTGCTGCGCTGCGGCCCATTTCCTCCGCAATAATTGCCAACTCGTAATAACTGAGGCCCAAACCGCCGTAAGCCTCAGCAATCACCGTGGCAGTCCACCCCATCTCGGCAACCTTTTGCCATAGCGATGCGTCCCAGTCCTGATCGCCATCAAGCACAGATCTCACCACGGAAGTCGGGCAGTGCTCGGTCAAAAAACCGCGCGCCTGCTCTCTCAGCAATTGCTGCTCTTCGGAAAACTCAAAATTCATGGCTGTCGCCCGATCAGAAACTCCGGGGTAGGGTAGCAGAACTCGTCATGGCGTCACGCCGCAAACAAGAGTTGCGGTGCTTGCTGCCGGAGTCGCTGGTAACGACTGGGAGGCTGGAAACCAAGCTCCGCTCGCAGCTCATCGATCGGCTCGCCAAGACGCTCCTCCCACTCAATCTCGGCCATCCAGATCGCCTGTTGGGCGATCTGGGCGCCTTCTCCAATGAGCGGTCTCACATCAAACTGCGGGACCTCCCGAAGGTATTTCCACTTGGCGATCCAGACAATAAAGCTGATGCCTCGATTTGGCGTTTGTGTCTTCATAAAGGATAGCAGGCTGAGCTCGCCCACCGGATCCCGTCCATAGCCTGTCATGACATGCTGCAGGTCATGGATATCCCTCAGTCGATCGGCCAGCCAGGCCTCATCCTCGGATAAGCCGCGATAAATTTCCTCACGAGCTCCCGTCTCACTGGAGGCGATCAGGCCGTCGGCCGAGAGATCCTCGGCGTGAACAAAATCATAGTAGGCACGGCCCACACTGCCGGCCGGCAGACTCAGTAGCCACTCGCGATCATTGAGTTTACTGACGATTTCCGGTTTTTTTTGCAGTAACGCACGGCCGCGATCACTGGATCTCATGCGCCTGACTGCAGCACCCAGGCTGTCGCCCTTCAGTGCTTCAATAATGTGAAATACCTGCGTGGTGTCGTCAGGATTCTTCAACAACTCACGCATAGCTCGCCACGCTGCTAACGGCTTAATCTGGTTGCGAAGCCACAAGGCTCTCAAACGTTTCATATTCTTTTGCTCAATCAGCCTTAATTCATCTCACACTGGAGAAAAATGTGCTGGCTCACGGGTTAAGACCGGCAGCTAGGTGCTCAAGCCATCACAACAAAGAGGATAGCGGCGACGGCCGCGCCCAACAACGCATAGGGCAGCTGTGTGAGAGCATGCTCATGCGTCCGGCAACCGGCTCCCTGCGCGGAAAGCACCGTCGAATCGGAGTAAAAACAGGCATGAGAGCCAAAACCACTGGCCGAAAACAATGCCCCCATGACCAGCGGGATGCTGACCTCAAAGGCCTGCGCCAACGGGAAAGCAATGGGCATAGTGATGGCAATCACGCCCCAGTTGGATCCCGTGGTAAACGACAGCAGTGACACAGTGATGAACACCACAACTGGTAACAACTGCGCCGTCATGAAAGGTGACACCGCGTCGATGACATAGGGCGTGAGGCCCAAACGGTCGTTGGCTTCAACAAACACAAAAAGGGTGAGCAGCATGGCCAGCACCGGCACCATGGACTTCACGCCGTCGATACAGGTGTCGAATAACTCGCCCAGCGGCATGACGCGCCATAAAGCGTAATAGACAAAGGTCACCAAAATCCCGGCAATAACACCCCGAAGCAAATCGATGCTCGGAAACACTGTGAAGAAGACCATCGCCATAATGGGAAAGAAAAACACACTTATACCGCCCCGCGCGGTCTCTTCCACCGCCAACGCGTCGTCTTCGAAAATACCGAGATCACCGGTACTCTCGGCGTGCGCTTCGGCCCGACGCATCGCGCCTAAAAGAGGAATGGCCCCTATCGCCACCAGCGGGACAATCAGCAGCGCCACGATGGGATAGAACATATAGGGAATAGTGTGGATGAAAACCGACAGGCCTTGGCCCTCGGGCGCCACGCCGTTCTGCTCCAACAGACTGGCGAAATAAGCGCCCCAACTCGATAAAGGAACCAGCAAGCACAGCGGCGCCGCGGTTGAATCCACGACATAGGCGAGCATGGCGCGCGAAGTGCGAAAGCGATCGGTCACTGCTTTCATGGTCGCACCCACTGTCAGTGAGTTCAGATAATCGTCCAGAAAAATAACCAGACCAAGGCCCCAGGTGGCTAGCAAGCCGCCACGCTTGGTCTCGATCCGACTCATCAGTGCCCGGCCAAAAGCATAGGATCCCCCGCCTTTGACCAACAACCCAATAAACCCGCCATATAGCCCGCAGACCAACATCACCCACGCCACGTCCTCGCTCATCAGCGTAGCCAGCGTGGCCTCCGCCATCGCATCGAGAAAGCCAAACCCTTCCATGATAAAAAAGGCAAACAAGGCCCCTGCCAGCACCGACTCGAGCGTGCGACGACTCCAAATCGCCAGAGCCAGCACCAGCAAGGTGGGCAGTAATGTTATGAACCCGTAATCCATGGTGACCAAAACCTTGTTCTCCATCGCGTTAAACATGCCAGCCCGTGCACCCCAATCCTCGGCACAGACTGCTCCGTCTGGAGAGCTTAAACCCGGAGCTATGGCTACCGGCGCGCCCCCGAAGACTTGCCGCTGCTAAATTGCGCGCTGGCTTGTGGGCTTTTTACGCTTGGAGCTGTCACAGACAGGCGTGTAAGGTGTTAATAACTCAAGATTGCCAGAATACGCGAAGTCGAGTCTGTCGTGTCACTTTCCACTCTGCTCCAGAACATTACTGACGCCGAGCAAGGCCCTAAAACCTGCGCGGTATTTGATTTTGACGGGACCATCATCTCGGGCTACTCCGCGACTGCGTTTCTCAAGGATCAAATAGCCCGGGGCGAGATCTTGCCCGCTGATCTGGTGCAGCTGACCCAGGCGGCGACCCGCTTTGGCATAGGCTCATTGGGCTTTTCGGCACTGATGGCGGTTCACGCTCAATATCTGGCAGGTCGCTCAGAGGCAGACTATGTTGCCAATAGCGAGCGACTGTTTCGAAGAGCGATTGCCAAACTGATCTATCCCGAGGCCCGACAATTGATCGAAGCGCACCGTGCTGCGGGTCACAGTATCGCCATTATCAGCTCGGCCACGCCCTATCAGGTACTACCCGCCGCGAGAGATCTGGGCATCGAGCACGTCTATGCGACTGACCTAGAAGTTGAAGACGGCCAATTCACGGGCGGCGTCGTGCAGCCCACCTGTTTTGGTATCGGCAAAGTCCATGCCGCCGAGCGTTTCACAGCGCAACAGGGCAACGATCTGGAAAATTGCTTCTTCTACAGTGACAGCACCGACGACATCGAATTGCTGGAAACGGCAGGGCGCCCGGTGGTGTTAAATGGAAACCGCGAGTTAAAGAAGATCGCTCGCGAGAAAAATTGGTTAATGGCTGACTTCAGCAGCCGTGGTAACGCCACGAGCAGTCAAGTCGTGCGCTCACTTGCCGCAACCGGATCGCTCGTGGGAAGCTTCATGATGGGTTTGCCGCTCTATGCCTTGAGCCGCTCACGGCGGGATTCTCTCAACTTCTCGATTTCGCTGTTCGCAGAAACCGCCAGCGCGTTGATCGGATTGGATCTCGATGTGCGTGGCCGCGAGCACCTCTGGAAACAGCGCCCAGCGATCTTCATGTTCAACCACCAAAGCAATGCGGACATGCTGATCATGGCAAGCTTAATCCGCCGGGATATTGTGGGCGTCGGTAAGCGGGAGCTGAAAAACCTACCCGTCATCGGCCCTCTGATGGGTGCGGCGGGCGTTGTTTTTATTGATCGCAGCGACCGGCAAGCAGCCATCGAAACCATGAAGCCGCTGGTACAGGCAATGCAGGACGAAAGGAAAAGTCTCGTCATAGCGCCCGAGGGCACACGTGCTCCAACACCGAAGCTAGGTGCATTTAAAAAGGGCGGCTTCCATGTGGCGATTCAGTCCGGTGTCCCCATTGTACCGGTCGTCATTCACAACTCTGGCGACATCTCTCCAAAGGGAGACAAAATTTTTAGAAGCGGTACCGTGCATGTCGATGTACTGCCGGCGATTGAAACCGCCGGTTGGTCTGTTGCAAACATCGATGAGCACGTGGCCGAGGTCCGCAATGCATTCCTAAAAACACTGGGCCAGCCAGAACTCTCTGCAGAAGAGACAGCCAAGGCGCGACGCGATACGCCTGATGACCTGAAGCCCGAGGTGCGCGGCCGGCGAAGGAAGGTGGCGCTCAAAAAGTCGGCAAGCGAGCCAAAGGAGAAAAGCATCATGTCGTCAAAAAATGGCGCCAAACAGAGCGCCACGCGCGATGAGGCGCAGTCGGCCAGCCTGCAGAGTAGCTTCGACCCAGAGGCTCCGGCCACGAGGCACTGAGTGAATCTGGCCACTTCGTTGCAGAGTCAGCTGGCCCACGATCCCTGGCCGGCCTCTGCCGAGAAGGTCATCTTTCTTCTCGACACAACACGGCGCTTCGAAAGACAACTATTAGAAAACTGGATCGCCTTACACGCCAACCAATCGATCGGTCACACGATCGTGTTGCTGGATCTGCGAGATGACCGCAAAACTCTGGACATCGCTGCGCTATCGGAGACACTGAAACAGCACCCAAACGCCACGGTGGCGCCGCTCCGCGTATCGTGGATACAACCTGAGAGAAGCGCGAGCTCGGGGCCCAGGTTACGCGATGTGCTACGCGGCGGAGAGCGCAGACCGCCGGGTTGGCTGGCCAATCGTGTCGCGCGACTCAATCCCGAGCGGGTACACCTTACGATTGGCGAGCCGGGGTCAAACAGTGATCTCGCCGAGCGTTTTAAGGCCAAGACAGGATTGTCTGACGCCAATGAGCCCGAGGACTTCGCGATATTTGTGGCGAGGCAGGCTGCTGTGGTCATCGACATTGCAGAGCGTCAATTGATCGGCGGCCGCTATAAAGTGCCTCGATATGTTCACCAAAGTATTCGCAATAACCGCGCGTTTCGGGCCGGTCTGCTGGACATTGCCAATGCACGCGAGCAACCCACCAAAGCAGTGAGGGCGGAAGCCAGCGAGTATCTGCGGGAAATGATCTCGATACCCAACCGCTTCTGGCTCGATGTATGGGCCAAGTTGTGCGGGATCTGTTTGGGGCTGGGCTATGAGAAAGCAGTGCACTACGACCCAAATGATCTTGAGCGCATACGACAGATTGTGCGTCGCTACCCTTCCGCCTTACTGTGGACTCACAAAACCTACATTGACGGATTTGTGGTCCCAAAAATTCTTTTTGATAACGACTTCCCGATGCCGCATTTCTTTGGTGGCGCCAATCTAAACATCCCGATTCTGGGATTTTTCTTGCGAAGGGCAGGCGGCATATTTATTCGCCGGAGCTTTCAAGACAACGAGGTCTATAAACTCAGCCTGAAACAGTACATCGGCTACCTGATGGACAAGCGCTTCCCAATGACTTGGTCCTTTGAAGGCACGCGCTCGAGGCTAGGAAAGTTAATGCCACCAAAGTACGGGCTGCTCAAGTATGTGCTGGAGGGTGCGCATCATGCGGGCTCAAGAGACATTCACATCATTCCCGTTTCGGTTTCTTATGACCTCGTCAGAGACGCGGAAGAATACGCCCGCGAGCAATCAGGCACACCCAAGGCGCCCGAGTCTGTGGGTTGGATGGTGCGCTACCTGAAAAGTCTCGCCCGCCCCATGGGTCGGAT
>Ga0055584_100007339_pt1 | contig 10813 bp, 5 predicted proteins | sample OSDHelmetaG_FD_58716 | JGI IMG/M metagenome (GOLD analysis project Ga0055584, IMG submission 58716) | Pelagic marine sediment microbial communities from the LTER site Helgoland, North Sea, for post-phytoplankton bloom and carbon turnover... | ecosystem: Environmental > Aquatic > Marine >...
ACCGGGTAAACCGGGTAATTCAGCTTGATATTGGTCTCACCATTTGCTACCCGTGCACGGGCTTCGGTCTGCAGGGTTTCAACATCTGCCGGGATCTTGTACCTGAAATCACGGACCTCGTTCCAGATTTCTTCTGAAAACGCTTCCTTGTCGCCAGCCTTGTACGCCCTCAGCATCGGGGCCAGTAACGCGTAAGCCTCGTAAAGACGTTCTGCCTGTAGCAGTTCGAACCTCTTGATTTCTATCAGCAACTGCTGTAAATCCCCATCCACTGCCTGTTCGTGTTGAAAAGAGGTCAGATCAGTGTTTGCAAATTGCTGAAAATATTCGAGCGATTCTTCCATGCTGATATTGGCAGCGTTGGCCCACTGATGCCGGTTCGACGCATTGATCACCTGGCCGCTGGCGGGATCAACAATCAATACGGTGGGTGTTGCGTAATAGACCGGAGAGCCCAGGCTTGTGATGACATCCCTGCCGTTTTCGAGGTAGCCGACATCGACGAACAGGGTTTCATAGTGTTCATTGATGATGGTGCTCAGTGGTTCCTCGTAAATCCGGGAAGCCAGCGCACGGGAATCATGACACCAGTTGGCACCCATTATCACCAGTAACAGACGGTTGCTCTCCCGGGCAGCATCCAGTGCAGTCGTGAGGTCAGCCATGGCATCACCGGCAGGAAGGTATAGCTCTCCGGGTTTTTCGGCAGACACCGCCGAATCATCAGCCGTGGCATTCTCCGATGCCTGAACTATGCTGGCAGCAGATAAGCCTGCGCTGAGCAAGGTGGTAAGCAAAAAGAAATTCATGGATCTTGTAAAGTTCATCATTGCAAATTTCCGGGCGGTTCGGTTCCATATTGATTGAGTCCGGCTTATTGACCTAACCAGACATCCATTTCCGTTTTGTGTTGCTTAACCTTGGCCACACACAGATCGATGCTTTCAAGTGACTGTGCCAGTCTCCTGGGGCCACCGGTCAGCGAATTTACACGTTCGGCAAAAAAAGCCTGAACCTCTTCGTGTTTTTCGCTGTTGCAAAACGCAGTTCCGACGAAGGTCATGCGTCCCCACGATTCCTCGGGGATACGCTGAAGAATCCGCTCAATATTCTGCTGGAACCACATCCAGGTGTCATCACGGGTTTCCGGCATGAGGACCTGCGGGAAGAGGATGCTGTAAATCTCGTTGTCACGTAGTTCCGGTGAAAAAACCAGTTCGCGAACTTCGGCTGCTTTGTCGGGGTCTTTGACACTTCCAAGTGCATCGAGTGCACGTCCGCGGACCACGGCATCCGTTGATCCAACCGCAATCTGATACAGGTGGTCGGCGAAGTTATTTCCGAGTTCATCCACTGCAACAACAAGGGCTGTGCCCACAATGATCGGGTTGGCGGCTTCGGGATGAACTTTACTATCTGTCTCATATCCGCTATAAGCCCGGGCCATGTTGACCAGTTCAGCCCGCAACTCCGGCTGTTTGGCTGTTTTTGCCAAGAAATCAACAAGAGAGGATTGCAGTTGGGCCTGATCACGGTCATTGATCAATTCCAGGCCGGTTTCATTCAGTTTGCCGGAGTAGTATTCGGCAAAACGTAACTCAAGGGCTTGTTTCTGACCTTCGCTGGCCATCCTCTCGTACATGAAATTCATATGTTCGATGGGTGCGGTTGCTACCTGCCAATCCAGACTCGCAATCAGTTGTGGGGCGATCGACATCAGTGTCGCAACATCCAGATCACCCGAATTGAACGCTCCCGACAAGCTGCCGAGCATGGCCATCATTTCATTGGTGTTTTGCTTGTCACTATTGGCCAGCAGTGCATTCCAGTCCTGTTGGTTCATGCTAAATCGATAGTAACCGGCGCTGTCTGCATTCGGAATGATCCAGTCGGGGCAGGCCTGTGCCAGTTCAAAGGTATGTTCTTTCTCAGTTAACAGCAGGCAGGTCCTGGTATCCCCGTTTGCATCACCGAGACGCAAGCAGACCGGGATATCCCATTGTTGATTGCGATCACCGGTGGAGCCGAGTGGTAAATAGCGTGATTGCGCTAATTGAATGCTGACATTCTCCCCGTCGCACTGACGGGTGACTTCAACCAACGGCAGTCCCGGTTGCTCAAGAAAGGAATTGAATGCTGCAATTACGACATCTCCCGGTTTGTCGGTCGAGGCGGCGGCCAAATGGCGGATAAAATCATCCGCAGTGGCCGTGCCGTATTGAAACTCATCCATGTAATTACGAACACCCTGGCGAAAATCATACGCACCAAGAAAATTTTCGAACATGGAAAGCACCGCGCCGCCCTTGCTGTAGGTGATGCCGTCGAAGGCAGTGGCAATATCATTGTTGCTCAATATCGGTTGCCTGATCTGGCGTGCACTTACCAGTGAATCATCTGTCATCACATTCAGCCCACGCGACAGCAGGTCACGACGAAATTCGCCCTCGGGCTCAGCCATATCCATTGCCACATGAGCCATCCAGGTGGCGAATGATTCGTTGAGCCAGAGGTCGTTCCACCACAGCGGAGTGACCAGGTCACCAAACCACTGATGTGCGAGTTCATGTGCGTGTACCATCTTATAACGCCGTTTTCGTTCAGGTGTGGCGGTATCATCAAATAACAAGAGCGATTCACGGTAGGTAATGGCACCCACGTTTTCCATCGCTCCCGCACTGAAGTCGGGTACCGCGAGGATATCCAGCTTGGCCCAGGGGTAGGGTGTGCCGAAATAGCTTTCAAGCGCAGTGACAATGGCATTGGTGCCTTCCAGTGCGTATCCCAGTTGCCCACCCTTGCCCTTAACTGCGATACCGCGTAGCGGCAGGATGCGGTCCCGAACATCGCTAACCGGAAGATCAGGTCCTTCCACCACGTCGAACTCACCCACTGCAAATGCAATCAGGTAGGTGGGTAATGGTTTTGTGGGCGCAAAATGCACGACCTTCATACCATCGGTGACTTCACTGGATAGCTCGGGTGTATTGCTGATCGCGACCTGGTTTTCAGGCACGATCAGGGTGGTGGTAAACGGGGCTTTGAAACCCGGTTCGTCAAAGCCGGGGAAAGCCAGGCGTGCTGAGATGGCTTCGAACTGGGTAAAGGCGTAATCGTTGCCGCTTTCAGAAACCTTGTACAGGCCTTCGAGGGACTGGTTAAAGGGCGCAATGTAGTCGATTTCCAGCCGAACCTTGCCCTGCAAAGGTACCGGTGAGCTGATTCTGACGATACCTGATTTATCGACCTGTTGGTAAGCAGCGTCGAAGGTTCGGCTACCGCTAGTCAGTTGTACCTGACTGGTCTCCAGATTTTTGCCATGTAGATAGAAGTGGTTTTTGCTCTCAGAAAAATCAATATCGATTACAGTCTTGCCGCTGAACTCTTCCAGTTCAGGAACAATGGTCAACTCCAGTTGATAGGCAAGTGGTGTCACATCAGTGGGTAGTTGCCCCATCGGAATATCATCCGGTTCAGTCTCCTCGATGCTCACCGGTTCAACTGCCAGGTTTTCCTGCGGGGCTTCAGTCTCCGGTTGACAGGCGTTCAGAATCAACAGGAAAACAAGGCCGGCTAAAAGCAATCGTGTGATATTTACGGGCATGGGAAAAATCCTTCAAACAAAACTGGCTCATGGCAGTGTACTTACCTTATTCATCATGGTCGAGCTTAGCTTCAATTCCAGCAAAATCAGAGCGGAAGTCAGGCACACAATATGCGATAACTTACTAAAACTTGGGAATTTCTGCTAAAAACAACTATGCTTAACAATATAAGCGGACATAAAAGAAGCTAGCCCTTGTCTATTTTCAATGAACTCAAACGGCGAAATGTATTTAAGGTCACAATCGCCTATGTGATCGTTAGCTGGTTGATTGCCCAGGTGTTGCAGCTGGTCTTTGAGAGTTTCGGTACACCGGACTGGGTGATGAAAACGGTCCTGGTGCTGCTGGCTTCCGGCGTGCCGATCGCCGTGTTTTTTGCCTGGGCCTTTGAAATGACACCCGAAGGTCTCAAACGCGAACACGAAGTGGATCGCTCGCAATCCATCACCCCACAGACCGGCAAGAAACTTAACTCCCTGATTATCACGGTGCTGCTACTGGCACTGGCTTATTTTGCCTATGACAAGTTTGTTGTTTCAGCCGGGCGTGAAACGGCGGCCATTGATTCTGCTGTTGAAAAGGCCACAACTCAGGCATTGGCTGAGCAAGTTGCGACCCAGGCGATTTCCGTGGAACCCGACAAGTCCATCGCGGTACTGCCCTTTGTCAATATGAGTTCCGATAAGGAACAGGCGTATTTCTCCGATGGTCTGTCTGAGGAGTTGCTGAACCTGCTGGCCAAGATACCGGAATTGCGGGTGACGTCCCGCTCTTCAGCGTTTTCATACAAGGGCAAGGATTTCAAGATCGCGGATGTCGGGCGGGAACTCAATGTCTCAAATGTACTGGAAGGTAGCGTACGCAAATCAGGTAACCAGATACGCGTCACGGCTCAGCTCATCAAAGTGGATGGTGACATTCACCTTTGGTCAGAGACCTACGATCGGTCGCTGGACGATATATTTGCTATTCAGGACGAGATAGCCACTTCAGTGGTGGCGCAATTAAAGCTGACACTTTTTGGTGACCTTCCCACGGTCCAGGAGACCAAGCCCGAAGCCTACGCGCTGTTTCTGCAGGCGCGTCACTTTAGCAACTTACTCACACCTGATGGTTGGAAGCAATCCAATGATTTGTTTCGACAGGCGCTGGAAATTGATCCGGAATATGCCGTGGCCCATGCAGGCCAGGGCCGCAACTTTATCAACTTGACCGGGTACAACCTGTTGCCACATGAAGAGGGCTATCAAAAGGCCGTTGAATCGTCTGAGCGGGCACTTGAACTTGATCCAATGAATGCGATGGCGCATAGCAGCCTTGGCTGGATCGCGATGGTGCGGGATGGTGATCTGGAGACTGCAGCACACTATCTGCAACGTGCATTGGAGTTGGAACCGACGAACATCGCCGTTATCCGTAACTCCGGCACACTGCTTTCCAGTTTGGGGCGCCTGAACGAAGCCATTACAGTTTTGGAATACGTGGTCGAGCGCGATCCGATAAGCCCGGTTGGTTACGTGAATCTTAGTCAATATTATGTTCTGGCCGGGCGCCAGGATGAAGCCATCAGTACAGCGCAAACTGCGTTGTCGTTGAGTCCCGGAACGGGCGGTGCACAGTACCGGCTTGGAGAGGCACTTCTGCGCAAGGGTGAACCCGAGGCGGCACTGACAGCTTTTCAGTTGGAAGAGGACGAAGAGTGGCGGGTAAAAGGAAAAGCCCTGGCTTCTTATGATCTGGAACGGTTCGCCGACTTTGAAGAAGCGTTTGCTGAACTACGCGAGAAGTGGGGCGAGCGGTGGCCGATAGAGGTGGCGCACGTCTATGCCTGGATTGGAGATACCGATCAGGCATTTGTCTGGATGGATAAAGAGTTGGGAGTTAACGGCCTGGGCGGGGTAATGGTGGACAACTTCTTTACCGAGCTGCACGACGACCCGCGATGGCAGCCTTTTCTGGAGAAGGCCGGTGTCTCGGAAGCGCAACTGGCAGCGATTGAGTTTACGGTTACATTGCCGGAATAGACCCACCCCGGGGATTGGTTTTCCTCTCTAATGCGGAGAGAAGCCGAACCATTGCGGAAACAGCACGAGTATACCCAGTACGATCATTTGTAAAACAATAAACGGCATCACGCCCTTATAGATGTCGGTCGTTCGGACTTCGGGCGGCGCGACTCCCTTAAGGTAAAACAGACTGAATCCGAAGGGTGGGGTTAAAAATGAGGTCTGAAGGTTCATTGCGACCAGGATGGCAAACCAGATGGGGTTGATGCCGAGGCTGGCTGCAATCGGTGCGAGAATTGGCACGACGATGTAAGAAATCTCGACAAAATCAATAAAGAATCCCAATGCCATGATGATGGCCATGGACAGGATCAGAAACCCCCACTTCTCACCCGGCAGACCCAGCATGAATTCCTCAACGATATAGTCGCCGCCGGTGTAGGTGAAGACCATCGAGAATGCGGTGGCACCGATCAGGATGGCGAATACCATGGCGGTGATTTTGATAGTCTCAAGGGAGCTCGCCCAGATCATTTTGATCGAAAAACGGCCATATAGGGTTGCCAGCAGAATCGCACCAATACCACCAACGGATGATGATTCCGTTGGAGTTGCAACACCCGTCAATATAGAACCCAACACCAGGATGATCAGAACCATTGGCGGGATGACTGCCTTCAGAGCCTGGAAAACCTGTTGTCTTTTTGTTCCTACCATTAACTCCAGCTTGATGGGTGGCGCCAGTTCCTCTTTCATCATGGTGATGATGACGATATAGGCAATGTAAAAAACGACCAGGGTCAAACCCGGCCAGAGCGCGGCCTTGAACAGATCGCCAACCGGTTCCTGAAAAACATCACCGAGGATAATGAGAATGATGGACGGCGGGATGATCTGCCCGAGAGTTCCTGCCGCACAGATCGTTCCGGTGGCAAGCCGTTTGTCGTAGTTATATTTGAGCATGACGGGCAGGGAGATCACACCCATGGCGACCACGCTGGCCCCGACCACACCGGTGGATGCTGCCAGTAAGGCACCTACCAGGATGGTTGAAATGGCGATGCCGCCGCGAACTTCACCGAACAGAAAGCCCATTGATTCAAGCAGGCGTTCGGCCAACTTGGATTTTTGCAGAACGATGCCCATGAATATGAAGAGCGGAATCGCCATCAGGATGGTGTTGTTCATGATCGACCAGATGCGGTGCGGCATCAGCGAGAAGATTTCCGGTCCTTCGGCCAGCAGTCCAAAAAAGACCGCGACACCGCCAAAGGTAAAAGCCACCGGAAAGCCGAACAGCAACATCAGCAGGGCTACCGCGAACATGATCAGACCGGTCATGGTTGCTTGCCTTCCTGAAGTTTACCGGCGGTCAGATACAAGGCATTCATCAATTATCACTCAGAAAAATGATGACCGGAAACCTACAGGATTTCATTCTTGATATCCCTTGGAGGTAGTGTTTCTAACCCTCTGAAAACATTGATGTTATGTAAAACAAATCCGGTTGCCGAGACAATCAAAAACACAAAGGAAGCAGGGATGACCAGCTTGATCAGCCAGCGGTGGGTCAGACCTCCCGGGTCACCGCTGATCTCACCGGAGGTAAATGCTTCAGACACATACCAGACCGAACCTTCAATCACCAGCACACTCAATGGCAGTAACAATAAAAAGGTGCCAACGATATTAACCACGGCTTTCCAGCGAGGTGAGAAGCGGTCATAAAGGATATCAACCCGTACATGGCCGTCCTCCTTGAGCGCGTAGGCGATACCAAAGAGAAAGACCATAGCGAACAAATGCCACTCCATTTCCTGCAGGGCAATAGAACCACTACTGAAGAAATAGCGCATGATGGCATCGTAGAACACGTTGACCAGCATGATCAGGTTCAGAACCCCGGCGACCCAGCCCATCAGGTCGGAGAAGCGATCGAAGAAATGTTCCAGCTTCAGCAGCATAGGGGGCCTGTGGAAACAAGAGACAGCCCCCGGCCGTAGCCGGGAGCCTGGTAGGGTTTATTCAATGTTGTCCTTGAGATAGGCGTAATCAGAAATCTCGGTCCATTTGCGTGCCATTTTCATATAGGCATTCTGTGAATCGAGAATCTCTTTGAAGGTTTCATTACTGGCAGCGCTTTCAGCCAGCAGTTCATCGTTGGCCTGTTTCATTGCACTGATGATCTCGGGGGAGAATGTGCGGATCTGGACTTCCGGGTACTCCTGCTCAATCGACGCCCAGTTGACTGCGCTCTCATGGTAGGAGCGGGCATACATATCATAGGAGGCATATTGCATGGCGATGGTCAGAATCTCTTGCAAGTGCTCAGGCAGGGCATCAAATTTTTCCTGATTGACCAGGAACTGCAACTCGGTCGCAGGCTCATGCCAACCGGTGTAGTAATAAGGCGCGATCTTCTGAAAACCCATGTTGAGATCCAGTGACGGACCAACCCACTCAAGGGCATCAATGGTGCCACGGTCAAGTGCTGTATAGAGTTCACCGGGAGCGATGTTGGTCACTACCACACCGAGCTTGGAGAGAATTTCACCGGCGAAACCGGGGACGCGCATCTTAAGGCCGTTAAAGTCATCGAGGGTATTGATCTCCTTGCGAAACCAGCCGCCCATCTGGTTGCCGGTATTGCCGCCGGGAAAGGAATAGACGCCGTGTTTGTCATAGACCTTTTTCATCAACTCCATACCACCGCCATAGTAGAACCAGGCGTACTGCTCAGGTGCAATCATGCCGAAGGGCATGGTGGTAAAGAACATGGTGTTGATGTCCTTGCCCTTCCAGTAGTAGGAGCCCGAATGGCCCATTTCGTATTGGCCTTGCTTGACCATATCGAGTATTCCAAATGCGGCCTTATGCTTGTTGGCGGAGTCGATACGAATCTCCAGTTCGCCGTTTGACATGGTCTTGACCATATCTGCCATCTTGATCACGGCATCGCCGAAGATGGGAAAGCCGGTTCCCCAGGTTTGTGCCAGTTTCCAGACAATGGTTTCTTTCTTGACTACTTCTGCTTTCTGAGTTTCAGTTGTTGCCGCCTGTTGCTTCTCACCACAGGCTGGAAGGCTCACAAACGCGACTAGCGCCAGAAGTCCGATAAGCAGTTTCATAGAGTGCTTTAGCTGTTTCATTTCATATTCCTTGTGTGTAGAGGGGCTTAATTGCGCAGGTCTGTGAGTTCGGACCAGTGCTTTATAATGCGTCTATATACCCATAGCAACTATTGTCCGAAACAATAGGGTTGTCAACGTCACCTTTGGTCGTATATCACGAACCGGCGGCATGGTGCCGCCGGTTATTCTTGAGGGTTACGGCTTAGCCGCCGAAGTTGTATACGTAGCGCACACCAAACTCACTCAGGTCATTATTGAGAATGATCAGCACGTAATCGTCGGGTAGAAGACGAGCGTTGTCATATTTCTCATTGGTCACGTTGCGACCGTATAAAGACAGGGACCAGCGGCCGTTCGGCTCGGTGTAAGTCACGTCGAAATTAAACAGGTCACGACTGCTGATCTGGGTAAACCGGGTCGGGTCGCTGCTGGGTTCGCCGTACATTTTGGCGCGGTAGGACCAGTCCATTCTAAACAGAACTTCGCCACCGTTATCAACATCCATGGTGTACTGTGGGCTGATGGATGCTGTCCACTTGGGTGTCAGGGGAGCGACAGCGAAAGGAACGTCGCTGTCCACATCAGCATCGATATAACCCAGGGTGGTGTAAAGGGCAAAGGACTGGGTTGGTGCCCATGTGCTTTCCCACTCGAAACCCTTGGAGGTCTGATCGACAATGACGTTGACGGTATTAAAGCCAACACCGCTGGATTCACTGACCTGGTAGGGCAGGTCGGAATAGTCGGTATAGAACGCGGCTATGCTCATCTGGAACGTATCCGTCGGTGAACCCTTCAAGCCGATTTCGTAGTTGGTCGCCGTTACATTGTCATTGGCTTCGAAACAGTTCGGCCGGCTGACATTACCCGGTTGGTCAAAATCGAGGCTGCCAAACAGGCAATAGGGCCGTGGTGGGTACTGGCCGGACTGATAGCCGTTCTGAATCGTGCCGTAAAGGTTCATGCGATCGTTCATGTTCCAGACCGCGGCGAGTTCCCAGCTGGTTTCATTCCAGTCCCGGCTGTTGGATTCCTCGATCAAGCTGTCATTGATATTGACATAGGCATCCTTGTCATCCTTGGTATATCGCAAACCGCCCGACAGGCGCAGGGTTTCAGTGGCCTGGAACCCGACGTTGGCGTAGATGGCCTTGCTCTTGGCTTTCTGACCCAGCGTAAAGGTGCCCGGACCACCGGCGAAGATGGCGGGGTTCTGATTGTTGGCGCCTTTTTCTTTGAACCAGTAAAGGCCCGAAACAAAGTCCCAGCTGCCAAAATCTCCAAGGAACTGAAGCTCAGCCGATTGCTGATCGGCATAGCCTGTTTCCGGATAGGTGAAAAGCGTCTCTGCAACACTGTCATCATCAAGACCGGTCCGGTATTCGGAGCTGCGGTCTGCGTAGATGAACTTCCAGGCAAGCTCCTCGCTCATGTCCCATTCGGCGGTGACCGACCATCCGTCGGCTTCGTTGGATACGACATTGGATGCAACGATGTTCCCATCGGCATCAACGTAAAAACCGCCGTTGTTATCGTATGGGTCATCTGAAACATCGCTGTTTCTCGCCCCCGCTTGGTATAAGAGACCCGAAGGCACTTCATCGATCAGGGTGGTGTAGGGTCTTAGACCGCCTCTCCCCTTGGCCTTGTCATAGGCAGCCAGGATAGAAAAGTCTTCGGTCGGCATCCACTTGGCAGCAACCCGGACTGACCAGTTTTTCATTTCACCAACGTCTTGCGAAGTATCCAGATTCACGAAGTCACCCACGCCATTGCGATGGGTCCAGGAACCTGTTGCTGACGCTGCAAATTGGTCACTTATCGAGGCATTGTAATAGGCATCGCCGTAAATCCGGCCACGGGTTCCCCCGTACAGTTTCATACGACCACCGGTTTCGTCTCCCGGTTGGCGGGTGATGATGTTGATCGCGCCGCCAATTGAGTTACGTCCATATAACGTACCCTGCGGACCACGCAGCACTTCCACACGCTCGATATTAGCCAGCGACCAGTTCTGTCCAACCTGGCGGCCCAGGTAGACACCATCGACGTAGATGCCAACACCCGGGTC
>Ga0055584_100007340_pt1 | contig 10811 bp, 6 predicted proteins | sample OSDHelmetaG_FD_58716 | JGI IMG/M metagenome (GOLD analysis project Ga0055584, IMG submission 58716) | Pelagic marine sediment microbial communities from the LTER site Helgoland, North Sea, for post-phytoplankton bloom and carbon turnover... | ecosystem: Environmental > Aquatic > Marine >...
GTAAAACCATCACTCGCAAAGTAAGTATAAGCTCCATCAAACCCTGAAGCTAAAATTGAATCTCCATGTGCTTCATCTACCCAAAGTCCAATCGCAAATGCGTTCTTCATTGGAAATACCTTTGCCCACTCCTTTGATCGTATCAAGTACGAATCGTAAATGTAAAAAACACCTTTGCCCTTAATGCGATGGAATGCGGGATGGGATCCATATTTTTCAACAATATAATTGATAGCCAGCTTGGTAGTTTGGGCTGATCTATCATGAAAAGGCTCGACATGAAAATTCACTTTTATTTTTTTCTTTGCTGCTTCATTCATAATCAATTCAACATTCTTATCCTCAAATGAACCCTTACCCCACCAGCTTAGTGTAACTACCCCTATACCGGCTTTAGCAATCCATGCCATGTGCTGCCTAACCGTATTTGAATCGTTACTGCTATAACAGCCTATTTGCGGAAAATAGTTGGCACCTATATCATCAGCCCCACCAAACCCCTTCAAATTATCATATGAAGTATCGGCCCAATGTGGTAAAATATCGTGAGCCCAATGCCTATATTCATTATCAAAACTTAGGTTACCATACCAATTATAATAAAACGTATGTACGTTGTAATTTAATCCTGTAGTTTCCTGCTTTGACTCTGTACAGCTTGCCAAAAAAGCAATTACTAGTGTACAAAAAAAGTATCCCCACGAAATGCGAGGATACTTTAATCGATCATTCATATTTATTCTACAATCAGTTTTTGCGTTTGTATTCGCTCTCCGTTCATGACTGTAATGTTATAGTTTCCTGAAGCTAAGTTAGCAATGGAAACTTCATTACTACCATAACTAATTTGCTGTGTTTTTACAGTTTGTCCAAGTGCATTTACAATTATAAGTGTTGACTGGTCATTGGCAGTTATATAGAACATATCATTAGCTGGGTTTGGAAACATTGAAGATACCAATGCATTTGCTTCGTTGATACCTGTTGAGATCCAATCTGCATCGGCAACAGCTACCGAATAATAGCCATTCTTCAATTGCACATTATCAAAAATTACAATTCCAGAAGTAACTGTGCTTGCTATCCTTTCCAAAGTAAAAGTACCCGTGCTCGTGGTCCGTCTTAAAAGACCATATTGGGTAGCGGGTTTAGAATCATTAAGTGCCGCGCCAGAACCAGCCGCATCAGCAAGGTTTGCATAGATATCAGCACTGGGCCAACCAACCGTTGTAAAATACCACTCACGCTCTGTTCTTAATGCACCTGTTGGCGCATCTGCTGGTAAATTTGTAATACTTGTTCCACTTTCTCCATCGTGGCCAAAAACAGAGTAATCTGTTGAGTCTATGGTCGTTGTAGCAAAGTTCCCTTTATCAATTGATATTCCATAATCAGTATTAATGGGGTTTATGGATCCATTCCAAACACCTGTAATGTTATTCATTGATGACATTGTCGAGCTTCCAAGAACCGCCCTCGAATCTGGAAAATCATTGCCTGTAGGGTTTTGAGGAACACCTGTAGCGCCATTACCCGACTCATCTGAAATTGAGCTAGGAGTAGCCCCGTCGAAAGTCCAATACCCCACTAACCTATCTTCGCTACCAGTAAGCTGCGTATGCATCGTTGACTTCACCTCATCTTGTGTCAGCGCCTTACTCCATACTCTAACCTCATCTAGCTGACCAAAAGATTGGAAGCTTACCATATCCCAAGGCGCAACTCCTAGCACGAAGTCATTCGTGTTGGCTGCCGCTGTAAGGCTGGGCAATGATCTGCTATTAGACCAACGACCATTAACGTACCCCACTATACTATCGCCAGGATGGTATGTAACGGCCATATGGCACCAATAGTTAAAAAGCGGAATAGATGCACCTCCTGCTCCATCAACCAACTCCATATTTGTGGGTGTAAATACCTCAACATATGGCTTAGCATTTTGCAATCCTATAATATAACCAGAGTTAAAATTACCATTGGTTTTTCCTAATATCTTTTGATTCCCCACATAATCATCTAAGCGCATCCAAAGCTCAATAGTAAATTCATCACCTAATCCTAATGAATCTCCGTTTCCGCAATTCATAAAACGAGCAAGACCATCCGAATTAAACGCATTTATATCAATAAAGAAAGCTTCACCTGCTGGCGATTGCGCCATTGTGAAGCACGAAAAAAATCCTGCTAATATTGTTAAGTAAAGTTTAGTTTTCATCTCAATTATTTTAGGTTGATTAGTTTATGATTTGTTTTGGTGTTTTCATTCTCGATTGTAACGAAATAAATTCCATTTGGGCTATTTGAAATATCAACTTCAGATTTTCCATGGCAATGAGCTGTTCGTATATTTTTTCCTGTAACATCCATTACGTAAACATTATACGATTCGGCAGATGAAGCAGATTCAATAGTGTAAATTCCATTGGAAGGATTTGGGTAAATCTGAAACTCGGCTAATTCATTGATAGTTTCTAAAACTTTTACCGGATATGCGGGCCGCGCTGTTGTAATTGGCGTTGTACTATAAAAAATTGCTTGCATAGAAATCTTATAGTTTGGTTCTGTATGGCCATTACTATTGTAGTTACAGTCGGCACAAGTTACCCCACTTATACAATTCAACCCGCCTGTATTTACATTAATATTGTATGGACTGCAATCATTAAAAAAAGGTTGCAACACGTAGTCCCAAACTGAATATTCTCCTGGGGTTGTGCTACTAGTTATATCAAAATCATCTCCTTGAATCTCTTGACCTGGACACCATCCTGCTCTTGAATACTGCCAGGTTCCGCTCTGAGGAGAACAAGGATTGACGTTGCAATCAGAATTCCATAAATGTTGCGCGGCAACCTCTACACTGTCGACATGAATTGCATGGGTCATATTTGAAAATTCTGCTGCATTTTGTGTATTGCCCTGACCGTGACCAGTATTCGTTATTCTAAAAACTACTTTTTCCGCATTTGCAGGGACAAATACATTTCTTGAAGCAATATCTATGTCGTTAAACAAAGTGTCGCCATAATTCATATAATAATCTGTGTGTAGATTCTGCACAGCAACATATGGATATGCAGGGGTTCCGATGAAGAAATGAAAATCCAATGTGAGATCCCAGCCTCCCGACCATGTTTCAATAAAAGATTCTAGAGAAACGACATCAGTAAGATGTTCACGGTACTCTGTGACATCGATCGTCCATGAGCACCAGTCGTTTGCATAGGGAGTAACATATCTACCTATTTCAAGCTTCTCACCGCCTAAAGTAACTAATTTAATGTGTGCATATCTATCCCAAGGATCGCATCCTCCAGCAGGACAAGTCAAAGCAATTTCCATCGTAATCTGATTATACAATGAAACATCTGATGGAAAGGTAAAATCCTGGTTAATGGTTGCAGCACCTGTATGAGTCTCTGTTGAAAAAGTATTTATCGTTAGATCTTGCGAATAAGCATAGGCAGAGAGACCAATTGCTAAACATAGTGTAATTATTTTCTTCATATCATTAGTTTATTATTTCGCCCACCAGAGCTTAGTTTTTGAATCATTTATACCTTCACCAACGGCAGTTACATTAGCTCTATTTAGGTTGATTTCGGATTGAGGGTATGCTAAGCGCTGCGGAAAATCATTTTCATTTACTTCGGAGTCATCGTACTGAAATAAAACTGGAAAACCTGTGCGCCTGTATTCTGCATAACTCTCATATGGGTCTTGATACAATAGAGCCAGCCATTTTTGATTTATTATTTGCTCCGTAGTTCCATCAAATACTCCTATCCCCGCCAAATAATTGGCGGTAGAGTCACTTTCAACGCCATAATACTCCATTGAACTGACTATACCTTCTTCATAGTACTGTTCAGCAGAGAAAGGGGCACCCCAGCCCTTCAAAGCCACTTCTGCTTGCAAGAAGCATAACTCAGAAAAGCTAAAAATTATTCCTTCTTTATCAATGTCAAGAAATCTGGTACCGACGGTAGAAGTAGAAATATCGCTAAAATTTTCATTTTCGATTTCGTCGAATGTCAAAAGATTAGGTACACCTTCATAAACATCTGTACCTAGTATTTGTGAAATAGCAGCTTTTTCAGTAAGTACAATTAATCGTGGATCATTTGTCGATTTCAACTTATTTACCAAGAAATAGCTAGGTCGTCTCTCCCCTTGGTTTAAATCGTATAAGCTAAAAAATGGGCTTCTTGCTTCTGATGAAAATGGGAAATATGCCGCATCAGAATTACTAGTAATAAAATCATTCTCAACCATAAGTTCTTCAACTACCTCTCTTGCATGTGTTGGATTTGCCGTTGATATACGCATCGCTAATCTTAATCGTAAACTATTTGCTAATCTTCTCCATGAATTAATATCTCCATTGTATATAGGGTCTGAAGCATCATATGTTTGATAATCATTATTTAAAGAACCTGAGGCCTCCTTTAATTCTGACAACATATCCTCATAAATTTCCGATTGTGTATCGTATATTGGGGTCAGGTTTTTATCTGTTTTGCTATTTCCTTTACCCGCTTCACTATACGGCACATCTCCCCATAAATCAGTTATTCTATGAAATACATATACTTTCCATATTCGAGCAACTGCTAACTTATTTACTAATGTTTGGTCATCCTCAGTTAAGCGAATAATCTCATTTAAATTAGCTACAACATCTGTGTACCAAACCGTCCATGTTTGTTCTGCCCATTCGTTTCCATAACTATATTCGGCACCCTGTTGTTGAATACCCGCCAAATCAGCTAGTTGCTGTGTCCAAACCATTAAGGACCAAATTTCAGTATTTACTCCAACTAAATAATCATCAAATGTTCTAATCACACATCGCGTAAATAAGTAATCGGAGTCCACTTCTGTTGGTGCGTTAGGGTTAATGTTCAATTCATCAAACCCTTTTGTACAACCAAATGGCAGAAACATAGCTAACGAAAGTGCGAAGTATAGTGTCTTGAACTTTTTCATTAAAATGTTGCGTTAATATTAAATCCTATACTTCTTGCGATAGGGTATGCACCGTACTCTACCCCTTGCCCATTACCATTATTGTATGCCGCTTCTGGATCTATGTTTGGTGTTCCACTATAGATTAACCACAAATTTCTACCTACTATTGAAACAGAAGCTGATACAAGTTTTACCTTTTTAACTATTTTTTTTGGAATTTGGTAGCCTAGAGATACTTCTCTTAACTTCACATAACTTGCATCGTATACATGAGGTTCATGGATCTCGTTTCCCCAATTTGAAAACTGACCCCAATAATTTTCGGGATTCACATATGTTTCGTTTGTTTTACCCTCAACACTAACCCCATTGCTTTCTGAACCATCTTCATAAACTCCATCAGCTAAATATCCGCCTGTTGCAATCCAATCCGACTCATCGATACCTGCAGCTATTCTTGCGTCTTCTGAAGCATACCATTCTTCTCTGCCTGATAATGTCTCTATAACTGTTCCTGAATAACCATGTGCGTACATATTAGATGCCGAATAAATATCTCCACCAATTTTCATGTCAATTAAGAAACTTAACGACACACTTTTGTATTGAAGTTCATTCGAAATTCCAAGCAAAAATTTAGGATTGATATTTCCTAATACCATTGTTGTATCGCTTCGGGTATACATTCCATGTTCATCTACTAATTTATTTCCTGAATCGTCTCGTCTTATCCCATAGCCAACAATATCACCATAAGCGTTCCCAGGTCTTGCTTCTATAGTAGCTCCCCACTGTTCTCCTAGAACTAAATTATCAACTCCGTCAGCTAATTCAATTACTTTGTTTTTATTTTTTGCAAAATTGAAATTCACTTCCCATATTAAATTTTTCTTCTCAACAGGAATAAGATTTAACATAAGCTCTATACCATTATTTTGAATTTCCCCAGCATTAATAACTGAGGCTGAAAACCCACTAGCCGCAGAAACAGGAAACCCTGGAATTATTTGATTTGTACTTTTTGACATATAGTAGGTAAAGTCGATATTAACTTTACTAGCAAATAAACGAAAATCTGCTCCTACCTCTAAAGAGCTGGTCTGTTCTGGCTTTAAATCTGTTAGTGCCAAGGGCTGAGCTGTGTAAAAAAGCGGTTGGGAATTAAATGTTCCGCTCTGAACGTAGGTTGCCTGCGTTAAATATGGATTACCATCGCTACCTACTTTTGCATAAGAACCTCTTAATTTAGCAAACTGAAGCAATTTGCTATTCATCCCTAATGCATCTGTAACCACAAATCCAAGACTGGCTGAAGGATAAAAATAGCTGTTGTTTTCCTCTGGCAACGTCGATGACCAATCATTTCTACCTGTAAAATCTAAAAACAAATAGCTATTGTAGGAAAATTGCATTGAGCCATATAAAGAATTGATTCGTTTTTCATATAATCCATAATTACCAGCATTTAGAGTCAGGTCATTAACATCATCATAATAGAAAATATTATAAAAACCAGGAATAGATAGCTTTTGATTTCTAATGTTTATAGATTCGGTGCGCTGATACATTCGGTTTCCTCCGAAATTACCTGACATTCCAATCTTCTTACCCAATTTCCTGTCAGCGATAAAAAGAAAATCAGTATTTCTTTCTGTGAAATTAAGCCAGGATTCTTGGTGGTCTCCATAAAAATTGGCTTTTGACCCTGTTCCTGTGGAGTTCTGTCGTCTTTCATTATAAGTATCTAACCCCGTTCGTAAATTAACACTTAACCAATCTAATATTTTATAATTCACACTGGCAAAACCAACTATTCTATCTCGCCAATCTTTGTTCTGGTTTTCGTTCATCATCCAATAAGGATTTGACTGCCATGACCAAGGAGAATACCACACCTTTTCATCTCCATTTTCATCTTTATAATTTCTCAATGATTCATCACTTATGTTTCTAGGAAGAAAATTATAGTGGCGACCGGCACCCCGACTATCAGATTGGTTTAATCTATTTAATGCGTCTTGACGTATGTAATTCACTTTAGCGTCTGCACTTAATTTATCCGATAAATTTGCTGAACTTCTGAAATTAATCGTATTGCGTTCGAATTTAGTATTAGGAACCATCCCTCTATTCTTAAGGTTCGTATATGACAATCGAAACGTTGCTAGATCATTTCCTCCATCCAGAGAAAGTGAATTGGTTAAGGTATTTCCAACCCTAAAAAAGTTCTTGTAATTATTTGGTTGAGCAGAGTAGGTCCTAGTTTCTCCATCCCAATCAATATAGGCCTGATCTTCCATTTTTGGGCCCCAACTTTTTGCTAAATGAGAAGTATTAAAATACGGCAAACTATCTCCGTTAGCAAAAGCTTGATATTCAAAAACTCCATTGGTTCCTGCTCCGTATTCATTTTGAAACTTCTTTTGAATATCTGCAAATTCAAATGTAGCTGTTGAATTATACGACACGCCAATACCGTTTCTTGAAGTTCCCTTTTTTGTATTTATCAATACCACTCCAAATGCGGCTCTAGATCCATAAATGGCTGCGGCGTTAGGTCCTTTCAAAATAGTTACTGATTCAATATCGTCAGGATTAATATCCGAAATAGGACTACCATAATCAATACCTCCCCACATACCTGCACCACCGCGACTTTCATTATCCATTGGTACTCCATCAATAACAAAAAGAGGCTGATTTGACTTACTTATTGATTTATTTCCTCTGATCACTATTCTACTAGATGTTCCTGGTCCTCCCGAAGTCTTTGAGACCTGAACTCCGGCGACCTTACCTGAAATAGTATTGACAACATTTGCATCTCTGGCTTTCGTCATTTTACTAACATCAACTTCTGCCACAGCATAGCCTAAGGCCTTTTTCTCTTTCGATATACCAAGCGCGGTAACCACAAATTCACTTAGCTGTTCAGTGTTTTCTACCATCGATACATCTACCACAGTTCTCCCCGCTATCGCTACTTCCACAGTAATAAATCCAACAAAACTAATTTGTAGCGTGTCAGCTTGCTCAGTTAATGTTAATGAGTAATCCCCATTAATATCTGTTGACGTGCCTTTTGAAGTGCCTTTAATCAAAACAGTTGCCCCAGGTATTGAAGAATTATCTGAAGACATTGAAATTTTACCCTTAACAGCAGACTGAGATACAGCAATTAAGCTGCACAAAAAACTAACACATAACATGTAAATCTTACTCCTCATTGATAACAAATATACTCCACAAACACTTACTATATTTAGTAAGCAATACTAAATATATTTAACATATTTGTCTTTAAATTAGCAAATAATTACATTTAATAATAGATTTTATCGATTTAATACAATATGAACTATACCAAATCATTTAGATTATTAACCACCCTATTTTTTATGTGGGGATTAATTACAGTATTAGTCGATTCGCTTATACCTAGGCTAAAAGAAATATTCTCAATTGGGAACTTTGAAGCAGGATTGGTTCAGTTTGCTTTTTTTATTGCATATGGTTTTGTTTCAATACCTGCAGGTTTATTATTAAAAAAAATAGGCTACAAAAAAGGAATCATTTTAGGCTTATTAACTATGGGAATAGGATGTTTAATGTTTTACCCTGCTGCTTCATTTAGAGTATTTCCACTTTTTCTTTTAGGGTATTTTATACTAGCAAGTGGAATGACTGTACTGCAAGTTGCTGCAAATCCTTATGTTACAATGTTAGGAGATCCAGATGGTGCTTCAAGTAGATTAAATTTGTCTCAGGCATTTAATTCATTAGGAACTGCTATTGCTCCAGTAATTGGAGCAATATTTATTTTAAGCGACAATATATTGTCAACTGATGAAATTGGTGTTCTACCTGAAAATGAAAAAATAGCCTATTATTTGCAAGAGGCCTCTGCGGTGCAAGGACCATTTATCATATTGGCTGCGATGCTTATTGGATTAGCCATTTTTGTATTTTTCACTAAACTTCCCAAGGTACTTAATGAAAATTCTGTGGGAACATATGCAGAAGTTATTAAAAACAAACTTCTTTCTAGAGGAGCACTAGGAATATTCGTTTATGTAGGAGTTGAAGTTGCCATAGGAAGCTATCTAACGCTATATTTTATGGACATGGGTCTTGTCGACCAAATCAAATCAAGTGAAATAATGGGTTCTATTTTCTCTTTAGTTCACTCTTCTGATATCACAGAAGTTGATGGAAAAGCAGTAGTAGGAGCTTTTGTAGTTTTTTATTGGTCCGGAGCGATGGTAGGAAGAAGTATTGGAACATACTTGACGAAGATATATAACCCAGGAAGCATCCTTTCTCTGTTTTCGCTTGGGGCCGTTTTAATGGTTTTACTATCGATGAATACATCAGGCTTTCTGGCAATGTGGAGTATAATAGCTGTAGGGTTATTCAATTCTATAATGTTTCCAACCATATTTGCAATAGCAATTAGAGATTTAGGGGATTTAAAGCCTTTAGGTTCTGGAGTGCTTTGTACAGCTATTTGTGGCGGAGCATTTATATCTCCATTTTATGGATATCTAGCTGATACCATAGGGTTTAAACTTGCTTTTATTTTACCAATAGTATGTTATGGGTACATTTATTACTACGGTAAATTATCCAAAAAAATAATTAATAACGAGGGATGAATGTAGCGATTGGAATTGACATTGGAGGAACTAATACGGTTATTGGTTTAATAACCAAAAATGGGAACTGTATTCATGAAGAAGCGATTAAAACGAAAAACTTTAAATCTGCGGAACAACTAGTAACAACTCTGTGCGACAAAATAAAACTTGCGGCAGCACATCTGAAAGAAAAAATAGAAGTAGTTGGAATCGGAATTGGTGCCCCTAATGGCAATTATTATAACGGCACAATTGAATTTGCTCCAAACCTACCATGGAATGGAGTCACAAATTTATCTAAGCTTTTTAGCAAACATTTCTCAATCCCAATTGCCGTAACAAATGACGCCAATGCTGCTGCAATGGGAGAAATGCTATTTGGAGGTGCGAAAGAGGTAGATAATTTTGTGGTAATAACATTAGGTACTGGCGTTGGTAGTGGTTTTGTGATTAATAGAGATATTGTATACGGCCATGATGGGTTTGCAGGCGAAATAGGTCATGTTATTATTGACCCCGAAGGCAGAGATTGTGGCTGTGGAAGAAAAGGGTGCCTTGAAACTTATGCCTCAGTTACGGGGATTGTTAGAACTACACATATTTTTCTAGGAAAATCTGCTAGAAAAAGTAAATTGCGAGATTATTCATCCAACCAATTGTCGGGCAGAATAATTACAGAAGCAGCTAGAAATGGTGATGAATTAGCACTTGAAATATTCGATTACACAGCTCAAAAACTTGGATTCTGCCTTGCGAATATGGTGGCGATAAGCAGTCCAGAACAGATTATATTTTTTGGCGGACTTGCAAAAGCAGGAGATTTATTACTAAAGCCAACCAAAGTTTACATGGAAAAAAACCTACTCAATATTTTTCAAAATAAAATCATATTAAAAGCATCTGAACTCAACCATAACGCATCGGTTATAGGAGCTGGTGCATTAATATGGAAAGAAATTGAACTAAAATCTCACACAACATCTTATGTTCCGATTAGCCTTAATTAGCACTTTTTGGATAGTGTTGTTTATCAACGCTTATTGCCAAAATTTAACCCAACATGTCAACCCTTTTATTGGAACAGGAGGTCATGGACACACCTACCCAGGAGCTAGCGCTCCATTTGGAATGATGCAATTAAGCCCAGACACGAGATTAACTGGGTGGGATGGTTGCTCAGGATATCATGATTCAGATTCT
>Ga0055584_100007341_pt1 | contig 10808 bp, 7 predicted proteins | sample OSDHelmetaG_FD_58716 | JGI IMG/M metagenome (GOLD analysis project Ga0055584, IMG submission 58716) | Pelagic marine sediment microbial communities from the LTER site Helgoland, North Sea, for post-phytoplankton bloom and carbon turnover... | ecosystem: Environmental > Aquatic > Marine >...
TGGTTATTTTCAAACACATCGACAAGAACAAGCAACGTATTGGTTGGAAGAGAGCATTCAGCAACAATTAAAACAATTGTTTTATCAGCATCCTAGTATAAAAAGTGCGTTTGAAGGAATTGAAACGCAGGTCGTAGCAGGAGAGTTGTCCCCTTTCAAAGCCGCAGAATTGTTGATGGATTCTTTTTTGAGCAAAAAAAAGATACTCTAAAGTAGTTTCTTTTTTGCTGAAAAAAACGTTAGAGTATCCTTAAAAAATATCTTTTAAACAGCTTATTTTGAACTAAAGGTATCTTTTTCTGGAACTGCCTGATCTTGCGGGCGGCCTTTAAATTCGTCCATTGTATTGTGTATACCAAATATTTTGCCTGCGACAAAATCAAACATACGCTGTGGCAAAAGTCCTTTTAAGAGCGGAACAGATTTGACCATGAAGGGTTCTTGTAAGATGATTTCATTGTTCTTGACTGCTTCCATTATTTTATCAACAATATAATCAGGCGTCAAAATAGGCGTCATAAAAGGCGATTTTACCCCGTCAAACATTCCTGTACTAATATAACTAGGCATAACGGTTGTTATATTGACTCCTGTATCTTCTCGTTCCATTTCCAAACGAACCGATTCAGACCAGCCAATAACCGCCCATTTACTAGCTGCGTAAACCGACATATTCGGATTGGCAATGAGTCCAGATGCCGAAGCAAGATTAATAATGTGCCCTTCACATTGATCGATCATATCGGGCAAAAACTCTTTGGCAATATGCATCAAAGCCGAAGTATTGATGTTAATGGTTTTGGTAATGTCTCGATGGCTGTGTTCTGCAAAAGGTTTTCCAACAATAATACCAGCATTATTAAACAAAATATCAATAGTAATATAGGTCTCTTTTGCTATTTTAGCTGCTCGTTTAATGTCTTCAAGATTGGCAACATCAACGACTTCGGTATCGACTTGATAGCCTAGTGTTGCAAATTGAGCTTTTGTTTTGAGCAGGCTCACTTCGTTGATGTCCCAAAGAATTACTTTGTAGGCTCGTAGCTCCAAACAGCGCTTGGCAATGAGTTTGCCGATTCCAGAAGCACCACCTGTTATCAGTATGCACCTGTCTTTTATTTGTGTCATAATATTGATTGATTGGTTTTATATTATAAATATACTACTTTTTAGCCAAAAAATATTTGAGATTCATTGCTTTTTTGCCTCTATCGTCTTATTCACGTATTGTATTTGGTCAAAGCTTCGTTATGAATAGAGTAGGAACAAGAATCGTAAAAATTTAAAATTAAAACCCTAAAAAAAACTATGTTTAAAGTCTCATTTATAGAACAGTCTGACCCCTCTTTTAATCATTATGTGGTATCGAATAATACAGGAACTAAAGCCGTAATATACCCCAAATTAGGAGCTTCTTTACAACAATTTTATGTCAATGAAACGCCAATTATTAATAATATAATAGGAACGGTAGCGGCTCCTCAATTATTAAATAGTTCTTGTTCCGCTATTTTATTTCCTTTTGCGAACCGAATTAATAAAGGGCAATACAATTACCAAGGAATATCATATCAGTTGGCTTGTAATGAAACCAATAGAGGGCATGCGATGCATGGCTTGGTTTATCGGCAAGCATTTGAATTCTTGGACTCGACGATTGGGGAGGAAGCGGCAATCCTACGGTTTGTCTACGAACAGGACGATCAAGCCGCAGGTTTTCCATTTCCATTCAAAATGATTTTGACCTACACGCTGCAGAAGGAAGAATTGATTTTAGAAGTTGCGGTAGAAAATACAGGCACGAAGGGCTTTCCTTTTAGCCTTGGTTGGCATCCTTATTTTTTTAGTAATAATCTAGAAAAAAGCGTCTTGTCGATGCAGAGCCAAGCAGAAATTAAAACCGATGAGACCATGATCCCAACGGAAATAAAAGCCAATCAGTTTCCAAATCCTTTGCCATTAGCGGGAGAAAATTTTGATACAGGCTTCGTTTTGGAAACACCAGAAGTTCAGTACAAAACACCTGATTATGAACTAAAAATGTGTATAGATCAAGAGATGGACCAACCTTATGTTCAATTATACATTCCGAATCATCGGCAAAGTATCGCCATAGAGCCAATGACCGCCGCTACAGATTGTTATAATAATGGCTGGGGAACTAGAATATTATTACCACAAAAAAAATATGCGGCTCGTTGGAGTGTAGCAATAAGGACAAGGAGGGAATAATTACCGTATCTTATGCTACTATCAATTTGGTGCTAATGATGTCAGGTTGTACATAAAATGGATTGGGACACATGCTGAATACGATAAGCTATGTGATGCTAATGAACAATATACAGTTTGTAGCGATTAGATTAAGTGTATTTAAATTTATGTTACAGTGTACTAAGTAAATCTAAAAATGGAAATCGAAAAATTATTAGTCATTAAGACAGATGAACAGTATTTTAACTATTGTGACTTACTAGAAAAATTGGCAACAGAAGATGAAAAAAAAATACTTACTTGAAATAGAAACCTTAGAAATACTGATTGATGATTGGGATGAAAAACACAGTACTGTGGAGGATTTAGACCCAATAGATATTTTAAAGGGACTTATGAAATCCCACAAAATAAAACAAGTTGAATTAGCAAGTAGTTTGAGTATAAGTCAAAGCTATATGTCTAATATTTTAGCGAAAAGAAAAGGCATTTCAAAGAACGTTATATATAAATTAGCAAAGCAGTTTAAAATGTCACAAGAAGCGTTTAATCGACCATTTCAATTGGTGAATGAGCTTAATAAAAGTGTCTCGAATGCAAATCTAATGAACACAAAAAAAGACATGAGCAAGTATATATCTGAAACGGTTTGAGGAATTAAACAAAACAAAAATAACGAAAAAAGGGAGGCATCAATTATTGATACCTCCCTTTTTTTACAAGAAAAAACTTAATCGACAATCATCGTATTGGTATCCAATTGCTGCTGGATAATATGATCGGATAGCTCCCGATATTCATATTGTTGCGTCCGCAATTGAGGCTCAAAACCAGCTTCTGCAATTGCTTTTTGAATACCATCTGCGGTAAAACGGAAGGCAGCACCTGCCGCAGAAACAACATTTTCTTCAATCATAATAGAACCAAAATCATTGGCTCCAGCATGCAAACAAGCCTGTGCAACCTGTTTTCCGACCGTCAACCAAGACGCTTGAATATTGACAATATTTGGCATCATAATTCGGCTCATAGCGACCATGCGAATATATTCATCCCCAGTATACGTGCCACGTTTGTTGACCAAGCGTTTCAGAATCGTATCTTCATCCATAAAGGGCCAAGAAATAAAGGCTAAAAAGCCTTTTGCATGGGCTGGTTTTTTATCTTGAACTTCACGGGTCCAAACCATGTGTTCCATGCGTTCGTAATTGGTTTCAATGTGTCCAAACATCATTGTGGCACTGGTGGTAATATCCAATTGATGTGCCGCTTCCATGACGTCCAACCATTCCTTTCCCGAACATTTTCCACGAGAAATTCTTCGACGAACTCGGTCGTTCAATATTTCGGCTCCTGCTCCTGGCAAAGAATCCAAACCCGCATCTTTTAAGGCTTGGAGCACTTCAGTATGGCTGGCTTTTTCTAGCTTGGCAATGTGTGCAATTTCTGGAGGGCCCAAGGCATGCAACTTTAAGGTAGGATAGAGGGCTTTTAATTCTCGGAATAGATTAGTATAAAACTCCAAACCTAAATCTGGATGATGTCCGCCTTGTAATAAGAGTTGTTCGCCACCAAATTGGAACAACTCGTCTATTTTTTGCTGATACTCAGGAATCGTAGTGACATAAGCCTCTCCATGTTTGGGGCGGCGATAAAAATTACAAAACTTACAATTCGCAATACAAACATTTGTTGTATTAGAATTTCGGTCAATGATCCACGTAACCTTGTTGTGTGGCACGTGGTGTTGTTTGATCTTGTTGCCAACATACATTAACTCTGCTGTTGTAGCGTTTTCGAATAAAAATACGCCTTCTTCAGCTGTTAAGTATTCTAACTTTAGGGCACGTTGAAGCAAAGTATCTATCTGCATAATTGTCTTTTAACTTTTATTTAGTGCTTTTATAACGTCAGAAAGAAACAGTAAGTTGGATGAACTTTCATTTTTTTCTGAATCTTTTGAATAAAGGTATTATTATTTCTAATAATACTCCGTTGATTTTTTAGTTTTTTTGCAAAAAACATAAAAAATAACCTTGCATTCATTTGATTATCAGCTTTTTAATGTTTCAATTTACAAAAGTGCACCTTGCTGATAATCAACCTAATAGGATTCCTCTACGAAGTATTGTAAAGAAGAGCTGCTCATATTGTTGTCAATGAACAGGTCAGATAGTTATCGAATTATGGTTTAATAGAAAAGAGGTCTTTAAGAAAGGAGTTTTGAGCATTATTTTATCCAATTCTTACCTAAGAATTATCAAAGTCCTACATTTAATGTAAATGCAAGCCCTAAAAAAGAGGAATAAAAGTAAAAAAGGATACTTTTGTGTTTAAATCAGAATATTATGACAAATGAATATATAGCAAAAACCTTCTTGGGTTTAGAAGGAGTTTTGGAAAAAGAATTACAAGACCTAGGGGCAACACAAACTAGAAAACTATCAAGAGCCGTTTCTTTTGAGGGGGATTTAGCGTTGTTGTACAAAGCTAATTTGCAATTAAGAACCGCTTTGAGAATCTTACATCATTTAGATACGGAAACGGTACGGAATCAAAACCAACTCTATAATTTTGCTCACAGCATCAATTGGCTGCGTTGGTTTACGGCTAACGAGACTTTTGCGGTACGAGCTAAAGTAATTAAAGCACCTGAGTTTAATAACTCAACCTTTGTTGCTCTGAAAGTAAAAGATGCCATTGTAGATCAATTTAGAAGAATCGGAGGCGCAAGACCTTCTATTGACAAAAATAATCCTGACATTTTGATCGATGTCATTGTTTTTAAGGATAAGTGTACGATTTCTATTGATAGTTCTGGAGAATCTTTGCATCGTCGTGGTTATCGGGAAAGTGGTCACCGTGCGCCTTTGAATGAGGTTTTGGCGGCAGGAATGGTCTTGCTTTCAGGTTGGGACATGAACACGCCTTTGATTGATCCATTTTGTGGCTCTGGAACGATTTTGACGGAGGCCGCATCTTATGCTTATAATATTGCACCTAATATTAAGCGAGAAAAATTTGGCTTTGCTGCTTGGAAAAATTATGACTCAAAATTATGGAATCGAATTTGGTTGGAAGCCAAAGTTGCAAAACGAGATTTTGAAGGGAAAATTATCGGCTCTGATATTTCACCTAAAATCGTTCAACATGCAAGAGAACATGTGGTTGCCGCAGGGGTAGACGATTGTATTCGCTTGTCTTCTAAAGAATTTGAGTTCCGAAATATTCCTGAAGGTCCTGGGACAATCATCGCAAATCCTCCGTATGGTGAGCGAATGGATTTTGCCGATATTGAAGTCATGTATCAAATTATTGGAGATAAATTGAAGGCTGATTGTGCGGGTTATAACGCATGGATTATTAGTTCTGTCAAAAACTTCAATCGTTTTATTGGTTTAAGACCGTCTAAAAAAATACCCTTATTTAATGGTGGTTTGGAATGTCAATACATGAAATTTGAGATGTATCAAGGCACGAGAAGGGTTGATAAAAAAGAATAATTTCTAGAAAAAAGCTCTTTTAAAGAGCGATGAAAGTTGCAAAACCGAGTTAATATGAAAAAAGTACACTTTTTTCATATTAACTCGGTTTTGCTTTTAGTCTAATGATAGTCAATCTATTATGACTTTGTTTTTTTAGTTTTTTAATTTTGTTTTGAATATAAAATACATTAGGTGTCTGCTGGACGACACCCTTCTATTTCTTGATAGGCTATATTTGTAAGAACAAAAAGGGAATAGGTTATATAATATATTAAAGATTAAGACAAGGGTTTAGGTCTTATTTAAGTTGGAAGTGACAACATTTGTTGTTATTTTTAATATGTGTCCTTGCCTTTCGGGTTGACGGGGGTCTAACTCGGAAGGCTTTTTTTATTGCCTTAATGTGTTGTGATAAGTGATCGTTTGTAGGAATAACAAGTGAAAAATAATAAATATGAAGAAAATACTAGCATTTATTTTGATTACTTTTTTAGTAATCAGTGGGGCAAAGGGGCAGGATTTAGAGGCATTTTTTAAAGAGGCAGATGCTTTTTTTGCAAAGCAAGTGAATGGTTCCAAAATTCAATATGCTGCTATTAAAGCTGCGCCTAAAAAATTAACAGACTTAACGGACTTTATTGCCTCAGCAGATGTGTCCGCTTATTCTGAAGGACAGTTAAAAGCATTTTATATTAACAGTTATAATTTATTGGTCATCAAAACGGTCGTCGATCATTACCCGATTACGCAGCCATTAGAAGTATCTGGTTTTTTTGATGCGGTGAAACAAGTCGTTGCAGGCAAAAAAATGACCTTAAATACGTTAGAACAAAAAGAATTATTACAAAAATACAAAGATCCTAGATTGCATTTTGTTTTAGTTTGTGCTGCGGTGAGTTGCCCTCCTATTGCTAACTTTGCCTATATGCCAGACCAATTAGAAGCACAATTAGAAACTAGAACCAAAGCCGCTATAAACGACGGCGTTTTTATCAAAATTGATGATTTTGCAGGAACCGTAGCTATTTCTAAAATATTTGATTGGTATAGAGCAGATTTTAAGCCGAGTATCAAGGAATTTATCAATAAATATAGCACAAGTCCTTTGCCTAGCGATGTCAAGCTAACGTATTACCCTTATAATTGGACTTTGAACGATGCCATTGTTAGCGAAAAAGGAACGATAGGCGATGATATTGTTGAAGAAAAAGCAGGTTTTGAACCAATTATTGCTGCTGCAACAATGCCTAAAAATACATTTGAACTGAACACCTTTCACAGTCTTTATACGTCTAATTATGGGGATAAAGATTATGGGATTCGAGGCTCTTACTTCTCCAGTTTATTCTTATTCTCGTATGGCATTTCTGGTCGCTTTGACATTGGTTGGGATTTTATTTTAAAATCATATCGTGCCAATGATCTTTTTAGTAGTTCTCCTTTTCGTGCCTTGGATTTTAGAAAAGGAGTTGATAGTGTGACTACGCCAGGCGGAACTAGTATGCAAGCTGTTTCTGATTATGGGTTGACTCATTTAGGCCCAAGAGTGCGTTTTTCTCCATTCAAAAAAATTGGACTCTCTTTTGAGCAAGCTTTTTATTTTCCAATTGGAGGACTTCCAGTAGAAAATACCGTAGACCCTGCCTTATATTGGGTCACGCAATTTTATTATGACAAACAATTTAATTCTAAATTTGGGCTGTTTATAGCCTTAACCTTTTGGCAACCAATCGTACCAGGGCAAGAATTTAACTTTCAAGTTCCTTATTTAAAAGGCTTTTTTAGTTGGTATGCGACCAAACGATTTACCTTGTATGCGACCACGACAACCTTTACAGAATGGGGCGGCGGAGCTAAGTTTTTGATTACGCCACAGTTGGAAGTTCAAGCCTTGTATACTTATTATGTCCCCGTTCCAGGTTTGGCAGATATTTACACTGGGATTGGAGCTAAAAATGTGATGACATTTAATATAGGGATTCGTTATCGAACGGCTATTCGGGTAAAGTAGAGCAACATTGGCTGGATTTTGAAACGTAGAATAGGACCTTTCGCAAAATAATTCAAGTCTTTTACCGCACTTTTTGCACGAAAAGACTTACCTTATACGTATATCGAGCGATAAAATGTTCACAGCATTGCTTTAAATTTTTATGAATTGGGGGTTTTAAGATTTTGATACGACTGTAAAAAGAATCGGTTTTATTCGTTGATTAAAATCAAACCTGATCTTTTAATTTATACGCAATCCCAATACTTCTACGAACTACTACTGAGGTTTAGGTCTCAACCTTATACACGGAATCCATCAATTAGAATGCAGGAGGATAACATTTTGTTTGATGGTCGCATTCGTAGCTGTAACAATAGTATAGAACAAAAAGTAGGAGCTATTCTATTTATATTACTTTAATTTTATATATGAAACAGCTATTTTTTTTTTTTACATTTTTATTATTGACCACATCTAATGCCAAGGCACAAGAATTGGATGCTTTTTTTGAAGAATCGAATTCGTTTTTTTTGACTTATGCAGAGCATAATAGTATGCAATATAAAGTATTGCAGCAAGATCCTACTGAATTAGACGCTTTGATTGAACGGATTGCTCTTGTAAATTTGAGTGCTATTGACGAGCAAACACAAAAAGCCTTTTTTATTAATGCCTATAATCTTTTGGTTATTAATACAGTGGTAGAACATTATCCGATTGCCTCTCCAAATGAAGTGGTCACTTTTTGGGATGAAATAGAGCAAGAGGTCGCAGGAAAAAAGCATACTTTAGAAACGCTAAAAGCATCTATATTAAGCAATTTTAAAGATCCATTGTTGCATTTTGTTTTAGTGGATGCTTCGAGGAGTAGTGCTCCCATTGTCAATTTTGCTTATCAAGCAAGCGATTTGAAGACGCAGCTAGAAGATAGAGCCATTGCATTTCTAAATGCTGCCAAATACATTAAATACAATGAAGTGACAAACGAAATTTCACTTCCTAGATTATTTAAAAACAATCGTCAGGATTTTGGTGTTTCACTAATTGATTTCCTGAACAAATATCGGGTAAAGCAACTAAATGCCGCCACACACATAAAGTATTCAAATGATGACTGGAGGTTGAATGCTTATTATAATAATACAAATACTGTTTTAAAAAAGAAGCAAAAAAAAATAGCTTATTCCCCTTCGGCTCAAGTAATTACATTGCCTGAGCATAGCGTGGAATTGATGATTTTTAATAGTTTGTATAGTGTTAATTATGGAGACAAAATTTTTGGTTCTAGAAGTTCTTATTATAACGGTTATTTTAGTGCCTTTTATGGTGTAACAGGAAAATTAGACGTTGGCGTTACTTTTTTGCTGCGTTCTACTAGAGAAAATGACGACTTTGAGGCTTCTCCTTTTAAGACCTTTGATTTTGAACGAACGCCCTTACAGCCAAATCGTAGATCATCGGGCGTTTATGCAGATTGGGGCTTGTCTCATATTGGACTGAATGCTCGTTTTGCTCCTTTTAAGAATATTAATTTGTCTTTTGAGCAAGGGGTTATGTTGCCGATAGAAAATTTACCGAAAGAAAATACGGTTGATAATAGCTTGTATAGTGTGACACAGGTTTATTATAGTCACTCTTTTACAGCAAAAATGCAATTGTTTTTAGCCTTGACATTTTGGCAACCCATTCGCCCAGGAGAGACTTTTGTTTTTCAACCTCCTTTGTTAAAAGGTTTTCTAAACTATTTTGTAACTCCAAGGTTTACTGTGTTTACAACTACAATGTATGGCTTAGAATGGGGAGTTGGAGTAAAGTACATGTTGACACCAAAATTAGAATTACAGGCAATGTATAGTTATTATATTCCGATATCTGGAATTTATGATGCGATATCACCTGGCGCAAATACGATTATGACTTATAATTTAGGATTGAGGTACAGGCTCTAATAAAATCCCTGAAAGTCGTATCTCACAGTTTTTTTAATAACCCAAAAATTTTCTGTTTTATGGCAGACAATGAACACGTTGTAATTATAGGTAATGGAATTAGTGGTGTTACAGCCGCACGTTTTATCCGCAAGTTGAGCGATAAACGAATTACAATTATCTCTGGAGAAACGAAGTATTTTTTCTCAAGAACTGCTCTGATGTATATTTATATGGGGCACATGAAATTTGAAAATACACAACCTTACGAACCTTGGTTTTGGGAAAAAAATCGAATTGACTTGGTCTTTGATTATGTTAATGAAGTCGATACGCAAAACAAAACGCTGAAAATGCGTAAAGGGGATTCTATCACTTATGATAAGTTGATTATCGCTTGTGGTTCTACGCCCAATAAGTTTGGTTGGCCTGGACAAGATCTGGATGCGGTTCAAGGCTTGTATTCTTATCAAGATTTGGAAGGAATGGAAAAATACACCAAGGGCTTGAAACGGGCGGTTATTGTCGGCGGTGGTTTGATTGGCTTAGAAATGGCAGAGATGTTTCATTCTAGAAATATTCCTGTTACGTTTTTGGTTCGAGAACAACGCTATTGGAGTGGGGTGATGCCGAAGGAGGAATCTTTAATGATTGGACGGCATATTGTAGAGCATCATATTGACCTGCGTTTGGGAACGGAATTGAAAGAAATTTTGTCCGATGAGAAGGGGCGAGCTAGGGCTGTAATTACCAATACAGGAGAACAAATTGATTGTGAATTTGTCGGTTTGACAGCAGGGGTAAGCCCGAATATCAAATTTATAAAAGTATCGGAAGCTTGTGAGGTGGACACGCAACGAGGGATTCTAGTAAACAATTATTTGGAAACAACCGCTCCCGATGTGTATGCCTTGGGGGATTGTGCTCAATTGATGAACCCAATGGCTGGACGTCGTCCAATTGAAGCGATTTGGTATACTGGGCGAATGATGGGCGAAACAGTTGCGCATTCTATTTGTGGCAAGCGAACAGCTTATGTTCCTAGTTTGTGGTTTAATTCTGCCAAGTTTTTGGATATTGAATACCAGGTTTATGGGGATGTTCGGGCAAATCCGCCAGAGAATCACGCACAATTGTATTGGGAATATAGAGATGGGCGAAAAAGTATTCGCTTGGTCTTTGACAAGG
>Ga0055584_100007342_pt1 | contig 10808 bp, 10 predicted proteins | sample OSDHelmetaG_FD_58716 | JGI IMG/M metagenome (GOLD analysis project Ga0055584, IMG submission 58716) | Pelagic marine sediment microbial communities from the LTER site Helgoland, North Sea, for post-phytoplankton bloom and carbon turnover... | ecosystem: Environmental > Aquatic > Marine >...
TGATGCAGCATCCACGAATTCCACGCATGTCGGTAACCGGAAGCACTGAAGTTGGGCAACTGGCACTCAGGGTGGGTGCAGAGCACCTGAAAACAACCACTCTGGAACTCGGTGGCAAAACACCGATGATCATTTTCCAGGATGCGGATCTGGAAAAATGCGTGGATACCGCCGTGCGCGGTATGAATTTCAAATGGCAGGGCCATTCGTGCAGTTCCACCTCCAGAGTACTGGTGCATGACTCCCTGTACGACACCTTCGTCGAACAACTTGCAGAGCGTTTTCGTAACGTAAATGTTGCCATGCCATTTGACCCTGAAGCTGAAATGGGGCCCATCAGTCATAAAGCACAGTTTGAAAAAGTCTGCGAATACATCAAAGCCGGTAAGTCGGAGGGCGCTACCCTGGTATGCGGCGGTGAAAGGATTATGCAAGGTGATATGGCACAGGGATATTTTCTCTCCCCAGCGATATTCTCCGACGTGACGCCAACGATGCGTATTGCGAAAGAAGAAATTTATGGCCCGGTGATCTCTATCATTCCCTGGAGCGATCAAAATCAAGCCCTCGAAATAGCCAACTCGGTTTGTTATGGTCTTGCCGCAGTGATTATGGGAAAGGATATCTCCAGGGTACATCGCGCTGCCCGGAGACTGCAGTGTGGATATGTCGAAGTCAACGGACCGGTTTCCTTTGCCCTTGGCTCGCCATTCGGCGGGGTTAAATCAAGCGGCATCGGCCGCGAGGGAAATATGCAGGAACTACTGAGCTATACCCAGTTAAAATCTGTAAATATTCAGCTGTAGCAACCCGCCCTGCCCGCTTATGGCCATTTCAGAAAAGACTTATGATTACATCATCGTAGGTGCTGGATCAGCAGGCTGTGTTCTGGCCAACCGGTTATCACAAGACCCCACGGTTGCGGTATTGCTTGTTGATGCCGGGCCAGTGGACAGAAGCGTATTTCTAAAGATGCCTTCGGCCTTTGCCTATGCTATTAACAGTTGCAAGTATGACTGGAACTACATGGGTGAGCCGGAGCCGTTTCTGGACCATCGCCAGTTATCCTGCCCCCGGGGAAGAGTGCTGGGAGGCTCGTCTTCGATCAATGCAATGTGCTTCGTACGCGGCCATCCACTGGATTTTGATGGTTGGTCAGAAACAAGCGGCTTTGACAACTGGTCCTATGAAAATTGCCTGCCCTATTTCAGAAAACTCGAAACCTTCAGTGGCGGGGCAAGTAAATACAGGGGAGATAGCGGGCCGGTTTCTGTGATTGCCCCGGAATTCTCAAGCCCGTTGTGTGAAGTGTTTGCCGAGGCGAGCAGGGAAGTCGGTTACAACTGGAGCGATGACAACAATGGCGAACAGCAGCAAGGTTTCGGCCGAATGGATCAGACCATTCGCAACGGCAGTCGGGAAAGCTGCTCAACCGCTTACCTCGATCCGATTCGCAATCGGAAGAATCTGAGTATTTTATGTGGTTGTACAACTACCAGGATACTGATGAACGGCAACAGCGCTACAGGCATAGAAATAGAGGCTGGAAACCACCCCCGCTCTATTCTATCCAGAAAAGAAACCATTCTCTGCGCCGGCGCGATTAATTCACCAAAGCTGTTGATGCTTTCCGGCATTGGCCCGGTTCGGCATCTGCGTCAGCTCGGCATCGATGTCGTCCAGGAATTGCCAGGGGTAGGACAGAATTTGCAGGACCATGTTAATGTCAATATCAAATATGAATCACTGCAGCCGGTCACCACCACCAGCTCGCTGAAGCCTTATCGAAAGGCCCTGCTCGGCATCCAGTGGCTGGCAACAAAAAAAGGCCTGGGAGCAACCAATCATTTTGAAATCGCCGGCTACATCAAATCTCGAGATGATGTGACTCACCCCGACCTGCAGCTGCTGTTCATTCCGCTTCTGGTTGATGACGACGGAAAAGCGCCGAAACAGCCCCACGGTTTCCAGCTCGCGCTGACTCAGCTCCGCTCAAAAAGCCGAGGACGGATCACACTGAAAAGCACCAATCCTTCCGACCCGCCTTCCATACTGTTTAATTACCTGCAGTCCCCTCTGGACTATACGGAATTGCGGATTGGCATCGACAAAGTCCGCGAGATATTCCACGCCACTGCCTTTCAGTCATACCTTGGTGCGGAAATTGCACCGGGGGATTCAGTTACCGATGAAAATCACCTCAATCAGTTCATCAGGAATACCCTTCGCTCCACCAAGCACCCTTGCGGAACATGTAAAATGGGGCAGGATGAAGATGCGGTAGTAGACGACCAGGGAAAAGTGCATGGCGTTGAACAACTGCGCGTAGTCGATGCCTCAATCATGCCCCGGATCACCAGCGGCAACACCAATGCCCCTACTATTATGCTTGCAGAAAAAATTGCCGACAGAATTCTGGGCCGAAAACCACTCGGGGCTGAAAATCAGGTGGAAGCATAGTGGCCATGGCGAACAACTATGATGTGGTGGTTGTCGGCGCCGGACACAACGGTTTAACCTGTGCGGGATACCTCGCCCGGGCAGGACTTAAAACACTTGTACTGGAACGGCGCAGCCGTGTGGGAGGGCTGAGCACTGAGTTTGAATTCTTTCCGGGATTCAAGGCGTCCATGCCCAATTCGCCCGGCTCACTTGAACCCAAGGTAGTCGCTGACCTGGAACTGGCAAAATTCGGACTACAGTTTATCCCCCCGGATCCATCCCTTGTGGTGCCGTTTACCGACGGACGCGCCATGGTTGCCTGGAGGGACCCGCAAAAAACCGCCGAAGAAATTCGAAAGTTTTCACAAAAAGATGTGACGGCCTATGGTGAGTTTTTCGAATACCTCAATGATTTTGCCAGAAAAACCGGGGTATCATTGTTTAAACCGCCACCGACGCTTCGGCAGTTTGTGCAACAACTGAAAACACCCCGGGACGAACAGGCGTTTTCCCGGATAGTGCTCGGCAGCTTGAAAGACCTGCTTGATGAGTGGCTGGAGTCCGAGCAGCTTAAATCGGTCATTGCCGCCATCAGCGCCACCTCGAATCTCGCCGGACCGTACACCCCGGGTACCGCATATCTGTTACTGATGCGGCCACTGTCACTGGCTTCATCCAGTGTCGAAGCAGGCCACGACCCCCGCAAACAGTATTTGAGAGGTTCTACCGGACTACCTGTTGGCGGTATGGGTGCGGTCACCCGTGCAATGCAGAAAAGCATCGAGGCATCCGGCGGTACCATTCGCGTGGATGCCGGGGTAAAGAGAATTGTCGCTGGTGCTGGCGGTATAGAAGGCGTCGAACTGGACACTGGCGAATTCATCCGCGCCACCACTGTCGCTTCGAATCTTCACCCTCGTACGACCTTGCTGGACCTGCTTGAAGACGCTCAACAGCAAACAGCATTCACAGCGGAGGTAAATCAGTTGCCGCAACGTGGCTCGGCCTTCAAGCTGGCGCTGGCGCTGAACGGCGTACCGGCATTCTCAGCCGCTCCCGCCAGGCTGGAACAACAGTACGCTAGTTGCCAGTTCAGACTGGCCCCGAGTATGGATTACATGGAGCGCGCATTCGATGACGCCAAATTCGGCAGAGCCTCAGCAGAGCCTGTCATCCTTGGTCTGATTCCATCCCTGACCAGCGATGGAATGGCGCCCGAGGGAAAGCACATCATGAGCTGTAATGTCTGGCACGCGCCGGTGGAACTGGCCGAAGGAAGCTGGGAAACTGAGCGGGATAAAATGGCACTGCGATGCATAGAGATTATCAGTCGATACATGCCAGAGCTGAACAACAGGATAATCGACTACCGCGCCCTCAGTCCTCTGGACCTGCAGAACGAGTTTGGCCTGCGCGATGCCAATATTATGCACCTCGATATGATGCCTGCCCAAATGTTCGGCCTGCGTCCACTGGCGCAGTGTGCTGCTTATTCAACCCCGACCACAGGACTCTATCTATGCGGATCAGGGACCTGGCCAGGGGGAACGGTGAGTGGTATTCCGGGGCATAACGCAGCGCAGACAATTATCCAGTACTTTACTGACAACACGAAATGACAAATCAGGAAATTGTTGAGTTTCTCAATAGACAATGGCCACCATCGGTACAGACCCTCAAGGGACGGGCCACCGGCTTTGATCAAAATGAATCCAGGCTGGACATGGATTTTGCAACCGATTCACGGTTTTGCCACTCTGGCGATATTGTCCAGGGCGGTTATATCTCGGGCATGCTCGATGCGGTGATGGCCTACGCCGCTATCGGCATGCCCGGTTTGTGTGACATGGTTGCGACCCTGGAAATCAAGGTCAGCTTCATGCAGACCGGTCGAAACGGGGAATTTTCGGCGACAGGTCGCATTGTCCATGCCGGCCGCGCTATCGCCTACCTCGATGGCCAGCTTTACCAGGGTGACAAACTGGTTGCCGCGGCAACCTCGACGGTCAAGCTTTTGAAGACTCAGCGATAGCGGTCAGCTGCAGATCCAGCGGTGGTATACCGTCTAACGGATCGTGCTCAATCTCGAAGGTATTCAGCAGCATTGCCAGCAAGCCGAAATAACCGAGCAGGGACACCATCTCCACCACCTGCTTAATACCTATGGTCTCTTCGGCACGCTGATAGAGCTCATCGGCAACGGATTTGTTTTGCAGCAATTCCCGGCAAAACCGATACACTAACCGTTGCTCGGCACTGAGACTCGCCGGCATCCGATCCAGCAGAATTCCCTCAATGCATTCGCTGCTCACGCCTTCTCTCAGGGCGATCACAACATGGGCATTCCATTCGACTTCATTGCGCCAGAATCGTGCAGTGGTGAGAATGGCAATTTCCCGATGCTGCGGATCCAGTTCAGTATTGAAACGCAGGGCCGCTCCCAGCGCCTGGGCCGGACCAGCAATATCCGGGGCCTGTATCAGCGCATGAAATGGGCCACCGAATTTTCCCCTCGGACCGCAGACGATCTCATGATGGATTTCAGCCTGGGCCTCATTCAGTTTGCTCGGATTGAATTGTGGCAATCTTGCCATGACTTGATTTTCCCCTGGTAAAGCAGCGCCTATTATATTCACTGGCGATTGTTTATACTGAACTTAAACTCGTTTTTTAAAAGCACAATGAGCTCCAGACCCGTCATCATCAGTTGCGCAGTCACCGGCAGTATCCATACGCCGACCATGTCTGAATATCTGCCGATTACCCCCGAACAAATCGCCAGTCAGGCGATTGATGCCGCAGAGGCGGGGGCCGCGATACTGCATTTACATGCCCGCGATCCGCAAACAGGACGCCCCACACCGGACCCCGAAGTGTTCATGCAGTTCCTGCCCCGGATTAAATCCGCAAGCGATGCGGTGATCAATATTTCTACCGGTGGCGGCCCTGGAATGACCGTGGATGAACGGATTGCTGCAGCGCTGAAGGCGAGTCCCGAAATGGCCTCGCTGAATATGGGCTCAATGAATTTTGGTTTGTTTCCACTTTTGGCGAAATACTCAGAATGGAAACATCAGTGGGAGCCTGAATTCCTCGAGATGACACGCGATTTTATTTTCAGGAATACATTCAAGGATATCGAAACTATTCTGCACAAGCTGGGAGAAGACTGTGGTACGCGCTTTGAATTCGAATGCTATGACGTCAGCCATCTTTACAACCTCGCACACTTTGTTGATCGCGGCCTGATCAAACCACCTTTTTTCATCCAGACAATATTCGGCATTCTTGGCGGTATCGGTGCCGATGAGGAAAACCTGATGCATATGCGACGCATGGCCCTGAAGTTATTCGGCGATGAGCATGAATGGTCTGTTCTGGCCGCAGGGCGCTTTCAGATGCCCTATGTCACCAAGGCAGGAACCATGGGCGGAAACGTGAGGGTCGGCCTCGAAGACAGTCTCTATCTCGGTAAAGGTCAGCTGGCAGAAACCAATGCCCAGCAGGTAGCCAAAATCCGCCGCATCCTCGAAGACCTTTCTTTGACTATCGCAACGCCAGAAGAAGCCCGGCAGAGGCTGGCATTGAAAGGCGCAGACCAGGTTAGATTTTAGTTAGTCGTTGATAGAGCAGAATTAAATATACCACGCTTGAAAACACCGTATCTCAACAAAGGCTACCCGTGCAGCCAGACTTGCCATGGCCCTGGCGACGAACAGAATCATCACAGCGTATTCTGCTCGTTAGATTTTTGTAATGGTCCCGGCAAACGGGTTTTCGTACAGCTGGTCATGGGACTCCACACCATCCTCAATCACACAGTCGGTCCTGGGTCGCGCCACGCAAAGCAGTATATATCCCGCACTGGAACGTCGTTTATTTAACGCGCTTGCGCCTGGTTGACGAACCCGGCCGGAAATAAGTTTTGCCGCGCAGGTTATACAACCACCATAATTGCACCCAATGGGTAGCTGGATGCCCGCTTCCAGTGCAGCCTGATAGATAGGCTGGTCCTCACCTACCTCAATCGTGACGCCGCTGTTTCGCAGCTCAACTTTAAAGGTTGTTTCGTTGTCTACTGAGTCTGCCACACTCATAATCCAGACTAGATGGCCTGACCCAGTTTTGGTTTCCAGAAAGGACGGAACAACTCGATCTTCGGACAGCGGTTCATCACAACCCGCATACCCGCCTGTTCGGCTAACTCCGCGGCTTCTTCGTTGTATACCCCAATCTGTGCCCACAACACCTTAGCGCCTATATCGATCGCTTGCCGGGCAATGTCGGGCAGCGCTTCGGACTTTCGAAATACCTGCACCATGTCTACGGGCTCGTCCACTTCAGACAGCGAATGAAACACTTTCAGTCCGCGAATTTCTTCAATGTCCTGTCTCGGATTGATCGGTTTCATGTTGTAGCCTTGCTCGTGCAGGACGCGCAACACACCGTAGCTGAACTTGGTAGGGTCCGGGCTTGCACCGACCATTGCGATGGTTTTAACGTCAGACAAAATGCTGGCAAGATATTCTGTGGGATATTCCTGTTGATGGTTCATAATTCTGTGCGGTTATTAAAGCCAGATATCCGAGGTGCAATCGCCCCCGGGGTACCGGGTTTCATGACAACGGGAGGGGCCATTGGGTTCATTACCAAAATTCACAATAAAATCCTTATTGATTTCCATGCCGCCATTTTCACTGTCGCAGTCGACCATTAACATCACGCCGCCCTTGTGACGAATTTCCGGATAGAACTGATTATCCCAGGTCGAAAACAAGGACGTGGTCACATACAGCCGTTTGCCATCCAGGCTCATCTGGATCATTTGCGGGCCACCCGCTATTTCCACGCCATTCACCACAGGCGCTTTGTTTAACATTCCGCCCATCCATACCTGACCAGTCATCACAGGATGATGCGGATCTGAAATATCGTATTGACGAATGTCACCGTGAAGCCAGTTGCAAAAATACAGATACCTGTCATCCATTGAAATCAGGATTACCGTAATTAACCCGGGCAATGGAATAGGCCATTCCGGGTGTTTCTCGTTTTCCACATCTATAATTTTTTCGACGATCCATTCCTGGTCTTTTTTATACCAGTGAATAATATTGGACGACATTGCGGCACCAACGAATCCATGGGTTGATGCCGGGTCATGATGAAACCTTACCTCCAGCGGCACTAATCCGTCTTCACCAAGATATACGGTGTTTTCGACTTTTTTCTTTTCAAAATCCCAGAAATGAATTTCGCGCCCGTACTTGAGCATACCGACTTCTTCCAGATCAAACCCCGGCATGAAGGTATTGGGGGCAGCCCATTCACTGGATACCATGACGTTATGACGGGGCTGGTACCAGAAATCATAATTAAATTTCATACCGCCCAGATCATTTTCCCAGCGACCGACAATATTAAAATCTTTATCCAGATGTAAAAAACCACCGGGTGCATTGCCCTTGGCATCACCCAGCATTGAGATAATGATATCGGAGCCGAGGCAATGCACCGTATGTGGTGCCGACAGATCAGTTTTCTGTTTGATCTCGTCACCGGAGATCACCATATGCACCTTGGGGTTTTTCGGATCGCTGCCGCAATCAACAATATGCAGGTTGGAACTGCGTACGCCTGGCACAATAAGGTATTTGCGCTCCATACCACTATCGCCGTGACATGATGAACAAGCGTTCCAGCCCATATGATGAAGTTCATCGCCAATGCCAGGCATCTCGCAACGGCTGATTACCTGAGAATAGGTCGGGCTATCCGGATCAGCATCAACAGTTGCCAGATAATCCGGCTTTTGAATACCTGTGCCGACATAGATGGCGATGGTATAAAGCAACTTTTCCCGCGGGGCCTTCATCGCCTCTTGTGGCGACGCATAGCCTGGGCCACAACAAGGTGCCGGACTGCTATTACTCACGATTGACTCCTGTATTTCTATTTTAAAGCAGTATTGCCAACAATTCAGCAATATCATATTATGATAATTTAATCCATTTATTGAGAAAATGCAAAATGCATCTGGCGCGACTTGTTTCTGTACTCGAAGCTGTGGCTATTGCTGGTCGACCGCTGTCTCCGGCTGAATTGAATGACATGACCGGGTTACCGGTTCCCACCTGTTACCGGTTGCTGCAAATGCTCAAGGAACAACGACTGCTGGAGGATCCTGAGGCCAGCAACCGCTATATTATTGGTGATCGTCTGGTTCGAATCGCCTTTCTGGCCAAGACCGATGCTGACGTTTGCGATGTAACTGCCCCGGCATTGAAGGATGCCAGCAATGACTTTGGTGAAGCAGTTTTCCTCTCGCGATTTCGTGAAAACGGCGTCAGTATCATTCATGTTGAAACCCCAGCGGACCCGACCGTTTCTTATGTCCATCCTGGTCTCGGCTATCGGCCGATGCACGCCTGTTCCTGTTCCAAGGCAATTGCCGCATTTGCAGACGACGGATTCCAGCAATTGATACTGAACGGGCCGATGAAGCCCTATACCAGCCATACCCGAACAAACCGTCAACAACTCGAGCTGGAATTTGCTGAAATTCAGAAAACAGGTTTTGCCGAGTGCGTAGAAGAGATCGAAGTCGGGGTGTCGAGTGTTGCCGCACCAGTAATAATGGAAAATATCGGCGCAGTATTCAGTGTGGGTACGATCGGTTCAATTCGCAGATTCAGTAAAAGACATCGCAAAACGCGTGGTAAAGACCTGATCAACCTGTCCAATCAATTAAGCGCGGCCATACAATTCAGCAATCAAATGTAAAGTCGATTGAACCCGGCGTTGAGGTAAACAAGGTAACTGAAAAACGAAGTAATCAATTTTAAGAAAATCTGCAAATCTCATCAGAAAACATGAGACCACACTGAGTTAAATATTAACAACGCCATAATGCAGCCGCATTTAAAAGAATTCTCATTCTATGTCCCTCTATATCCCTTGTTTGGTTGCTGGCAGGGCGGCCAAGGTACGAAACCAACAGCGCAGTTACTGCTCCAAGGCTTAAACTTTCAATAAATTTATTCGTCACGTATCTCCATAGAAATCGTTCAGCAGGCAAGTATTAGTGATCGAAGCATGGAAATCATTGCCAGTTTGCGCCAATATCAACATAACAAGATCATTTTTGTGAGGAATAGTGAGATTGGATCAAACCCACAAAGAAATCCACCTGGTCAGGGCAGCGTTCCACAGACAGTTTACCGAAACCATGCGAGCCAATGGTATCGATGCAGCAAAATATTATAGACAGGTTCGCTTGCCCGCTACCGAACCCGATGAACCGGAAAGCCTGCTCCCGGAAAAACCATTCTGGCGACTGATTAACCTGGTGGCCAGGGAGGGAAACATTGCCGATTTCGGTTCCCAGGTTGCCACAGCATTTCCCTGGCATAGCGTGGTATCACTGGGGCCATTGATCAGTCAATGCCAGACCCTTAGTGAACTGATTATCACTTTCTGCAAAGCAGCGTCGCGCCAGAGCTCCCAGGTAAAATTTAACCTTGAAACGTTCAACGGCCGTCACTGGTTTGCCGCCAACGGTATTCCTCTGATCAGGAAAGACATTCAGATGGAATTATACCGGGTGACCTGTATGATTCAGTTGATTCAGCTTGCCACTGGCTCAGGATGGCGACCGCAAAATATCAGACTCGCTATGCCCGCTATGAATCTAATGTATTCATGCCCCCTGATAAAACACTCGACGATTAATTATTCCTGTGGACAGACCGCCATAGAGATTCCTGACATTGCGCTCAAACTGCCAGTCAGGTTGAAAATTCCGGATAACCAGGTCAATCTAAACAATTATGACATCGACGCTAATTTTATTGATAGTTTAAAGCTGATACTTGCAACCTATATCTCCCATGGCGAATTCAAGATTGGCTCCATTGCAAAATCCATCGGGATTCCCGTGCGTACACTTCAACGCCGACTCAACGCCCTCGAAACGAGTTTCAATGAAATATTGAGTGAAATCAGGTTTGAACAAGCAAAAATCAAACTGAAAAGAAAAGCCTCGGACACTGAAAAAATTGCTAGGGAACTGGGGTACTCGGATAATGCACACTTCATCCGGGCTTTTAAGCGTTGGTCAGGAATGACTCCTGGTGAATTTAGAAAAGTAAGCGGTCGTCAGGCCGAGAAGTAATTTTATATTGATAGTCGTGAGTCCGGTTTGTATATGGATCCCTCCTGTTAACCGGGAAAATACTGGTCGAAACCAAGACGCATGTGTATATCTGGTTTAGATGAAAGTGTTCCTCGCTAACCATATGAATAAACCGGAAGACCAGATTCGATGGCGGTGGAGAAACAATGCTATGCTGATGCGGGATAATCGG
>Ga0055584_100007345_pt1 | contig 10807 bp, 4 predicted proteins | sample OSDHelmetaG_FD_58716 | JGI IMG/M metagenome (GOLD analysis project Ga0055584, IMG submission 58716) | Pelagic marine sediment microbial communities from the LTER site Helgoland, North Sea, for post-phytoplankton bloom and carbon turnover... | ecosystem: Environmental > Aquatic > Marine >...
CCCCCCCCCCCCCTCCCTCATCAGCTTGACTAATAGAAGTAGCAACCCAAACACCCTCATTTCTGCGATTGATTCTGCTTCGGATGAGGGTAGTGGCTGCCGTATGCTGGGCCGTATCCATAACCCCCGCTGGTGTACGTTTCGGGCTGCAGGCCTACGCCCACGGGTAGATACGGGTAGGGATTGTGGGGGCCTTGCCTGTACGCTGCTTGCTCCGAAGGGACCGTGGCGTAAAGGCCACCGGTCTGACCGTATTGAAAATTAGATGCAGGATGTCCGTGCTGCTGCAAAGGGAGCTGTTGCTGTTGCACGTATTGCAAGTGTTGGTGCTGGTTTTGGTACTGATATTGCTGCAGCATTCGATGACGATGTTCCTGTTGTAATTGGATCTGTTGTTCATGCGGCGGCTGCGGCTGCGGCTGCTGTTGATCGAACGAAGCGGACGCCACCGCAAGGAGCGACAGCGCAGCCTCCGCTCTCAAGGCGTCGCCCACCGATGTTGTCGCTGCCTTTGACGCTTCCGGTTGACGCAGCAAGACCCCTTGATTGCTTTCAGCGAGAACTGGCTCTTTGATCTGAGCAGCGACAGAGGCAGCATCCGGCTTGGGATCAATAGACAATCCCTTCCTTTTGCTTTCGCCATCACAAGGTGCAGGAGCGCTCTTCTTTGCCTTCTTACTCTTCGAGGCAACCTTCTGGCTTTCCCCATCTTCAGGTGCAGGATGTTTCCTCTTTGCCTTCTTGCTCTTTGAAGCAACCTTTTTGCTATCGTCATCATTAGGTGCAGGAGATTTCTTATCTACCTTCTTGCTCTTTACTGCAGCCTTCTTCTCCGGCGCAACTTTAACGTAAGACAGATGAGGTGCGATCTTTTTAGAAGTTGCCTCAATCCACTCATTCCATTTCGTTGTCATTCCTTTAAAGCGGAAGTGAACCTTTTTGGCCTCGGTCGAAAAGTCAACCTCTATCACGGTCCCTTCGGTATAGTAATCCCTTTTGTTTCGCATGACGTCAAATTTCGCACCAGGCTTGAATTCTTCTAGCGGGATTTCATTGAATTTCACTGGGGCATCATTCATATCCCAATCGTCCTCCGGAGCATCGCAGTTGTCGTAGCCTGGGTTCCAAACATTTTGTGAGCAGAAGAATTTTTCAGGGAGAAGATCCACATCTACGTGCCAAGGAAGTTTTCGCCATTTCATGCACTTGGGATTCTCGCACTGCACCCAGTTTGCAACGGCCTGGGCTGGCATTCCTTCATCCATCGAGGATTGTAGCCGTTCTGCAGCTGACTTCTTGAGCCGTTTCGATTTTTCGTTATTGACACCTTTATCAGCATTGCCACCTTTGAGTCCTTTGATAACAAGCTCAATATTCTCAACATTACCAGTGATGAGAAGATCCATAATTGGAGATCCCATTGTGAGTGCACTCGAGTCAGTGTTTTTCGCTGGAAAGGACTGGGCCACGTCCTCAGACCATGGGCTGCCTCGCTGATGCCTGTCTTCAAACCATTCTAAAAGCTTTGGTCTGACATTCGAAGCATATGTGGATGGTTCAACTTTGGAGTCAGCAGTCTCGCAACATTTATCCGGTTTGTCATCCCAGCACCCCGCCATCGGAGGCAGCACGATGCTACCACTCATGTCAGGAAGACCAGATTTGAGGCTTATTCCTCCCAAGTACCACTGCAGAAGACACGACAGGACATAGTCGCCCTCATATTTCACATTCACAGCAGTTATGACTTCGTCGGGTTCACACATCTCAACGGCATTCTCTGCATCCTTCTTCGGTTTGCCAGATGTCGATATCTTCTTATTCTTGGGTACAGGCGGAGAAGGCTCCTTTTTCTCCTCGTCGTTGTAGTCGCACATCATTTCCAAGCTCCCATTGCCATCGGATGTCGTCATCGCTTCTTTGACACAGTCTTTTGGCTCAACTAATGAGCGAGGGACAGAATTCCCCAGTTCGCGTGCGTAAACCTCAATTGGCGTTGATTCAAACGTGCAGTAGGGATTCAAAGTGAAAAACGTGCTTGTGTGAGCATAAGCCAATAGCAAATCTGCAGCAGATTCCAGTTTGTATTTTGCCCTCAAAGCCTTCTGCCATGGGCGTGTCTTCAATTCTTCTGCAGTGACGACTGCATTTATACTTCCGTTCTTGGGCACAGGAACGGTCTCAGAACGCGACGACGACAGCACTTCAAGATGCTGCTTCATGTTGAAATCTGCTGATGTCTGCATACCGTTCCCATCGGCAGAAAGCGAGCGAGAGTCAGCAGACTCTAGGGAATTTTCAACACTCGCCTTTTGTCCTCCCTTTCTCTCGCCGGAATCAACTTCAACAGACGCCACAACTTCGTTGCCATCTCCCTTTCCCAAGGCATTGGCGGCTTCTTCAATTTGCTTCGCTTTCTCTCTCTTTCTTTGCTCCTTCTTCATACGCGTTTCTTCTCGCTTTTTTGCTCTCTTTGCCTTATCAAAATTCTGGGCATCTCCTTCCATCTCTCTTAGACCGTGGAGAATCACTTCGCGCATTTCTAATAAGGCAACGACAACTGCTTCCCTCGCTTGCGACGGAGGCATTTTTTCTCTTCTTTTTTCTCCCACCCCCTTCGGGCCCACGTTATCCACGAGAAGTGCCTTGGAGAGAAAAGAATACTCTCGGAACGACTCGAATTTATCATACACATCACTGACACCCTTTGATACAGGCGTGTCTACAAACGCCTTTCGCTGAAGTTCACGGAGCAACGTTTGGATAACTCCATCAGGATGATTCCAGAACCATCCAACAACGTGCTCATCCGACAATATATTTAATGGTGTATGAATTTTATCACGCAACGATGAAGCTGATGCATTCGAAAGAGACATTTGAACAGGAGCGCATACCGTTTCTCTGTGTCGGTCGAGCACACGGCCGACACGAGAAAGGGTCTGAGTCAGCTGATGAATTCGTTGTTCCATGGCCGCATACCCCTCCGCATCTGCCGCCTCGAACGAGATTTTGTTCGTCTCAATTGTCGTTTCAACTTTCGCCTTCTTTCCATTCTTTTTCTTGGCACCATTCTTGAGTTCTAGCTTTCGCTTGTTCGCCTCTGTCAATGCTTTCTTAGCGGCTTTCCTTTCGAATCTTTCCACTCGAAGCTTCCTTGCCTCTTCCAACTTCGCCTTTTCCTCTCCGCCATTTTTTTCCCAGTCTGCTTGCGCCAACTCTTTCCACCGCTGTTTCTTCTCTCCACTGAGATTACGCCACGTCGATCCGGCTATCTTCTGAATTGCACTATTCAAGGCAAGGCCACTCTTGTCAGCTATACCTTGTTCCCGCATCGTCTTAACGAACGAAGCCTTCTGCTTCCTGGAGAAAAAAAAGAATGCTGGCTCAACTTTTGATCCAGGTATTGCCTTTCGATCTTTGAGAGGTATGAGCGAATCGCCAGCTTTCAAAACGTCTTGCTTTTGCACCTTCTTATCTTTCTTTGCCGCTATCTTTAGTCCATTCTTTGCTTTCTTGGAGTTGGAGTCGACCTCCGTCCTCTTCTCTTGCGACACGCCTTGAATAATTTCATCATCCTTGTTTGCTTCATTGACAAATGGGTTCCCACCTTGGGTGAAATGGTTCGAAAGGAGAGCTATTGGCAATGCTCGTCGCTCATACTCAATGTATCGAAGAGTATCCGCTACGAATGTTCGCAGCCAAACAGGAACATAATCAAGCGAGTCTAAAGGGTTGATACCTCCTCGGTAGTGGTTAAAGCTCACCGCACCGAAGGCCGCGGTTACTAAACCATGATTTTCCAGGATGCGGGCATCCTCTTTCGATATGATCTTTTTCATGCAACCCTTAGCTATGTTGGCAAATTGGACAGCGATTGGAGCATTTCGACTTAATACTTGTTGATAACAGTCTGCTGCGGCAAAATGCAGAAACGATCCTCGGCACTTCCGGTGTCCGCACAAACAGATTGCGGCATGGTACTCATTTACCGACTCTGTGACTGCATGGTAATCAAATGTCAGCTCTTCTCCGCACTCAAGGTCCCGCAAAGTTGTCATTGCCAACTGAAGCTTGCCATTGACTGCAACAACCTTGACTTCACACGTGGGCTCACAGCTGTGCGAAAACGAAGATCCAAGACCCGCCTTTCGCGATGCATCGACGAAGAGCAATCCAAAACCTCGAGGATCAACCCTCGGACGTTCGAGCGCCATATTGTAGAAGTCGGGCAGAGTCGGCCTCAAACCAATTCGCAGCTGCGTCTTTTCGATGGCATCAGATTTTTCTCCCCAACGCCACGGCGGATAAACCTCCCCTCGATAGTAAGTAACGAGTGAGTTTGCCTGAAGACCATCATTTCTTAAGACAACCGACCCATGGCCTTTGGGATGAATCCTGAATATATCGGTTCCCATTGTCTCTATGGCCATTCGAAGTTGATGCGCCGCATCCTTGAGCCATGTCGGGCCGCACCTTTCTATCTTCGATGCCAGAGCTTTGCTTAGGAAGACGTGGCTTCCTTCATCGCTAGACGAATGGTCGACGGGAAAACATGCTTTTGACGGCGATCCCTTTGAAGCGGTCCCGTAGATTTCATTTTGATCTACCAACGGCAAACCTTCAAGAACCCGCGCTGCATTTCCCATATCATGCGCCATGTCGACGGGACAAGAGTTGATTGCAGGCAAAAGCCATCTATCGGTGAATTCCAGAGCAACCGAAGGGCCAAAATCAGCTTCGAGGACAATAGCAACATTTTTCCGAGTGTAGCAGTCCATGCCCCAAACCGGCTGCTCGGCAACTTCCGCGGGGGTAGGGTGGGAGGTAGGGCAGGTGCGTTCCGCAGGTGTGGCATCAGAAGTATTTTGCAACTCAGACGAGTGGATAATCGCTGCGGTGTTCCCGCTACTCATTCGATCGCCATCATCCCAATTTGCGCTACGAACTTCTGGATGTTGCAAAACACCCGCATCAGTCATTACCCTATCTTGGACGCCAATCAAAAGAAGGTCCATGGTGGTTCGAACCTGTGCTGCAACCAAACCATCATCTTTAGAAAGCGCCAGGGCAGCCTCACGCTCAACATTTACTTCATCCTTCTTTTTCCTTCCCTTTCTCTTACTATTGTCCGCCTCGTCAACGACCGTTTTCATCCATCCTTCTGATTGACCCCTATCATCGTATGTATAAGACAGGCCGACGAAGCTATCAGGCAAACTGGTCTCAAGCTCATAAACGGCACTCCGTTCATCTAGCGGCGATAAACCAGCACAAACAACATTTGATGTAGCAAGACGCTCATATCGACGCTCCGGAAACGCACTTTTCCTCCAACTAGATTGCATTGCCGCTTCATTATTCTCTGTTGATTTGAATAAGTCAACGTACTTTCGTCTCATATCTGAAAGCTCCATTTCAGAAGAATGACGCTTCCCCGTGCGATTATACGCCTCCTCAACCAGCTGCTTGATCTTATTGGCAGTATGTCCAATTGTGCCGGATCCGCTCTCTGAGCTTTCGGGGTCGCGCTGAACACGGGCATTACACATGCCTACCACATCCTCCAAAAACAAGTCCCAATCAATTCCTTTTGGATTGTGCACTTTGAAGCGGGATTCTTCTTCAAATTTTGTATCATCGTTAGATAAAGCAGGTTTGATAGGGCTACTCCTGACTAGAGAAGTCAGCCGTTCAGCCGATTCAGCAGCGCGCACGGCCGCCTCCCCCGCGTCCTTTTGCCACTCAATGCAACAATTATCGACCTGTTTACGCTTCTCGTCCTCATGTCTTTGCCGGTCGATGATATATCTCCCACTATCAACGCGCGTTTGAAGAATTGTAAAGTTATAAGGCGCCCGCGCGGGATAAATGAAATCAGATGGTTCTTTGCAAACAATCGGTTCAGAATCGGCATCTACACCAGCATCTGCATTATCGGAGGCATCAGCCCCATCGGTTCGCTTAACCACGTAAGTCTCCTCCATTTCTACAGGAACATCGTCAAAGAAAAACCCGAACTGGTCAGCTCGTTTCAGTCGCACAAGTATTCTCTCAAATTCTCTGCGATGCTTCTCAAATAAGTCAAGCGCGTTCGATTGCTTGCCATCAATGTCGGGCATAGGGACCGACAGCTTCCTTCCTGCTCCGCCCTTTCCCTTCCCCGATGCCTTCTTTATTTCTCGAATATTACGCTCGCGCTCTCGACGCTTGGCGAGACGTGCCTGGCGCTCTTCGTCCGTCTCGCCTTTCTTCCCGGTGACAGCCTTTTTGGTTTTCTTCACCGGAGTCACGGCCTTTGCCTCCACCGCGAGGCTGCTTGGTTTTCGCCTTCGCCGGGGTGCGTTGCACATACCCTCCGCCTCAGCGGTCGTATGGACGAGTTCATTACGACTTACACCGGCGACGCGACCACCTAATACCCAATCCACATCGTATCGGTACGGGTGTGCGCCGGCACCTTCGTCGTCGAGTTCCTCGGTGGGTCTAGGGATAGACCTGGTGACCCTGCCGAGACCCTCGGGTCGTTCCTTCACACCGGCGCCACGCCTGCAACACGTTGAGGATAAGAATATAACGAATTCAGGTGAGACAAAATACAAAGATATATTATGAGGTCTTCTAATACAAAAGAGCTCGTACGCAATTACATATTGCTTGTGGGCGGAAGGAGTCTGTGATCGGGCGTGCGAATGTCTGCGAGAGGCACGAAACAAGAGAAAATGCGCTTACCTTTCAAGTACGCGAACTAAATCACCACGCTTCAGAATCCGGGCATCGCTGGTGCCAATTGAATGTTCACAACCCGCCACGCTAGATACATCGACCGGCGTGCCATCACTACTTGCAGGGCCGACGGTGACAGCTGGTGACCCGCCCGTCATTATTTCGCGTGCCGCAGAAACAACAAGGTAGCAGCCGACTGCACGATTCCGCCGACGCCCTCAATACTTATCGAGAGTAGTACGCAATCAGGAAAGACGGAGGAATGTGGTTATCGCTCTGCATGCGAGATCAAGGTCAGATTTAGGTGGTGTTCTGGGTTTCATACGCAGCTGCAATGCCATGTCTGGCCCGTTCCCAGTGCTACTGGCTGGGAACTGTACATTGCACGCAGATGGATCTACTACCTAGTACTACTAATCTAGTACGAAGTATTCGCCGGGAGCTCGCAAACTCGCAGGCTTTTCTCGCGATAAGCTGGCGCGTCCGCTACTTGGACCCAAAAGGACCTCATTTTTCTTCTGTCTCCGCACGCCAGCCTGCCAAGGAGTGATCCCGGGATACTCTAGTCTAGTATGCATAGAGTATGCATAATATGGATACAACATAGTAATATTTTATGTAATAGCTACTATGTGTTATGCATACTATGCATAGAGTAGTAATACACCACGTGTACTATAGTATTATGCATACTAGCTAGAATATTACTCTAGCTAGTAGCTAGTAGTAGTATGCATAGTACTATGTACGAGAGTAGTAGTACTGTATTCATAATACATCATACTATAGAGTATGGATACATCACATGCATACACCAGACTGCCACCACGGTATAAATGGCGCGCATTGATGCGATACTCTTGCAAGTCACTAAATTGTTCGATCGAATCTCGGATAGTGGGCGGGCGGCGTTATGCCCATAATTTGCATATTATGCATCTAGCGATACTTACTAGAAGTAGGTATAGATACTACTCTAGTAGAGTACCACAGGTACGAGCGTAGGTTGGGTATGTCGGTGGCATCGATGCATGCAGAAGTGTATGTTCTGTTCCAGGGTATGTGAACGAGATCGCCTGCCTACGTAGCTGTTACTTGTAGTCACAGCCTTTTACCCTGTTAAAATACGTTGGCCAATGATGCCAGATCCCCTGAAGCTGCGGTTGCATATCTTCCATTATATTTTTGTACTTTAAAGACAGCCTCTCTAAGAGCCTTCGAGACTACTTCCTTCAGTCTGAGGCATCGGGATTAGGGAGCAACAAACAGTGCATAATATGACTACTTGGAACGAACGATGGTGCTCAGCGATATTTTACATTGCTTACTCCTTGAATGCATCTTCTGCTCTCTATTTACGACAGTTACAATCGTTTGATAGAAGAGCGGTGCATGTACCAATACCTATGTTGAGGAGTCGATCTTTGCTCTCTTCTCGTTTCCCGAAACTAATCCACTGCCCCCTTTCTTATCATCGTCACCAAACTTGACGGGACATGCTGATATGAACATCTCCTTCACGCTTTTTTCCCACCATAATTTATCCGCCCCACCATTTACTTCTTTTTCTGTTGCTTCACTCCACGGCGAGGTAGCGAGTTGGACCATACCTGCAGTTATTGACGCCGCCATAAACCCAAACACAAACTTCTCCGCGCCTGACATATCCGTGGGGGGCTTCTTGAGACCATGCGGATATCTGGGAGGCATATTGACCCCAACCAGTCCTCTCAACGATGACGCGGATATGATCAAGCAACCCCACCCGTCTGACTTATTCCGCCGAAATGGTAATCTGTCTTGACGAGATTTTTTTTGTTTGACCTCTTCAGCAGGTGTGGTATATGCACTCATACTACTCTACTCTAGCTAGTAGTAGCTAGTAATCACTGCGTCACCACACGGAGCGAGCCTGCCTTGCCTTTCTGATTTTCTGACTCATCCATAATCATTATCGAAATCATAATCTTTGACTAATAAATTGTCCTCACATTATCATCGCCCACTCGTTCGTCTCCCACTGGACGACCGCGATCGGATGCGAAACATTCGATCAGCTGCGTTCTTGACTAGCCTGCTTCGGTTCTCTTCAGCGGTTGCATTTCAACCTGTTTCTACCCGAGCATCTATCGGTGCACGCTTCCACTGCTGCGGCTCAAATCTGGCCCGCCGCAAGCTTCAGAGTTATCATCCTATAGGGAGAGGGCCATATTATTTGATCTCCAAGTCATACTCGTCAACCGGACTTACCGCGCGAAGGCGAAGCAAGTCTTTCAACAGGAGCAGCGCTATGCGCGGGGTTAAGAAGGAGAATTTACCTTCGAAAGTCTGCGTCACCTGTGGACTTACTTTCACATGGAGGAAGAAGTGGGAAAAATGCTGGGACGAGGTAACCACCTGTAGCAAGAGTTGCAATTCGAAGAGACGCAAATTAAAACAGAAGGAAGGAAAGGCGGTCTTCCGCTCTTCTGACGACACTGCTGTTGTCGCTGGAACTAGGCCATCTGAGAAGGAACAGAGTAAGCAGTCGTTCGACACGGAAGAATGTTCTAACTCTTCCGTGCAGTCGGCGGGAAATCAACATTTTTTCGATCATAGAATTCCAGCAGCAAAATTCCAACGGTCTGATGCATATCAAGAAGATATTAAGTTAGTGGGGTGCGCCAACGATGGACAAGAGAAGCCTACGGAAGAAATTGACCCGTTGGCGCTTCAGAAGGCTGAGCGAAAGGCAGCCAAAAAGGCGAGGAAAGCCGAACGGCGGGCGCTGCGCGAGGGCCGAGGCGACCCATCAGCAGGGCAGAAGGATTGCGACATGTGCAAAACATCCTGCGATCTTCTCATCCGGTGCAAGCATGCGAAAAGCAAGGAGAAGTGGGAGATGGTCTGCGGCAAGTGCTGGAATATAGCTTCAGGAGGAGTAGTCGACGGCGATGCCAATCATCTCGACTACCAATACGGGGGACTATGGAAAAATCGAAGAAAACAGGAATCGCAATTAACCTAACTAGATGAGCTCGAACGGGTCCACCAATTCCCAAATGCAGGATCGCCAAAGTTACTTTTTGGTCATTCGGACTTTGCCACCAACAAGCTTCAAGGCAGGACGGCCGTGTATCAAGGAACTGCGAGCAAATTTTTGGTTGCATTCTGGACAGCTCAATTCTTTCACCTCGCTTATTCTAGCACAAAATCCTTCATTGTCCTCCTCCGCCGTTGCCAATATTCCTGCGCAGTCCTCGGATATCCTCTCGACGTAGCACTTTACCAGGTTGCTCTTGGTCCCGTTCTTCTTCTTGTAGCGGAACAATCGAGTACGGCACTTGCTGCAATTTACGCTTATTGTCTGATACGAGTCAACTACAGAACCCGTCTTTGGCCTGGCAAGGAGGATGGTTGTTGGTCTCGGGTGAAGGTAGCGACGAGGCGTGGAAAACATCGGGGCGGTGCAACAAATACGACGTATGCCACCGACGGTGACAAACAATGGCTTGGATGGAATGAACGCAGATGCTGGCTGAGGGCCCAGCAGAGCTACGAGCACAGCAACAAAGTTGCGCCTCATGTTGGAAGGCGGAAAAGGACACCTAACACGGTGCAGTGCGTTTCATCAAAAGTCGCCGAAGTGACCAAGTCAATCGACGCTCGTTGCAGGTTTCAGGTGTGCGAGGGTTCGAGGGTGCGAGGGTGCGAGATTGCGAGGTGCTACGGTGCCAAACAAGTTACTAGAAGAGCTACGAGCTCGTAACTGCCATAGTGACGAGTGCCAAGCGAATACTTTAGTACTAGCTACTAGCTAGTACGAGCTCGTAGTATCATATGCATATATATACTCTCGTATATGATATCCATATTACGAGTCGTATGTATATTACGAGCCCTACTCCTACTAGCATAGCTAGTACAGTACTCCTCGTATGCATACTAAGTAGCTAATAGCTAGAGGTATTCATACTCTAGTTGTACTAGCTATGCATAGTATAATACCACTATTAGTACTAGCTAGTAGTAGTAGTTGTAATTTCATTTCCGTTATGCATAATCAATACCTCGTACGCGAGCAACGTATTTTACCACCCAA
>Ga0055584_100007346_pt1 | contig 10806 bp, 6 predicted proteins | sample OSDHelmetaG_FD_58716 | JGI IMG/M metagenome (GOLD analysis project Ga0055584, IMG submission 58716) | Pelagic marine sediment microbial communities from the LTER site Helgoland, North Sea, for post-phytoplankton bloom and carbon turnover... | ecosystem: Environmental > Aquatic > Marine >...
GCGTTCGGCCGGAAAGAAGACTGGAGACACGAACAACCCCAGCGTCAGGAGCGGCGGCAGCAACTCCGGGAGATCGCGGATGAAGACTCCGGCGTGGGCGACGATCAACCCGAGTCCGACCGAAACCGCGGCGGCCGAGATCAGGCCGAGGGGGGCTGCCAGTGTCCAGATCTCCGGCAATTCTCCGGTGGCGATGCGGTAGATCACGAGTGCTCCTGCCCACAGCAATGCAGAGTAGAAGGCGGCCAGTCCCAAGGCGACTGCCGGTGCAGAGGGCGGAAAGTGCGCCTTCCGAACGAGCTGGGCCTGGTCCAGGAAGACACGGGAGGATCGCTGGACGGTTTCGCTGAACAGGTTCCAACTCACTAGCCCGGTGAATAGAAAAGTCGCGTAGCTCGCAGGGTCGCTCTCGGGTGCGATCCGCACGGGGATGAGTTCCGAGAACACGAAGGTGTACGTCGCGAGGAAGGCGAGAGGGACGGCGACGACGGTGGCAGGCCCCAAGATGCCTCCCCGGAAGCGCCGCAGGAACTCTCGCCGCGCGAGCATCATCACCGTGTCGCGGTACAAGACGAGTCTTCCCATCTCAAGCAGCCCCGCGCACGGTTTGGAAGGCTGACCGTGACATCGGCGCAAGCCTACCAGAGGAGCCGAGTTCTCCCCCGGTGACCGGGGCCCTGGCTGAGTCAGTTCGAGATCGCTAAAGCTCGGTTCTCGTCGTCGCCGCGCGCTGGGCGCGCTGAGCGCTTGCTTGCTCGTGCAGCCGCGCGATCTGGCCAATCAACTCGAGCCCAAACTGCCTAAGCCGTGCATCGGCTCCCGGGATCTCCGTAGAGTCGTCGATCGGCGTGCTCAGCCGGACGACGTAAGGAGTCCCGGGGCGGGGCGCTGGGCCGCGATCGAGCCCGAGGAATGCTCGCAATGCCTCCGTCGGGAGGGATGCGATGTTCGCGTGCCAGCGCAGCACCCGGCTCGCCCCGTCGGGGCTGACAGCCGTCGCTAGCGTGGCCGCTGAAGTCGCCGGTCCCAGCTCGATCGGTGATTCGTCCATCGTGCGCGTCGCGGTCGCGAGAGGAAGCGTCTTCGGAGACAAGGGGCTTGATGAGCGTTCGCCGCGTCGGGTCGCTCCGACAAAGACGCCTACGGAGACATCCTCGTCCCGGAAACGCCGGCTTGCTTCCTTCGTGAATCGTGTGCTGCCGAGGAATTGACGATCGAGCTGGACGGGCTCCGACCGTAGCGAGAGCATTCGGAGCGGGATGTCGTGCGGGTTCCAGTCGAGCTCGCGCTCGATGTTGGGCGATGTCGGGAGTGCCGTGGTCGCAGCGACGACTGCCATGCCGAGCGTCGCAAGGGCAAGTCGCCTCGGGGAAACCGGGTCGAGCTCAGGGGCGGCTGCGGGTGGCATCGTTTTGGGTATCCAGCGCGAGAGGAGAGAGTCGAGCACGGCGATCAGCAGGATTCCGATGACTAACATCGCGATGCCCTGCGCCGTATGGACCGTCTCGATTCCCGAGAAAGGGTTGAAGACGAGCGTCATTACCCGGATCTGGTTGACGACGAGCCCGAGGATAGGAGCGAGCAGTATCAAGATGCCCGACTGGATCCGACTGCGAAAGAACAGCTCCTGGTAGATGACAGCGGATAATACGAGAGTCTGAGTCGCGCGGATTCCGCTGCAGGTCTCGATGACTTGGAAGGTGCGCGTGGCGGTGGCGAACCGATCGGCTGCCTGGATGGTCTCGATGCCGATGCCGCTCAGGATGGCGACGGAGAGGTCGGAGGTCGCCAGCTGGAGCGGGTAGACGACGGCGTTGACGACGACCGCAGGGATCGGGATGAGTGCCGTGATCAGGGCGGCTGGCAGCAGCGCAGCGTGGCAAGCGCGCTTCCCACCGAGCCACCAGGCTACGCCGAGCGCGGCGATTGGCAGCGAGAGAGCGAGCAGGTCAGGTGCGGCGATGTAGTACGACCACGCGCTCACCACGGCTGCGATCAGGAGAAGACCGAAACCAGGTGCGAGCGTTGCGGGTGCCCCGAGGGCGGATATCAACCAGCTCCGGCGTTCGTAGAGGATCCAGATCGCGCTCCCGTAGACAAAGAGTGGCGCGTTGCCGCTGGGTGAGAAGAAGGCGGCGTCGCCGCCGGTCAAATTTCGATCGCGCGTCGGGTCGTAATCGAACAGAGCGCGGTAGGCGACCGCTGCGAGCGCGATAAGCGCACAGCCAAGGAGCAGCCGCAGAGGCTCGGAGCGCGGTGTGGTGGTGCGATTGGAAGGATCGGTCATGACGGTGGGGACTCAGTCCGTTCGGTCTCCAGAACCCCGGCAGAGTCGATCTGAAGCTAGCACGAGCGCTTTCTGTTTTTGATGAGAAGCCCGGAGCTCGCGCAGAGTGGGTAGGCTCTGACGCGTGTCTGATGGGTACTCCGTAGCTGTGATCCACTATCGCGCCGACGATCAGCTCGGGAGTTGCCTCGATGCGATCGGCGCACAAGTGCGGCCGCCTGACTCCGTGCTGGTGGTGGACGTCGACCGGGACGTTCCTCGTCCCGAGGAGTTGTCCGGTCGGCGCGGAGTCGGTTGGGTGGCGATGGAGAACCGCGGTTTCGCGGGCGGCGCGAATGTCGCTTTGCACGAGCTCTGCCGGGCCACGCACAGCGAGTTCTTCTTGCTGCTGAACCCCGACGTTCGACTCGAGCCAGAGTTCGCGTCGGTTCTCGTCAATGAGATGGTCGGATGGCCGCGCGCGGGGATAGGGTCGGGCAAGCTGGTGCGACCGAGCGGTGAGATCGACAGCGCGGGAATCATTCTGCCCGCGAGCCGGAGGCCGCGAGATCGCGGAGCGGACGAACCCGACCGAGGGCAGTACGACCGGGTAGAGACCGTGTTCGGTGCAGCAGGCGCTGCCTTGCTGATTCGTCGCGCCGCCCTCGAGGAGTTGGCACTCGATGGCGAAGTCTTCGACGAGGACTTTTTCCTCTATCACGAAGATACCGACCTTGCCTGGCGCGCGGGATTATTAGGTTGGGAGGTGCTGTATGTGCCGAGAGCCCGGGCGGAGCACTCGCGCGGCTGGCGCCGGGGGCATCGCTATGAAATCCCCTCTGCGATCCGGCGTCACTCCTTCAAGAATCACTATTTGCAGCTGATCAAGAACGAGGAGCCGTTCGATTTCGTTCTGCGTCTTCCGGTGCTCCTGGCGCATGAGCTGCTCCGGCTTGCGAACGCGCTGCTGTTCGATCGGGCAGTCTTGCCGGCGTACCGCGATGCGTGGCGGCTGCGTCGCAGGGCGTGGGCCAAGAGGAGGATGCTGAGGCGGGCGATGCGGGAACGGCATTAGTCGCTCAGAAGTTCAGCCCTGCGCGATTCGAGTCGTTCGGCCGTTGCCGGCGCTGTCGTCCCCACGATATCGAGTGCTCGGTCGAGCTGGCCAATGGCATCCGTCCGCCGTCCGAGCCGTCCGAGCGCGGTGGCGGCAGTCTCGAGCAAGTCGATGTCCGTCGGGTCGACTTCGAGTAGCTCGCGGGCGATCGCGAGTGCGCGCGCAGGGTCTGCGACGCTTGCCTCGGTCGTGCTCGCAAGCATCCATGCGAGGTTCGCCCGATGGCGCTCGTCCTCGGGCTCGAGCGCTAGCGCCGCCTCGAACTGCTCGATGGCCTGACCCGCGTGCCCAAGCTCCCACAGCGCCAGCCCCAGCTGGCCGTGGAGCTGCCCGCTGGGGCTGTGCCCGAGCAGTGCGCGCGCGTGGATGACGGCGGTTTCGTACTCGCCGGCGCGCATCAGAATGCGCAGGAGCTCGCGTCGGAGTTCGAGGTCGTTGGGGCGCGCACGGACCGCGATCTCGAGCAGCTCGATGGCTCGGAGGCCCTCGCTGCGGTCGATCAGCGAACGCGGGGTGCGGACGAGATCCTCCGTGTGTTTGGCGCGCGCGACGACCTCGCGGTAGGCGGTCACGGCCTCAGGCATGCGGTTCTGCTGGGCAAGGGCGAGCGTCAGTCCGTCCCACGAGGCCCAGCCTTCGGGGTCGAGCTCCACTGCCTTTCGGAAGCGCGTGATCGCGGGATCCATCCGGCCGAGTGCGATCAACGATTCGCCCCAGCTGCGGTAGTTGCGTGCGTAGTGCGGCGCGATCTGGGCGGCCTGTCGGTAGTGGACGAGGGCGTCGCGGTTACGTCCCTGGGCGGCCAATCGCAGGCCGCGGCCTTCGACGGCCCAGCCGACGCTCAGGAGTGCGCGGTCGTCGCCGTTCTTGGCGTAGACGTCTGCCCAGATGCGGCCCGGCTCGCGCCAGACGTCGTTGCGCATCCAGCTCAGGCAGCCGAGCGCGAAAACGAGCGCAGCGCCGGCGCCGATCGCGCTGCCCCGGTGACGCTCCGGGATTGCGAGCAGTGCGTCGAGCAGGATCGTGCAGGCACCGAAGAGCGGAAGATAGGTGCGGTGCTCGTAGATCATCTCGAGCGGCAAGACCGACGACTCGAGGGCGAGGAACAGGAAGAACCACAGAATCCCGAATGCCGATAGCGGCCGCCGTGGTGCTAGCCAGAGCGCGAAACCGAGCAGCGTGACCAGCCCGACCGCAGACAGCAGCGTGGTCAGCGGATCGAGGAGCGAGTGCGATGTGGGCGTCAGCTGCAGCAGGTTCTGGCGGGAGGGCAGCGGGAGCAGGACCAGGCTTGCGTAGTAGATGACCACGCGGAGCTGCGTCAGGGCGCGCTCGCTCATCGTGAAGTCGCGCGTGGCGAACTCGGCCTGCAGGCCGCCATAGAGCCAGACGAAGCCCGCGATGGCCACGAGCGTCGGTGGCACCAACCAGAGCACACGCCGCCGCGCCCACGCGAGGTCGGCGCGTTGTCCGATCACCCACTCGTAGAGCCAGATGCCGTAGGGCAGAGGCGCGGCGATCTCTTTCGAGCCGACTCCGAGCAGATACAGGGTCCCGACACCGAGCCAGCCGAGTGCCCGGCGGATGCCGCGGCTCTCGCGCACGGCGACGATGTAGAGGCAGAGCGCGGCGAGGGAGAAGCCCGCCGCCATCGATGTCATGCGCTGCACGACGTAGGTCACGGACTGCGTCTGTAGAGGATGGAGGGCGAAGAAGAGTGCCCCGAGCAGCGCCCCGGCGATGTGGAGGCGTTGATTCGGAGGCTCCCCGCTTGACTCGTTCCCATTCGACCCGGTCCGGTTCGCCACGAGTCCGGCCGTCAGGAACAGCAAGGCGTAGACCGTCAGGGCGTTGGCTGCGTGGACGGCGAAGTTGAAGACGTGATAGCCGGTCACGTCGAGTCGGCCGAAGTAGTAGTTCAGCCCGTACGTGAAGATGGCCACGGGGCGCCGGGTCGGCCCGGCAAAGATCCCTTCGCGAATCGCCTCGGGCTGCAGCTCGAACCAGTGGACGGCCGGGTTGTCGACGAAGTTCTGGAAGTCGTCGTACACGAACCCGGCGTCGAACGAGTTCGAGTACGCAAGTCCGGTGCACCCGAGGATCAGCAGGGCGCAGGCAACGTGGGGCAGCAACCGATTTTGAGCGTCGCGCGGCACGCGGCGGAACCTCCGGGCGGCGGAGGGTATCGCGCTCGTGGGCTCCGTGGGCGGTATCCCCTCCGCGACGCCTCTGGGGCACAGACTCCGCACGATATGCCCGATCTGGCCGCCCGCGACTCCAGGAACTCGTGCTATCGATCCGCCCCGGCCCGGCAACGAGTGAGATAGCCTCTGGGGCGATGGGGACCCTGTTCGTCGTGGCGACGCCGATTGGCCATCTCGACGACGTGAGCCTGCGCGCGTTGCGAGTGCTGGGCGAAGCCGATCTGCTGTTTGCCGAGGACACGCGCCGGACGCGGATCCTGCTCGATCACCACGGCATCGCCGCGAAGCCCGTGTCGCTGCACACGCACAACGAAGCCGCGCGCTGCGAGCGGGCGCTCGAGGCGCTCGAGCTGGGGCGCAGCGTGGCGCTGGTTTCCGATGCGGGGACGCCGCTGTTGTCCGATCCGGGGGAACGTCTCGTGGCGGCTGCAATCGAGGCGGGGCACCGGGTGGAGGCGATCCCGGGCGCGTCGGCGGTGCTGACGGCGCTGGCGGCATCCGGACTGCCAGCGCAGCCGTTTGCCTTCGTCGGCTTCCCGCCGCGCAAGAACGGCGCGCGGCGTGCGCTGTTCGAGTCCTACCGCGAGCGGCCCGAGACGCTGATCCTGTTCGAATCGCCGCGCCGTGTCGGAAAGACGCTAGGCGAACTGGCGGAGTGTATGGGCCCGGAGCGCCGCGCTTGCCTCGCACGGGAGCTGACGAAGCTGCACGAGGAGTTTGCGCGGGGCACGCTGGCGGAGCTGGCCGCTCGCTTCTCCGAGGGCGCGCGCGGGGAGGTCACGCTCGTCGTCGAGGGCGCGAGCGGCGAACCGGCCGGCCTCGCAGACGCCGACCTCGATGCCCGGATCCGCGAGCTGTTGGCGGGCGGCGAGCGCGCGCGCGACATCGCTGCGGTGCTGGCGGCCGAGAGCCACCGCCCGAGGCGCGAGGTGTACGCCCGCGTGGTGGCGCTGCGCGGCGAGGATGCTTCGTGAGTCTGGCGCGCACCTTGCGCACGGTGCGGCATCTGAAGCCGCGCCAACTCGTCGCTCAGGTCTGGCACACGCTGGGGCCGGTCTCGCAGCCGGTGGCTATGGCGCCAGAGGGGGCGGCGTGGGCGATCGACGGGCTGGCGGCCTCGCCGCTGCCGCCGCCCGACCATGCGCGCTGGGATGGGGCGGGCCGGATCGAACTCATCCACCGCGCCGTCGACTTTGGCAGCGCCGCCGCGATCGACTTCGCGCACGCCGTGGACGGCCCGCTGTGGGCCTATCAGTTGCACTTCTTTGAGTGGGCGCGGTCAGCCGATGCGACGCCGGAGGCACGGGCCGCAGCCGTCGCGCGCTGGCTGGATTCGGTGCCGCAGGTCGCCGGCGGTCCGGCGTGGGACCCGCATCCGGTCTCCGTACGCGCGCTCAGTTGGCTGAAGCTCCGCTTTGCGGGTGGGCTCCCCGCAGACTTCGCGGGCTCCGCAGCCGATGGGCGACTCCGTAGTTCGTTGGCCAGCCAGATCGACTGGCTGTCGCGCAATGTCGAGACGCGGCTGCAGGCGAATCATCTGCTCGAGAACTGGATCGCGGTCGTCGCCGGAGGCGTTGCGCTCGATGCGCCGCGCGCCCGACATTGGCGAGCCGGGGTCGAGCCGCTGGTGGTCGAACTTGACGCGCAGATCGGTCCCGATGGCGCGCACTGCGAACGCAGCCCGATGTACCACGCTGTGTTGCTCGAGCACCTGCTCGACTTGTTGTCGCTGGTGCGGGTTGCGGCCGGTCGCGTGCCGGGCGGATTCGAGGACCGGTTGGTCGATGTCTGCGCGCGCATGCTCGGTGCGCTCGAAGTCTGGACGCACCCGGACGGGGAGATCGCGCTGGTCGGCGATTCCGCGTTCGGAATCGGGCAGAGCCCGGCGGCCCTGAGAGCTTATGCGGAAGCACTCGGTATCGCGGCGGTCGGACCCGCGGGCCAGGGGGTGCTTGCCAGCGTCGGTGCGGTTCGTCTGGCCGACGATTCGTTCTCGTGGCTCGGCTCGTTTGCCGGCCCGTCGCCCCAGCACCAGCCGGGGCACGCGCACTGCGACGCCCTGGCCTTCGAGCTGTGCGTCGAGGGGCAACGCGTGGTTACCGACACCGGTGTCTTCGAGTACGTGGCGGGCGATCGGCGGACCCAGGCCCGGACGACGCGTTCGCATGCGACGCTCGAACTCGCCGGCGAAGAACAGTCCGAGATCTGGTCGGCGCATCGCGTCGGCGGCCGCGCGATGGTCGAACTCTCGGAGGTCGAACCCGGTCGCTCGGTGTCGGGGAGTTGTCGCGGCTGGGCGACGCCGCAGGCACTGCATCGCCGAAGTGTCGAGCTCGAGGCGGGCGGGCTCACGATCCACGACCGACTCGAAGGCGCAGCGCTTCCGGTGCGCGCGCACCTGCCGCTGGCTCCCGGACTGGAGCCTGAACTTGCGGGCGCGGAGCTCTGGATCCCGCTCGCGAGCGGGCGTCGGCTCCGGGTCGAACTTCCGGCGCTCGACTGGCGGCTCGAGCGCGCTCCCTACTACCCGCGCTTCGGCGTCGAGGAGTCTCGCTGCGTGGTGATCGGAGAGGCTCCGCGCTTCGAGTCCGGACGCTGGAGGTTTTGGCTAGAGGAGCCGAAACCGTAGTCGCGCCGCCCGTGCCTGGCGAGGGGGCTAGTCGGACTTCGCCGCCTTCTTCTTGCCCTTCGTCGCTTTGGCTTTGGGCTTCGCGCCCGGCGCCTTCGCCTTCTTGGCGGCCTTCTTCTTCGCCTTGGGTGCGGGGTCCGGTTCGGGCGGCGGGCCTTCGATCAGGATTCGCTCGAGCCCCGCTTCGTCGAGGATCGGCACGCCGAGCTCCTCGGCCTTCGAGGCCTTGCTGCCGGGGTCGGCCCCGACGACCACGAAGCTGGTCTTCTTCGAGACCGAGCCGGTGACCTTGCCGCCGACTTCCTCGATCCGTTGTTTAGCGTCGGCGCGCGGGATCCCGAGGGTCCCGGTCAAGACGAAGGTGCGGCCGGCGAAGGGACCCTCGCCCGCGCTGGGGCGCGGCTCGGTCTTCTCCCAGGTGACGCCGAGCTCGCGCAGGCGCGCAACTTCGGAGGCGTTGCGCTCGTCCGCGAAGAAGCGCGTGATCGCCTCCGCGATCGTCGGGCCGATGCCGTCGACGGCCTCGATTGTGGCGACGTCGGCCGCGATCAGCGGATCGAGGTCGCCGAAATGACGGGCCAGCAGCTCCGCCACGGTGGCGCCGACATGGCGGATCCCGAGCGAGACCAGAAACCGGCCTAGCGTTGTCTGACGCGCCTGCTCGATGCTCATAGCGATGTTGGCAGCGCTCTTTTCGCCCATTCGCTCGAGTTCTTCGAGGCCCTTGGCGTCGAGCGCGAAGATGTCGGAAATCCGGCTCACGCGGTTGGACTCGACGAGCTGGTCGATGATCTTCTCGCCCAGGCCGTCGATATCCATGGCCCCGCGACTCGACAGGTGGATCAGGTTGTTCTTGAGCTGCGCCGGACAATCGAGGTTTGCGCAGCGCGTGACGGCTTCGCCGTCGAGCCGAACGGCTTCGGAGTTGCAGGCTGGGCACCGCTTGGGCAGCCGGAACACGGGCGGCTTGCCCGAGCGTCGCTCGGGGATCACGCGCACGAGCTGCGGGATCACGTCGCCTGCGCGTTGGACGACGGCGACGTCGCCGACCCGCACGTCCTTGCGCTCGATTTCGTCCTGGTTGTGGAGCGAGATGTTGGACACCGTGACCCCGCCGACGAAGACCGGTTCGACCTTGGCGACTGGAGTCAGGGCACCCGTCCGGCCCACCTGAACGTCGATCTCCCGGATCACCGTCTGCGCCTGTTGCGGCGGAAACTTCACGGCGATGGCCCAGCGCGGCGCCCGCGACAGTGTCCCCAGCTCGTCCTGGAGACCGAGCCGGTTCACCTTCACGACACTGCCGTCTGCCTCCACGGGCATGGTTTCGCGATCGGCCAGTAGATTGTCGTACGCCAGGACCGCGTCTTCGACGTCGCTGCAAACACGCGACTCGGGGCTGACCAGAAAGCCCCAGCCGCGGAGCGTCTCGAGCAGCTCCCACTGAGTGGCTGCCGTCTCGGGCATCCCCTCGGCAAGCTGATAGGCGCGGAACTCGAGCGACCTCAGCCGGCGCACATCGACGTCGTGGATCTGACGCAGCGAGCCGGCAGCGGCGTTGCGCGGATTGACGAACGGCTCGAGTCCGTCGGCTTCGCGCAGCCGGTTGAGCCGGCGGAACCGATCGGTCGGCAGCACGATCTCGCCGCGGATCGATGCCCATTCGGGCGGCGCGGAGTCGCCCGTTTCCAGTGTGAGCGGAATCGAGAGCACGTGCTTCAGGCTCGTACTGACATCCTCGCCGACCGTTCCGTCGCCGCGGGTCAGGCCCTGCTCGAAGCGACCGTTTCGATAGATCAGTTCCACTCCAGCGCCGTCGAGCTTCGGCTCGATCACGTACTCGATGCGGTCGCCCTCGCGGCCGAGCATGCGCTTGATGCGCTCGTCGAAGGCCCGGAGCGCGTCGGCATCCATGGCATTGTCGAGCGACTGCATGGCACCGCGGTGGGGGGCGGTCTCGAAGCCCTCGGCGGGCGGGGCGCCGACCCGGCGGGTCGGCGAATCGGGCTTGGCGAGCTCGGGATGCGCCGCCTCGAGCGTTTCGAGTTCGCGGAACAGCTCGTCGTATTCGGCGTCGCTGATCTCGGGGGCGTCCTCGAGATGGTAGAGCCGGAGATGGCGCTCGAGCTCGAGAGCCAACTCGTCGATCCGTTGGGCGGCTTCACCGCCATTTGCACTGCGCGCGGCCACGCGCTCCTCCTTGCGTGCCGCTCCGTGCCGGGACGGGGGCTTGCCGCCCCGCGGCGGTTCAAGCTCAGGCTCCGACAGGGCGATGAAGGTTGCTGGACGCGTGTGTTCACGTCCGGAAGCGGGACTCTATCACGTCGCCGCAGACGCAACGGGCGGGTGGAGGAGCAGTGCAGCGCAGCTCACGAAGCGATTGCGGCGTAGGCCGGGCCGAGGCGGGGCGCGCCGGATTCGATGAGGGCGACTGGTCGGCCCTTGCCGAGCTGGTGGGCGATGCTGTGCTCGTCAGCCGTGACGGCGAGATCGTGCACGCGAACGGGCAGGCGGCGCGTCTGCTCACCGGCGCGCAAGACGTGGAGCCTGTGCTCGGCCGCCGCCTCGACGAGTGGTTCGAGGTCCGTGG
>Ga0055584_100007347_pt1 | contig 10806 bp, 8 predicted proteins | sample OSDHelmetaG_FD_58716 | JGI IMG/M metagenome (GOLD analysis project Ga0055584, IMG submission 58716) | Pelagic marine sediment microbial communities from the LTER site Helgoland, North Sea, for post-phytoplankton bloom and carbon turnover... | ecosystem: Environmental > Aquatic > Marine >...
TAAGTCTGCAGAGGGCATTTTCAAGGTGCCTATAGAAAACCTAGTTACGAAGCTTGAACATAATAAATAGTCTTAAATACTCTAAAAAAGTAGTCTGCAGAGAGCGTGCTAGATTAATACTTATAATTGTAAAGTTAAAAAAAGCTTCTAGTTTCTGGAAAAAAGTAACCATCTTATTATCTTTCGCTATCGTTCCCGCATATGTTGCACACTTTACCTATCTCTTTTCAATGAAGCAGTGATTTTGGCAATGGACGGGACTGGGGAATTGGCTACTACTATCATTGGTGTCGGCCACGGTTGGAGAGAATAGAAATATTCAGAATATATATAATTAAACAGAAGGAGGGGCGTTTATGCTTGTTAATGATGAGGCGATCATAAAGATTGCTCAGTTGGCACCTACATTGGATACTTCAGCATCTTCCCACTGGGATGGGCATGAAGGAGAGGGCTGCGAATATGAATTGGCCAAAGACCCTTTTAATTTTTCTAATGCTCTGACCAATACCCATGTGATAGGGCCAGTTGGTGCTGTTTCCAAAAAGACGGCGCTACCATACAAAATTATACACTGGATTTTACAAATTCCATTCCGATTCATGGGAATGGGATTAAAGGGGTTTTGGAGGATTGATAAGCTAGCTGCAGCCATAGCTAAGCGCCAAGGAAGGGCTTACGATGGTGATCTAATGCGTCATACTTTGACTATGGCAATGATAAACGATCGTTTGGATATTGAACGTGACGCCAGATTAGTGGCCGTTATCGGAGACGGTTTTGCCAATATGTCATCGCTTTTGTTAGCGTCTATCCCATATAGCAGGGTAATATTAGTGAACCTTACTAAAACGCTTCTTCTCGACTTAGTGTATTTAAAAAAAGCATTCCCTGATGAAAATATTGCCCTTGCCCAAAGTGCTGACGAAATGAAAGAGGCGCTTGCTTTTAATGATGCTCGCATTATAGCTGTTCGAGCCGATGACATGCAGATACTAGCTCAAGCTCCAGTAACTCTGGGTATTAATATTAAATCTATGATGGAAATGGATCCTCCAATAACGGCAGCCTATTTCGACGTTCTCCGCAGAGGTCCGGCGGATCAAACCGCTTTCTACTGCTGTAACGTTGACAATAAGTATTGGGCCGACGGTACAGTCATTAGTTTTTCTGAATACCCCTGGCACGAGGAAGATACTGTTCTATTAGATGAGGCTTGTCCTTGGGATCAATATAGATACCATAAACAATTACCACTTTATTCTAGGTACAAGGGATTAAATTTGCATCGCTTGGTTTACCTTAATAAACAAAAGTCGTGAAAATTATTACTCGACCTATTAAAGATAGTTACATATCCAAAGATATTATTTACACGCTTATATTGCTAAAATCATTGTTCAAAAAATTTTTTAACAAAGCTTCCCAAATTCAGTCCGATCCAATATTACGTTCATGGCTAATTGGCCGGCTACTTGGACGATGGCAAGGTGAGCCCGCATATACAGCTCATCACCCTTCTTATCTCTCTGATTTATTGCCCCTTTCTCCTGAGAGCCCAACGAAGCAATTTTGCTGTTTAAAAACCGATACACCAACGGTTGAATTGCAATTAAAATTACCATGTGAATCAATCATTCTGCATCCAGGTGACGAGAATAAGTTATTTACACTCCCTTTTAGGGATATTGAAACGAAGCTCGCCATTCACCGTTTTGCTTGGCTATCAGAGTTTAGTGAAGACGTTCCCGTAAATTGGGTCGCTGCCATTTGGCAGGCTTGGATAAAAAAATATTCTACGGTGGATAATAGCTGGGCTTGGCACCCTTATACTGTAGCGGAGCGCGCCGTGAACATTCTTTCATTCATAAAGCGCTACGGATTACCCGGTTCTAAGGAGAACACCCTATCTGTTTTGACAGCACATGCTCATGCAATAGTAAATAAGCTGGAATATTTTGGTGACCATCATACTTCAAATCATCTTGCTAACAATGGTCGCGGGCTTTACCTGCTTGGTCTAACGCTTGGGCTAAAACAAACTGCTAATATTGGTGGGCGTATTCTCATTGAAGAGGCCAAACGAATTTTCCATTCGTCTGGGGTTTTGCGCGAAGGTTCCAGTCACTATCACATGCTTCTTACACGCAATTTCGAAGAAGTCGCCAATGCAGCAGAAAAGTACAATAGGAAGGAAGCATCTAGTCTGAGATCCACGGCCAATAAAGCGCGTACTGCCGCAAAACTCATAATATTACCTGGAGGGTTACCGTTAGTTGGTGATATATCGCCAGATGTGTCACCTAATCTTTTACTTAAACAATTGGGGTTAAACAAAACGAATCATCACCCATCGACTGAAGACCTCGACCTTTTTAGAGAAGCCGGGTGGTATAGAAAAGACTTTGGGCCTTTTTCAGCTTTGTGGCATGCCAGTCCAAAAGGATGGTCGCAAATGCCAGGACATGGCCACCAAGACATTGGTTCTTTCGAATTGCATTATGGTGACGAACCTGTTTTTGTAGATCCTGGCCGAGGGCATTATGGTGACACTGGTGACGCTGCACTATACCGTTCGGCATCAGTTCACAATACACTCATCATCGATGGGTCCGATCCCTACCCACCTAATAAGCCGTATTATTGTGATAATTTTCGCCGCCTTCACGGCGGGCCAAACCCTTGCGTTGGGCTCAGCAATAATAGTCTTGAGTTAATACACAGTGGATACCAACGATTCACAGGGGTTAAAAATGTAAACAGAAAATGGACGTTCAACAGTAATTGTATGTCCATTGTCGACACAGTCAGTGGTCAAGGAAAGCATAAAATTGAACGGATACTAATTACTCCACTTAAATTAGAACGCGATGGCAATCATGTAATACTGCACAGTGCCGATAACTGTTACCGTTTAATCTCTGATAGTGAGCCTACAATAAGCACGTTTCAAATCTGGAAATCTTATGGAAGCAGCTATTTGGGCAGGGCCATAATATTTTCACGTGAAGAAAGCCTTCCGTGGACAGGTAAACTAAGCTTTGAAAAAGTACAATAAGTGCTCTACTTACAAATCTTGGCAAAAGAGGCTATCAGCGATGAATAAAATAATTAAAGACACTATAAAATTTCTCTTTAATCCATTCCTCAGTAAAATTTTAAAAAGGTACAGTTGGCATACATTCAAATTATGGCAAGTGGCTAATAAAATAAATTTCCCTCCACTTGCAACGAAGAATAGTGTTCTATTTTCACATGCTAAGTTGACTTTAAAACAAAGCTCACCTCTTTATGCAGATACTGCCAAAGACCTATATATTAATATTGACGAAATAATATTTCCTCAGATTATTACGCATCAAGAATGGAGTACGGGTAATAACGAACAAATTTTAAGCTATCTACGGGGAGAAAATATTGGTCTCATTGATGTAGGGGCTAATGTTGGGCTTTTCACGCGCCAGATGCTAATTGCGTCTCAGAAAATCACACATGCATACTGCTTTGAACCAAAAACCACTAACTTTGAGCTTGCTGCCGCTAACCTGAAGAGCTTCACTAATGCCAGCCTTTTTAATTTTGGGCTTGCCGATGTCAACGAAACTATTGATGTCAGCGTAAATTTAACTAACTCGGGCAATATTTCGTTAAATAAAAATGCTATCTTGAATATAACTTGTGGGACCGAAAAAGTTGAAATTCGCCGTCCTGACATCTCCAAAGAGCCATTTTCGACAATTATTAAAAACCATAATTCGTTGGTATATAAAAGTGATACTGAGGGTTTGGATGAAGTTATTTTTACTCAACTAGGCACTAATTTCTGGAAGAAGATTCAATGTGCTATGCTTGAAATATCTAGAATACCAGATAAAAAAACGGACTATGATAAAATGAATGAAATATTCAAAAATCATTTTTCTAAAATTTATTCAACTAACAAAAATTCTTTTTTAGATTTTTCTGAATATGTTACCTATTCAAGTGGCACAGATAGAACATTTGACGACATCCTTTTCATAAAATAACCAAGGCCATTAAACATGTGCGGAATTGCTGGCCTATTTCTTCCCTATCAAGCCACAAACAAATCAGCTGATTTAAGTGCAATGTTACGTATCATGGCACATAGGGGTCCTGATAGTGAGAAACTTTATCAAAGTAGTGACAGGCGTTTCCAGGCAGGATTCAAAAGACTGGCAATTATCGATCTTGAAACTGGCGATCAACCAATTATAGAAGACGGTGGACGTCGAGTTCTACTTTGCAACGGTGAGATATATAATTACAATGAATTAAAACGTACACCGGAAGCGCGGAACTACTTTTATCAAAGTAGCGGGGACGTTGAGGTTATTTTACCTTTACACGAAGCCCATGGAAATGAGTTCGTCAATCTTCTAAACGGTATGTTTGCACTGGCGTTATATGAAGCCGATCCCCATCGCCTTACACTGACCCGAGACCGTCTAGGTATTAAACCACTTTACTGGGCTAAAGTTAAGGGCGGTGGAATTCTTTTTGCCTCTGAAATAAAACCACTTTTAGTCTCGGGTTTAATTCACCCAGCCGTCAATGAGGCATCAGTCAGTTCTTATTTAGCCCACGGCTATGTTCCTGCACCTAATACTCTTTTTAAAGGCATCAATAAACTGCCACCCGGTCATCAGCTGATCGCTGAAGCCAATGGAGCTGTTACGGTACAACGTTACTGGCGGCCCCGCCCGGCCAAAGATATTCCAGTGAAGGCCGCAGACATTGAGGACTATCTAATAGAACTTCTCTCAGATAGTCTGAAGATGCAGCTAAGAAGCGATGTCCCTCTGGGCGCCCTGTTATCAGGTGGAATTGACTCTGGACTAATGGTTGCAATCGCCGCCGGATTGATTGATAGGCCACTAGAAACTTATACAGTACGTTTTGAGGGCGCCACTGTAGACGAAACACCCCTGGCGGCCATGGTTTCTGAGCGCTATGGCACCAATCATCACGAGTTGAGTATACCTGAAACAGGGATAGGAGATCACTTGTTGCACCTTGCTTGGCATACTGAGGAGCCTCTAAACGATGCCGCCCTATTGCCGAACTTTATGATTGAAAACGCACTTGGAAAACATCTCAGGGTAGCCTTGAATGGCTCTGGAGGTGATGAGATTTTTGCAGGTTATAACCGCTATTTCCAAATGCCCATTGAGCGGCGCTTTATGTCATTGCCCAAACCAATCCGCTATTTAACAAAAAAATGTTTTTCCCCAATGCGATCTTGGCAGTTAGATCGGGCCGGACATTTCAATAAAAATCGCGGGCAATACGTACACGATCACACGACCTCATTTCCCGCTCCAGTGCGCGCAATAATGGGCAACGTACAAAATATACCCGACTCTATCCAGGCCCAATCATTTGCCAACTTCAGTGGTGATCCACAAACGGGGGCCCTGATTGCAGATCTTGAGTCATATCTTCCAGAAGATCTGTTGTTGTTGCTCGACCGGTCCTCAATGGCAGCAAGTGTTGAAGGTCGAGTCCCATTTTTAGATCATCGGTTAGTTGAAGCCGCTCTTGCGCTACCTTCAGACTTTCGTACGCCGGGTGGAGAGCCAAAAGGCTTAGAGCGAAGGATTGCATCAAAATTCCTACCTGAACCTGTACTCAATGCACCAAAACGCGGCTTTGCAGCACCAGTACCCAACTGGATGCGCGCTGGGCTCGGAGAAAAAGCAAGGCGCCTTCTGACACGTCCAGAATGTCTCGAGCGTGGTTGGTGGACACAACATGGCGTTGAGACCTTGCTAGCTGATCCAGGCCGTCACGCCTTCCGAGTTTACTCACTGGTTATGCTCGAACTTGCTGTGCGCCTATTGATTGAACAACCCATAAGCAATATCCCACCAACAGCGACGCTTGAGGAATTCTCCTGAGATGACTATCAGCGTCATTATCCCAGCTTATAAAGCGGCCCTAACCATTAAACGGGCACTAATATCCGTCGCTACACAAACACTTAAACCTAAGCAAGTGATAGTTGTCGATGACGGCTCTGACGATGACACATTCAAAATAGCCGAAGCTTTTAAAGACCAGTTCCATGGCATTGAACTTAAAATACTCAGCCAGAAAAACCTTGGAGCAGGAGCGGCTCGCAACCGTGCCATTAGTGAGGCGACAGGCGATTGGCTTGCTTTTCTGGATGCGGACGACGAATGGCTTCCTAAAAAATTAGCGGTCAGCATGGAAGCCATCTGCAAGCATAATCTTGTTTTAGTCGCCCACAATTATTTTCATGTAACAGGGACGCGCAAGTATATCGTTTTTTGTAACACTCGTTACAATGCAGCTATTAATCCATACCGTGGACTTTATCGTAAAGGTTTTCTTGCTACATCCAGTGTCGTTGTGCGACGTGATGCTGTACTGGATGCTGGTGGGTTTGATGAAACTTTGAAAACCGCACAGGATTTCGATCTGTGGCTAAAAATTTTAAAAAAAGAGAATGCTAAGTTTCGCGTCGAACCTGACGTCCTTCTTCACTATTTTGTGACCCCAGGGTCAATCACCGGCCACACATCTAGACGCCTAGACTGCACATTACGCATCGCCATTAAACATGCGCCAAGTTGGGCAGATTTATACATTCGAATTTTTAGCATTCACTATGAAGCTATAAATTCCGCACTTGCAAAAGGACGCATCATTCAGGCTTTTTGTTTTTTTATAAAATTACCGTTTCACCTGTCATGTTCGACACATGCGTACACGAGGACAGTGGGCAATATTGAGGAAATTAATTAAATTTTTTGAAATTATCAGAGAGTGTTTTCTAATTGCGCTGTTTCTCTCAAATATTTTTATGCCCTTTGAAAAGGAGTGTTAAATAGTTCAAAATTAATCATTCAAAGCTTTTAAAGCTGGCGATAAATCTCGACAAATACTTTCATATCTGAAAATATAAAACTCTAAATTTAACAAAGTAATTTGTCCATTCAATCACAAACCTTTATCAAAGCTCCCCTCTAAATGACTTATGCCGTCAATAGGTAAACAACTAAATTGATTTCCCATTTAAAAAAAAATCTTAGAAATCAATCCCCTATTTCTATGGCATTTAGCCTGTTTGGCTTGGTGACCCCTGTCGTTGCATTGTATGCTACAAAGGGAATAATTATTCTATTTGGCATTGCTGTTCTGGTTTGTTTTCTCGTTTTTGTCACAAAAAAAGAGAACCGCCCAACTTATCCAAAAGAAATTGGTCTATCTGTTCTGGCGTTGACTGTTTGGGCTGTTGCCAGCTTAATCTGGACAATTTCCACTGACCTAAGTTTCACCGTAGTATATTCCATACCTATTTGCATGCTCGGTGGTGTTTTCATCATAATGTCCTTAAAAACTCTGAACTCTACTGATCGGATTTTTGTTTGTCGATCAACAGTCTGGGGATACTTCCTTGGATTAAGTCTTGCCCTTGTTGATGTCACAACCGATTTCTCTATCAACAAGATCCTATACATTCTGATACATAATGGTGTGTGGAGCATTGCTAATTTTAATGACTTGGAGATGCGCGGCTTTGTTATTAATAACGGAGTAACCCTTTTGGCGATGCTTCTATGGCCAACCCTAATGATCTTGCACTCCCAAAAGCGTCACAAACTTGCTTTTATAGGATTTGTTACTATCATATATATCATATCTAGAAGCTCCAATTTTGCCGCTGCTGTAGCTGTAGGCATTGGATTATTATCCTTTCTGATAACCTTTATCGCCCCGCGTATTGTTTATAGAATTTCTGCCATTGGTATAACGCTTTTAATACTAAGCGCTCCTTTCGCCATGAATGCCTTGCCCGATGCGCGAACCATTGGCAGAATCCTTCCAGAATTATCTTATAGTGTCTACCCAAGATTGGTAATTTGGCAATACGCTTCCAATCTAGTTATGGAAAAGCCACTGTTTGGCCACGGCATTAGAACATCGCGTGCCCTTAATAATACTGATACTAAAATTCCATTTGTATATCGCGAGAATAAAAAAATACACAAAGGGAATACAGAAGCCATTCCTCTTCACCCACACAGTGGTCTTATTCAGATATGGTTGGAATTGGGAGCTGTCGGCGCTATTCTTGGGCTTACGCTCATTATATCTATTCTTTGGAACATCAGTAAAAGTCCGGCTCCACCAACTGGCAAGGCGCTTGCCTTTTCAGCTTTAGCATGTTCGATATGTCTAATCTTTGTCAGTTATGGGTTGTGGCAAAGTTGGTGGTTGGCCTCTTTGTGGCTACAGGGTGCGTTGATGACGCTCAGCCTTGTTTCCCGCGAAGATGCCGAAACTCTTTAGATCAAGATTCCGACTTTTCTTGCTCAAGCAAAGCTGATAAGCCGTTGGAAAAATTCCGCAAGATTTTTTTATTTTTCTCGTTCAATACTTTTAAATCAGCTAACATATCTTTAGCTGTAAACTCAGCTTCTTCAAACACGGCCACGGTTCCTAATTGCTTGCCAATTTCATTGGCAATGTTACGCACCGACTGCACTTCAGAGGCAGCAACATCGAAAAGTCCATTCCAGCCTTCATCAATAGACAACTTGATTACTTGAACAAGATCATCCACATAAATTAACGACAAATGATCACCATTTCCATCTGGACCCCGACCCAACAAAATTGGCCGCCCTTCCCTGACACTACTAATAAGGCGCTGTACTGTCTTATCGTCTTGATACGGGCCATAGGGGAAGAACACCCGGAGGATATTAATTGGAAAGCAGGATCTATACGAACGACAAAGAGCTTCGGCTGCTAGTTTAGAGGCCGTATAAAAATCGTTAGGTGGTTCAGGTTTCTCACCAATCTTGAGCCCGATGTCAGGTGCATAGCTGTTGCCCGTTGAAGCCATAAAAAAACGAGACGCTTCAACTTTACGGGCATATTCCAGAAGCTCCATCGTTGTGCGTACGTTTATCGAAAAAAGGTCTTCAACGCCCTCAGGAAAGAGACGAAAGTCCCGGGCTAGAGCCAAGTGGACAACAGCATCTATCTTGGCTGGCAGAACAGTCTCATCAATGGGATCAGACAAATCCCATTTAATCACAGTTATACCGTCTTGAGAGGGAAGGCTAGAGCGCTGCAACGAAAATATCTTATTCTGAGAGTTTGTTGTTAAAAGTCGACACAAACGCGACCCAATGTACCCTGAAGCTCCAGTGATAAGAATATGCACAAACTTCCCCCTAGTGATCTAGCGAGACGTTAATATTATCAACATCGGGAACTGAGCTTGCTGATTTTGTTAATGGTTTTCTGCCGTACTCATCCATGACAATATAACGAGGTTCTCTTCGTACCTGTTTACTTTGCCGCCAAAGGTATTCAGCAATAAAGCCCAATGTCACCATCTGGATTCCAGAGACTAGCAGTAGTACTATCATTAGAGACGACCAGCCCGAGACAACAACCCCAAACAGAATACTTTGAACAATAATAATCATGGCATAAACTACACCAATTACAGCCGCCAAAAAACCAACCGCACTGATCAACCGCACTGGCGCATATGAAAACGTTACAACCACATCTACAGCTGAACGAACCCGCGCCCAAAAGGACCAGCCTGAGTTTCCGGCACGGCGCGCTTGGCGATCATAACTAATTTGTTCTTGAGAAAAACCTAGCTTTAAGATAGTGAAAAATGGAATGCTATCTCGTTCAGGAAGGGCGTTATAAATATCAATGACCCGTCGTGAGAACAACCCAACATTCACACCATTTCGTGGCATGTTACGAAGAGCTATACGACGGATCATTGAGTAAAAGAGTCCTGAGAAAAGCTTTTGGAAATAAGAATCGCCGCGTTCACCTATAGCAGCCCAAACAATGTCATTGCCTGCCTGCCAACTCTCAACCAGTTTTACAATCAGACTTGGTGGATCTTGTAAGTCAGCCGCCATACAGATAATTGCATCCCCTGCTGCATGGAACATACCCGCACTTATTGCAGGAAAGCTGCCAAAATTTCTCGAAAGACGTAAAATACGTACCCGCTTATCCGTATCGGCTAACTCCTTTAAAGCACCGTATGTGTTATCACTGGAACCGTCATCTATAAACAGAAACTCAAAATCAACATCAATGTCTTTTATCGCGTGCGATGTCTCAGTATAAAAAATAGCTACCATTTGCTCTTCATTCCAGCACGGTATAATCAAGGAAATAAGTGGCCTAGACATGATTCTTAGCTTTCATTCATACGCCAATTATGGCGCACTTCTTTTTCCAATAAGGTCTTCGGATCTTGTTTCAGACTACCATACCATTTATATAATTTTTCAAGCCCTTCCTCTAAATTAATTTCAGGCGCAAAACCAAGAAGTTCTTTGGCTTTTGTCGAATCTGCAAAAAGTCTGAGGACATCTCCAGGCCGCGGCTCATCAAATACTATTTCAGCGTCCGCATTATCTGTCACTGTTCTGATTTTATCAGCTAGGTCGCGTACGGTTATTTCCTTGCCCTGTCCTAGATTAATAGTTTGCCCTAGAGCTTTTTCTTTAATCCCGGCCAAGAAAATGCCTCGGGCCGTATCGCCGACAAAAGTAAAGTCCCGAGTTTGCTTACCATTACCAAATACAATCATTGGCCGACCCGCCATAGCGCGTAGCATGAACTTGGGGATGACCTCGCCGCTATCGCCCTCATGATGGCTTCTGGGCCCGAAGGCATTAAAGGGGCGCACAACAACCGTGCCGTATTCATAGGTATCAAAGAAAGCGCGAGCATAACACTCACCCGCCAATTTTGATCCACCAT
>Ga0055584_100007348_pt1 | contig 10804 bp, 12 predicted proteins | sample OSDHelmetaG_FD_58716 | JGI IMG/M metagenome (GOLD analysis project Ga0055584, IMG submission 58716) | Pelagic marine sediment microbial communities from the LTER site Helgoland, North Sea, for post-phytoplankton bloom and carbon turnover... | ecosystem: Environmental > Aquatic > Marine >...
CATCGCGCTCGCAACCCATGAACCAGCGGCAAAAAACACGAGCGTAAATGTGCCGATGAACTCGGACAGATATTTGCGCCAGTCGTCTTGTCTCCGGGTATCTGTGCTCATGAGGGTGCCTCGGCCCAGTTATTCTTGCTCTTGGAGTCCGTCACCCTATCCTGATGCGGGCGGGGACTGAACCAGAGGACAATAGGAAATCAATTCGGTGATCACCAGATGCCCATTGAAGGGTGGCATGTCGGGCCATGTGCCGCTAGTCTCCGCCCGCTAATGATCAAGATTTTATCGCAATTTATCAAGCCGATGCACCGTTTTCGCGCTACTGCCGCCGTACTTGCTGCGTTGGTTTTGTCCGGTGTGCTCGCTGGTGTGCTACGGGGCACGACGGACCGCGCCGCAATCGCAGAGGACGCGCCGATTCGCATCGGCGTGCTGGCCACCCTTGATGGCGCGTATGAGGCTCTTGGCCGCGACGCCATGCGCGGCGTGGACCTCGCGCTATCCGAGTTTGCTGGCGCTGTTTCCGGGCGACCCGTCGAACTGGTGATTGAAAGCACCGATGGCACCAGCGATGGATTGGCGCGAGCGGTCGCCAAACTGATGGGCGAGGATCAACTTGAAATTATCGTCGGACCATTGACCGGCGCTGAAGGGGTGATTCTGCGAGATATCGCACGCGGCACACCCAGCATTACCTTTGTCAGCGGCAGTGCCGCTGCACCGGACATGACGCTGTATGATGCCGCGCCCAATCTGTTTCGGTTTTCCGCCGACGTATCGCAATGGCTCGCCGGACTGGGAAGTTACGCGTACCACAAAAGGGGCATTCGTCGAGTCATTACGATCGCTGAGGACTATTCGTTTCCGTATTTTCAGGTGTTCGCCTTTCTGGCAGAGTTTTGCGACCGGGGCGGCAGCGTTGCAGCTCGTCATTGGCTTCCGATTGGCGGAAATCGATTTGCGCCGCTGGTTCAGCGGGTCATCTCGGTAGATGCGGATGCCATATTTCTTGCTCTTGAAGGCCATGACGCCGTGCGCTTTACCCGGGCCTATCACGAGGCTGGCGGGGCGCTGCCGCTAATTGGCGGGCCAGTAACGGTCGACGAAGAGTTCGTCCAGTTTGCCAACGGGGAGCAGGATATAATGGCTGGCACCCTGACTTCAGGCCCCATAGCCAGCGATGACGGGGATAGTGCCTGGAGGGAGTTCGCCGAGCGGTATGGGCAAGCATTTCCCGCTGGGCGCAAGGGGCCTTCTATTTATGCCTACGCTTACTACGCCAACATGCGAGCGTTGTTGTTGGCACTGAACGACGTCGGTGGAGAACTGGAACCAGGCCATGAGGATCTTCGTGACGCATTGGCCGACCTACGGCTTGAAACCCCGACCGGCAGAGTTTCGCTCGATGACAACAGGCAGGGCGTTGTGACCAATTTTGTGATGGAGCTGGCTCGCCGGGGAGATGGTGGGCTGCGTCGGGTCGTCGTAGACCGGGTAAAGCGCGTCGACCAATCGCTGGACCTGGGTCGGCGAGCATGGCTTGCCCTCGGCACTCCAGGCCGCGGCACGCCGGTTTGTCGATGAGCGAGGACTTGTCGGGAGCCGTTTCAGGCGGCACAGTTGTTGGAGTTCAGGCCATGGGGCGTGAAGGGGACGTCAGTTGAAAAGAATTATCGTCGGTATTACCGGCGCCAGCGGGACCCAGATAGGCGTGCGAGCTATCGAAGCGCTGGTGGATGCTGGCGTTGAGGCCCATGTCGTCATCAGCCGTTGGGGCTTGCAGACCCTCGCCCATGAAACGGATTTGTCGCTGGATGACCTGCGCGCCCGTGCCACCGTTGTCTATCCGACCGGCGACATGGGGGCGGCAATATCCTCGGGCTCGTTTGTTGTAGACGGCATGCTTGTCGCGCCGTGCTCCATGCGCAGCCTGGCAGCAATTTCTACCGGCCTTGGCGACAATCTAATTCATCGAGCGGCCGACGTGACTCTGAAGGAGCGGCGCAAGTTGGTGCTCGTGCCGCGCGAGACGCCGCTGAGCGAAATTCACCTCGACCACATGCTGCGTCTCAGCCGAATGGGTGCGGTTGTGATGCCTCCCAATCCTGCATTTTACAATCGGCCAGTGGGATTGACTGAGATCGTCGATCAATTCGTTTCGCGTCTTCTGGATCAAGTAGGGGTCGAATCGCACCTTGGGCAGCGGTGGCAGGGTACAAAATCGATATCCGGAAAAGTCCTCCGGCTGGACCCCGCAGAGGGATAAACACCCCTAGATCAATTCGAATGACGAAATCATATCGGCCATTACTGGCATCCATATTATACATAAATTAATCGTAATAATTAAAATAGTTGACTTAAAATATGTGAAATACAATATTAAACGAGATGCAGGAAATTTGAGCCGAAACCGCCTGCGCAGTGACTTTGAATACAACCGACGTTGATTAGGATAAAGCGTGCGCTTCTTCCCGGCCTTTCTCGACATTCAGGGCAAGCGAGTCGTCGTGATAGGCGGCGGCGAGGCGGCGGCGCAGAAGGCGCGCTTGCTGCACAAGGCCGAAGCGACGGTCCACGTCGTTTCGCCTGCGCCCGGGCGTTCGATCACCGACCTCGTCGTGCGCGGCGTAGTCGTGTTGCACACGCGAAATTGGCAAGAGGATGACTTTGCTGGTGTCGCGCTGGCAATTGCCGCAACCGGCTCGCATGAAACCGATGCCGCCGTAGCGCGGGCGGCTAGAGCGCGGGGCATCCAAGTCAATGCCGTGGATCAGCCAGATATTTCGACCTTTGCTACGCCCGCCATCGTTGAACGCGGCGATGTTGTTATCGGCATTTCAACTGGCGGCGCGTCGCCGGCTCTGGCGCGCAGGCTCCGCAGCGCCATTGAACGCGTTTTGCCGCCAGGTGTCGCGCGGGTGGCGGCGCTGGCGCGCGAATTTCGAAGTGCCGTACGGGCGTTTGTGCCCGAATTTGATGTACGGCGAAAGTTTTGGGACGACGTATTTGACGGCCCGGTAAACGCAGCTATTGAGGCCGGAGACGAGGGCCGCGCTCGCGAACACATGGTCTCGCTCCTCAATGGTGCGCCAGTCACGGTGACGGGAAATGTTCATCTCGTTGGCGCGGGCCCTGGCGATGTGGAATTGCTGACCCTGAAGGCGGCGCGCCTCCTGGAGCGGGCCGACGTCATTGTATATGACCGCCTGGTCAGCGATGCGGTGCTTGATCTGGCTCGCCGCGATGCCCGCCGGGTCTTCGTCGGCAAGGGGGGCTCCGGGGGAAGCTGGTCTCAGGACGCCATCAATCGGCTATTGCTTGATGAGGCGCGGGCCGAGCGTTGCGTGGTCCGCCTTAAAGGAGGGGACCCGTTCCTGTTCGGTCGTGGTGGTGAGGAGCTGGATTATCTTCGTGCCAACGGCATCAACGTGTCGATTGTTCCCGGGATTACTGCGGCCCTCGGCTGTGGTGCGGCTGCCGGCATTCCGCTAACCCATCGCAATTGTGTTTCCGCCGTGACCCTGGTCACTGGGCGCAACCAGCCGGGTGCGCCTGAGGTCAATTGGGCCGCGCTGGCAGCGCTTGAGGGCACGCTTGTGTTTTACATGGGCGTTGCGACGTCAGGCGAGATTTCCCGCCAGTTGCAACATGCCGGTCTACCAGCCTCTACCCCTGCGGCGTTGATCGAAAACGGCACGCTGTCTGACCAGCGAGTCCTGCGCGGTACCCTTGAGAGTTTTCCTGCACTGGTTCGTCAGCATGGTGTCCAGGCACCTGCTCTTATCCTCATTGGTGAAGTCGCCGCCGAGCGTTCAGTTGCGTGCCTGGCTGATGAATTTGCCGTCGCCGTCTGATCTGGAGATAGAGATGTTTGAGAATGTTATTACCGCCAACCGCCTCGATAACGGCACGGTGATTTACCTGACGCGGGAAAGCCTGTGGAGCCATGCGCTTGCCGATGCCTGGGTGGCGGAGGATGAAGACGAAGCCGTGGTCATGATGGCTGCGGGGGAGAATGCTGAAAACCAAGGCATCGTTGTTGGCGCCTATCTCATTGCCGCAGAGGTACTGGACGATACGGTGGTTGCCGTGCGGCTGCGCGAGGGTATCCGCGCCGATGGACCAACCCGGCGCACAGATGTTGCTGGTGCAGATGAAATTTCGGAGCAGGCGCATGTACCGCTACGATGAATTTGACGCGGCGCTGGTAACGCAACGGGTCGCCCAGTTTCGTGACCAGGTTGACCGGCGAATGAAAGGCACCCTGAGCGAAGACGAGTTTCGCCCCTTGCGCCTGATGAACGGCCTCTACTTGCAGCTTCACGCCTACATGTTGCGGGTCGCCATTCCCTACGGCACGTTGTCATCCGTCCAGATGAGGATGCTCGCTCATATCGCCCGGCGCTATGACCATGGCTATGGGCATTTTACCACCCGTCAGAATATTCAATACAATTGGCCCAAGCTCACGGAGGTACCTGACCTGCTGGACGAGTTGGCGACCGTTGAGATGCATGCCATTCAAACAAGCGGCAATTGCATTCGAAATGTCACCTCTGACCCTTACGCCGGTGCGGTAGCGGATGAAGTCGAAGACCCGCGTATTTGGGGCGAGATTATTCGCCAGTGGTCGACGTTCCATCCGGAATTTTCATTTTTGCCGCGCAAGTTCAAAATTGCGGTAACCGGCTCTGACGAAGACCGTGCGGCGATCCGCGTTCACGATATCGGCCTGAGAATTCATCGCAATGCCGCCGGAGAGGTCGGCTTTGAAGTCATGGTCGGGGGCGGGCAGGGCCGCACGCCAATGATCGCAAAAACAATTCGCGAGTTCCTGCCCAAGGCGCACTTGCTGTCCTATCTGGAAGCGGTCCTGCGTGTCTACAATCTGATGGGTCGACGCGACAATAAATACAAGGCGCGGATCAAGATCCTCGTTCACGAAACCGGCGCTGAGGCTTTCGCTGACCAGGTTGAAGCGGAGTGGGCCGAGATCAAGAACGGCCCGGTCGATCTGCCGGCGAGCGAGATCGCTAGAATCGAAAGTTATTTCGCGCCGCCGGCGCTGGACGCTTCCTCCCACGGCAGCACCGACCATGAGCTCAGAATGACTGACGACGCGGCGTTTGCTGCCTGGGTTGGCAGCAATGTGCTGGACCATGTGCAGCCGGGCTACGCCATTGCAAACATCTCGCTCAAGCCAGTTGGTGGCGTCCCCGGAGATGCGACCGCAGAACAGATGGATATCGTGGCAGATTTGGCGGCGCGCTACAGCCATGACGAAATTCGTGTGACCTATGAGCAAAATCTGGTTCTTCCCCATGTCCGCCGAGACGACCTTTATACAGTCTGGCAAGCGCTTGTTGAGGCGAAGCTGGGTACCGCCAACATTGGCCTGCTCGGTGACATGATTGTCTGCCCTGGCCTTGACTATTGCAGCCTCGCCAATGCGCGGTCGATTCCTGTCTCACAACAGATTTCGGAACGGTTTGCGGACCCGGAAAGACAGCGGAAAATCGGCAAGCTGGACATCAAGATATCTGGATGCATCAACGCGTGCGGCCACCATCATGTCGGTCATATTGGCATTCTGGGGGTCGATAAGCGCGGCAAAGAGCACTACCAGATCACGCTTGGCGGGAAGCCGAACCAGGACGCTGCCATTGGCGCGATTGTGGGTCCGGCATTCGCCGAAACTGATATCGCGGATGCGGTTGAGACTGTGGTCGATACCTATCTGGGCCTGCGGGCTGATGGTGAGGAGTTCATCGAGACTTTGGGCCGTGTTGGTATGGCGCCTTTTAAGGAGACCCTCTATGCCACTCATTAAAGACGGAGCCTTTGTGACGGATACCTGGATTCGTCTCGCTGACGATGACACGTTGCTGGAGGTTGGGCCGATTATCGTGTCGCTGACACGTTGGATGGCCGCTCGAGACACGTTGCTTGCGCGCGGCTGGCCGCTGGGCATTTGCCTCGCCAGTAATGAGTCGTGCGAGGCGATCGCTGGTGACCTGGACCGATTTGAGGTGGTGGCCCTGGAGTTCCCAACGTTCATGGACGGGCGTTCCTATTCCGCCGCGCGGCTCTTGCGTGAGCGCCATGGGTTTTCCGGCGAGATTCGCGCGGTCGGCAATGTGTTGCGCGACCAATTTTTGTTTTTGCACCGGTGCGGTTTCGACGCCTTTGAGGTGCGCGAGGGTGAAACCGTGAGCGGGTGGCTTCAAGCTGTATCCGCGTTGACGGTCTGGTATCAGCCGACCGGAGATGCCCGTGTCACGGTTCCTCAGTTGCGCCAGTTGGCGCCGATTGCGGCAGAATAGGGTCACGATGTCTGCTCCTCTCGTCCCAGGTCGGCCGAGCCACGACGACGTGCTGCTCGCCAACGCTTACGCGGTTGAGCTTGAGCGCGAGTATGGTCATCTGCAGGGCCGCGCGTTGCTCGACGTCATGGTCGGCGACGTATTGCGCGGAGATATCGCACTCGTAAGTTCTTTCGGCACCGAGGCCGCGGTGCTCCTTGCGCTGGTCGCCGAGGTTGACCCGGCAACACCGGTGATTTTTCTCGATACCGGCATGCATTTTCCGGACACCTTGCAATACCGTGATGCGCTCACGGAGCAATTGGGGCTCACCGATGTGCGCACGTTTGACCCGTCGCCGCTTGATGCCGGGGCACATGACCCGGATGGCAGGCTGTGGGCGCGCAACCCGAATCTTTGCTGCTACCTGCGTAAAGTTTTGCCGCTTGAGCGTGCGCTCAGAGGTTTTGGCAGTTGGATTACCGGGCGTAAGCAGTATCAGGGGGCATCACGCGGATCCTTGCCAGCCATTGAGGCTTCGAGCGGGCGCATCAAAGTGAATCCTCTGGTGACGTGGACTCCGGCTGATATCGCCGGGGAGTATGATCGCCGTGGACTAACGCTGCACCCGCTTGTGGCAGCGGGGTACAGTTCTGTTGGTTGTGCGCCATGCACCCGCCCGGTCGCAACGGGTGAAGAACCCCGCGCTGGCCGCTGGTCGGCCAGCAACAAATCCGAATGTGGCATCCACGTTGGCGAGGATGACGTCGCCGCCAGCCCGGCTGCCGCAGAGTAAAATTAGGCGTTTTCTACGTCTGCGGTCAGCGGACAAATTTTCTTCTTTTGACGCAAGTCAACGCGACCTGTGGCAGTTGGCGCACTATTGTTGGTGTCGGCTCGTTCACTATGCCGGGCTGGTTTCGCTAGCGAGACATACCCATATGTACTCGGATAGCGTATTTCGCAGATAAGGCTGAACAGGGAGGACACGGCCCATGACAGTTCCCCTCGAAATTGTGTTCCAGGGTATCGACCCGTCTGAAGCGATCGAGCGGCGGATAGAAACTGAGGTCCATAAACTTGAACGCTACCACCAACGAATCACGGCCTGCCGGGTCGTTGTCGAGGCCCCCCTATCGGCGCCATTCGAAGGGAAATCTTTTTCAGATTCATGTCCATATGACCGTGCCGGGGCACGGCGATCTCGTGGCCAACCATAACCATGGCGACAAGCACGCGCATGAGGATGCCTATGTGGCGATCCGCGACTCATTTGCCGCCACTCGACGCCAATTGCAGGATTTCGTGCGGGTGCAACAGGGTAAAGTAAAATCCCACGAAAATCATAATGCGGCAGACGAGGAAGTTTCGGTCTGACAGAACCGCGACGACGGTTTCACACCGGCGCCCGGGTCGATGAAAGTCGGCCCAGGTTTTTATTAGTGCCTGGAGGAGTGCCGGGTTATCGGGGACTAATGTCGAACGCGCCGATACCCTGCTCTAGGTAGTCCGGCAACAGGGGTGAGGCTGTAAGAACACGACAAACCTCGTCGCGGCTCATGCCTTCGGTTTCCATCACCGCTTGTAGCCATTCGCCGGCGCTATAGACGCCGCGCCCCACCCAGGCGATGGCCAGTATCTCGGTCAACTCGCTGGTGGTCAGGTCGTTTAGGGCGCTGGCAAACGATTCGTAACTCGCGTCGTTTGGATAGCCCGCCATCAAGTTGTGAATGCTGTTGCCATGCGACAGCGGGCGGCAATTCAGCTCCTCCGGTGGAACGTTGGTCTGAACACCGCGCGCCCGGCCCGCAATTCGGTGGATTTTTTCCGGGTTGATGGCAGGGGTTGCCGGAACTTCAAGTTGAAAGTTTGTAGCCATGAGTGGATTTTGCACAATCACCCTGCGCTTACCTTGACCTGAATCAAGCGTTACTCGCGGATCAGGGAAAATTCGCGCCCTACGCGCTTCAGCAGTGGAATGCCCTCCGGCGCGGGTCCGTCTCGCAGCCAGCGTTGGAGTTCGCTCAGGGCGTAGGCGGTGATGTCTGGGATAGGCAGTGCAAGTGCATCGCGAATTGAGAGCCAGCCAAGATCGTGGAGTTCGCCGTCACCGCCCAGTTTGCCGGTGACGGTATCGGCGCGGGCGACAAAAAAGCGGGCGTTGAAGCGCCGGGGGCGGCCCGGTGGCGTGACAGCGCGGCAGATATAATCGAGCTCGTCAAGCGCCGGCGCCAGGCCGTTATCGTGGAAAGGTCGCCAGGAGTCGCGAATTTTACCTTCAGGTTTGGCCGCGCGGCGAGCGACCAGCAGGCCGGTTTCTTCCCAGGTTTCGCGAATGGCTGCCGCTGCCAGCGACCGTGCCCGTGCAGGCGAGCAGCTTTTTGCCAGATTGGCCGCCACAGCAGGACGCAACTCGCCGGCCGGCTTGACGTAACGGTCGTCCGCATCCACGGCCCCGCCAGGAAATACATATCGGTTCGGCATGAAGGCATGTTTGCCATGCCGCTGCCCCATCAATACCTGAAGCGTCTCGCGCTCGTAGCGGTATAAGACAAGAGTTGCCGCATCTCTGGGGCGGCGGGCGGAGGGATGGCTCATAGCGCGTGAACTCTACCGGATTCGCGGGGCGTGTGCAGCGGTTGCGTCGTCGCTACGCATGGTGTTCTGTTGCGGCCTGAATTTATCTGCAGGAGAGTTGAATGAAGCCGAAGGTCAAGATTTTTACCCTGGGTGGAACTATTGCGAGCGCGAGCACGGGTGGCAAGGGTGTATCCCCGACGCTGGGTGCTCAGGCGTTGGTCGATGCGGTACCGCAGATCGCCGATGTGGCCGAGGTTGAAGCGGAAACCTTCCGACAGTTGGCCAGCCCCCATATCGGCTATGACGATGTGATTGCTCTTTCTGTAGAGATCGAAAAATCCGTGGCGAATGGGGCCGCAGGCGTTGTCGTGACCCAGGGCACCGATACGTTGGAGGAAACGGGGTTTTTGCTGGATCGGCTGGTGCAGCTTGACGCGCCAGTGGTGCTTACCGGTGCCATGCGCAACCCGACCCTGCCAGGAGCGGACGGCCCGGCCAACATGCATCATGCGGTCATGGTCGCTGCCAGTGAGGCTGCTCGTGGTTTTGGCGCGATGATCGTTTTCAACGATGAAATTCACGCGGCCCGTTACGTACGGAAGAGCCATACCCAGAGCACGGCGACTTTTACCTCGCAGCCCATCGGCCCGATTGGCTGGATCGCCGAAAATGATGTCCGGGTTATTGCCCCGCCATTGGGGCGGTATCCGGTAGCGCGCCCAGCAGCAGAAGCCATGGGCAAGGTCGCGCTCCTCAAGGTATGCATGGGCGATGACGGCACGTTGGTGCAGGCGGTTGTTGATGGCGGGTTTGATGGTTTGGTTATTGAAGCGACGGGCGGCGGCCATGTGACTGAAATCATGGCGGATATGGTCGTTGATGCCGCCCGGCAGATGCCGGTCATTCTGACATCACGTACTGGCGGCGGCGAAATTCTGCGGGAAACATATATGTTTACCGGCTCGGAAATGTACCTGCAGGAGCGCGGCCTGATCGGCGGCGGCTGGTTGGAGGGCCCAAAGGCACGCCTTTTGCTTGCCCTATTGATTGGCAATAAGGCGTCGCGGGCTGAAATCGCCGGCGAATTCGAGGCATGGCATTCTCCAGTGTAAATCCCTCAAAAATACGGGGTTTTTGAATGTTTGCGCGCACTTGACCTAGATCAACGCGGCTGACGTTTTGAGCGGATATCGCTAGTCCTGAAGACGGGATCAGCGAGGCAAACTGTGTCAGGCGTTTCTCTAAGTAGTTGGATCGAGGCGATTTGCGGCCCCGGTGCGTTGGCTGTTGTTGGCCCGGCACTGTTGCCGGCGCTTATGCTGGCCGGGTTGGTCGGTGGTGCGGTGCATTGTGCCGGAATGTGCGGCCCCTTTGTGCTAGCTCAGGCAACATCTCGATCACCGCGTGACACCGGCAGTGCTCTGTCGCGATTGTCCGGCAGCGTTTTGTTGCCCTACCACCTCGGTCGCGCCACGACATATGCGCTCCTTGGGGGCATTGGTGCCGGCATGGCGGGCACACTCATCGAATTATCCGGGTTCCGCTGGATTGCGGCTGTTCTCTTGTGTGTTGCAGCGCTGTTGATGCTCGCGCACGCCTTCAAGGGGTTTGGTGTCTCATTCGGTGGTTTTGCGCCGGTCGGCATGATTGGCCGGATTGCGCGCCCGCTGTTCGCCAACCCGCGCGGCCTGCGCGGGTATGGGCTGGGGGTTACCCTTGGGTTCATGCCTTGCGGATTGCTTTATGCAGCGCTTGTGGCGGCCGCTGCAACCGGCTCGCTATGGGGCGGCGCGCTGGCAATGGCGGCATTTTCCATTGGCACTGCGCCGGCGTTAATCGCCGTCGCGTTGACAGGTCGTTACGCAGCGCGGCGCTGGCCCGCTGCACTCAGCAAAGTTTCAACCGGGCTCATGGCG
>Ga0055584_100007351_pt1 | contig 10803 bp, 7 predicted proteins | sample OSDHelmetaG_FD_58716 | JGI IMG/M metagenome (GOLD analysis project Ga0055584, IMG submission 58716) | Pelagic marine sediment microbial communities from the LTER site Helgoland, North Sea, for post-phytoplankton bloom and carbon turnover... | ecosystem: Environmental > Aquatic > Marine >...
ATCCCGACCGAGACGCTGGCTCGAAGAACGGGAGAGCCCGCCCCCAAACTGAAAACCTCGAGGCGTCCGGCAGGACTGTTCAAGGCGTAGAGACTGGCGCCGTCCGGGCTGATCGCAAGCGGACGGGACTGTGGACTCTCAAACACCCGGTAAGGGGAAGCCCCTGCCGCAGCGTGATTTGCCGTTCCGCAAACAGCAGCCGCCATGCAGAGGGCGAGCAGGAATCGAAAGCTCGAGAGCATGCGAGGATTATAGTCGATTTCCAAGCTCCGCGAAAGGACGAGAAATCAGCGATCGCCCGGGATCATTCGATTCAGCCTCCCTCGGAAACACCTTGGCGCACAAGCCCCCGCCAGACGGTCAGATACGAGGTGCGGGCCTCGTCTATCTCCTCAGCCAGCGGCGTCCCCATCAGGAAATCCTCCAAATCGTCATAGCGCGTGTAAGAGACCGTTGGATCCCAATGGTGGAGGAGGTGGCGCCAGAATCCAGCACTCCCGAACGCTCGCGCTCCGACAGTGCGAGCAAACATTCGATTGATGGCGCCATGGGGCTTGCGTGCGAAATCCTCGCGGGAACCGGCGTCAAGAGATCGGTGCTCCAACTGCTGACGGAGGGCCGACAGGTAGGGAAAAACAACCCCGACCGCCAGAACCCACGCCACTGCCGACGACCAGAAACCCGAGACAATCAGAAAACCAAGAATCATGGCGTGGAAGGAGAGACCTCGCACAAGGGCGAAACGATCTCGGACCTGGCCCTCCTCCGAGGTATTCCCGACACCCCGGGCGCGGTGATTCTGAAACACTCGCCACGCGTGAACACCACAGAGTGTCTCGAGGGCAAACCGCAAATCCGGGGCATAATGGTACGACACTTCCGAATCATCGACCTCGCCCAGTTTGAGGTGATGCTTCCAATGCAACGCCCGGTAGTGTCGGATATCGTCGCCGATCAGAAGGCATACCAAACCGTTGGCGAGTCGATCGTTACGGGCCTTGTCGCTTGCCAAATTATAATGTGCTGCCTCGTGCATGAACAGGACGATCGTCGCGAACCAAAAGCCCATGCCGACCGCCCACACCGGTGCCAGCAGAAGACCCACACCATTGCCCCACCCCGCAGCGATTCCGCAGGAAATTGCCAAAAGGCTGAACATGCAAAGATACCGGCCCGCAATATCCATCCAAATCCTCGAATAACGAGCGTCCAAAGTGCGACGAACATCACGCCACAGTCGGCCATCCGTGCTCGCGAGTGCGCTCAGATCCGGGGAGCCGGGGAACATGCGGGAGGCTCGCGTGGCTCGAGCATCTGTAGGGGCCTCATTCTGCGAGGCTTGGGGGAGAGTTTGTTCCATGGATTTCACGGACGAACCATCAACCTTCGCCCGTCCGTATTTTACCATCAGGACCGGAGTCTGGTCAATAAACTCCTCACGCAAGCCGCAAAGCGCGGTACCGACCGATCTCTCACCCGCGCACTGCGTCCAATGACTCGTAAACGCCTCCGAGCAGGGCTCTGGGGCGCGGATCGACGAGCCAGGAACCTGTGTGCATCAGATTCATCGTATAGCCAAAGCCCATTCGATACTCCGGATCCGCCTGTCCGTAAGAACCACCCATCCCCGCGTGGCCAAAAGCCTGCAGATTTGGGCCAGTCGGTTCCTCCGCCGGCGGTAACGCGAACCCCACCCCGAATCGAGAAACCAGAGGCAGGATGGCATCGAGACCATAACTCTCCTCGGTGCGCGCGCGAGCAATCGTTTCCGGCGAGAGCACGTGCACCCCGTCCGCCTCTCCGCCGGTCGCCAGTATCCCGTAGATCCGCGCCAGAGCTGCGGCTGTGCCATGGCCGTTTGCTGCGGGTATCTCGGCTGCGCGCCAATCCCGGTCAGCGATGGCCGTCGGATCGATTGGGGGGTTCAGAAAGGCCTTTGCCAGCATGCCTTCAGGATCAGCAAAAATCGCTTCCATCAGATTGGGGCCCTCGGATTCATGCACGGGGCCCTCGACGAGCGGGACCACCCGATGGTCCTCGGATTCCGGGAGACCGATATGGAAGTCCAACCCCAACGGCCCGGCCAATTCCTCGCGAAAATAAGTACCCACGCTGCGTCCCGTCACCCGTCGGACCAATTCGCCGACGAGGAACCCGAAACTGATCGCATGATAACCATGCTTGGTCCCCGGCACCCACCAAGGCTCCTGCGCTGCGAGAGCTCCCACCATCGCTTCCCAATCATAGAGGGACTCCGGTTCCATCAGGGGACCGATCGCCGGCAGACCGGCCTGGTGGTTCATCAGCAACCGCACTGGCAACTCTTGTTTGCCCGCAGCAGCGAACTCCGGCCAATACCGCGCCACTGGCTGCTCGAGATCCAGCAGCCCGTCTTCGACCAGGCGCAATGCACATAGCGCCGTCATCCCCTTGGTCGTCGAAAAAACGTTGACGAGAGAATCCCGCATCCACGGCCGGGTGCGCTCTTCGTCGGCAAAACCGGCCCAGAGATCAACCACGGGAGCCCCTTCCCATGTGACATTGACCGAGGCGCCCAAATCGTCGCCCGAGGCGAAAGATTGCGCAAAGATGTCAGCAACCCGCTGAAAACGGGGGTCGCAGGTTCCATGAATTTCGACGGGTTCGCTCATCCTGTCGGGATACTTGTTCGGGGCAGACGGCGCCAATCCGGACTTCAAGAAAACGTTTTCCGGAAAAGGTCGTGATCGGCTACAACCGAGAAATCAAAATGACAGCTCCAGCCAAAATCGCCTCGTGCGTTCGCCATTTGCGCGAGATGGTCGCGATCCCATCCGTAAACCCGATGAATCGCAGCGACTTGCCCGGGGATATCGTCGGCGAACACAATCTTGCCGAATACGTCGCCGAAACGCTCCGCTCGATGGGACTCGACAGCTCTCTGATCGGGCGCGACGGGCGCACAAGCGTCGTGGCCGAAGCGCACGCCCACGCGAAGGCCGAGACCGTTTTGATCGCGAGCCATCTCGATACCGTGCCCGTCGACGGAATGGAGATTCCCCCCTTCGACCCTGCCATTGAAAACGATCGCCTCTTTGGCCGCGGCTCCTGCGACACAAAAGCTGGCATGGCCGCGCTTCTCGCCGCTTTGCCATCCGTGCTCCAAGCCGGTCGCCTCAAACGCAACGTGATCATCGTAGGAGAGGCTGACGAAGAGTTGGGGAGCATCGGCGTAGCCGACGTACTGTCGCATCTGGGCCCCCGCAAACCGGATTGGGTTTTGGCCACCGAACCCACCGACCTCCGGCTCATTCACGCTCACAAGGGAGTCGTGCACTCCCGACTGTGTGCTCGCGGGCGTGCCTGTCATAGCTCCGAGCCAGAACTCGGCAAAAACGCTATCGTCATCCTCGCACGGGCAATTCTGGCGATCGAGGAGAGCGCGAAAATCTTCACCCAGGCCCCCCACCCCCAACTCGGTGCGGCGACTCTTTCGATCGGCGTCGTGCAGGGCGGACAGGCGCCGAATATCGTGCCTGACGAGGCGCGGTTTTGGGTGGACCGGCGCACGCTCCCCCACGAGACTGTCGACTCTGTGCGCACAGAACTCGAAGCGGCCCTCCGTTCAGCCGGTCTCGCCCTCGAAGTTGTGGTGGAGTCCTGCCAGGAAGAAAAGCCGCCACTCGATGCTCCTGCCACGAGCCCGGCAATCGCCGGAACCACGGCAGTCTTGCGAGCGCTCGCTCTCGATGCAGAGCCTGCCGAAGTGGCCTTCGGGACAGACGCCGGCGTGTTCGCTCGCGCCGGTATCCCGGGGGTCGTGATGGGACCAGGTTCTATTCAGATGGCCCATACATCCCGAGAATCAGTCCCCATCTCGCAAGTCGAAACGATGGTTAGGATCTTCGAAAAACTGGTCACCAGCGAACCCGAAGGCTTTCCGGTGCACCTTTCGGGAAAAGGCAGTTCCAGCTCGAACTAGCCGTGACTGCCGTGCCCGCCCGCTCTGGCTTTCGCCGCTCGCTCTCCGTATGCGCCTCGCCCCTTGCTCCGATGCTGCTTGGGTCGACCACTGTGCTCCGCTTCGGCATTCCCCTTGCGTCGTCGAATGCGGACGCTGGGATCTCGGTCATCCGGCCGACGACATATTTTCTCGAAGGCATCCGCCCCCGCGGTGGCTATCTCGAACGTGCTGGACGATGGGCCAATGCGAATCGCGCCGACCTCAGCGCTGCTCAGATTCCCTCGCCGACAGAGGTGGGACAAAATACGACTGGCGGTGGCTCCCTTTTGCTTCCCCCAATTGATCTCGAACCCCTGGAACGACCCCGGGGCCGATCGTCGACGACGTCCGGCGCCACCGGCGCTTGAGCCCTCGGCGACTTCTTCCACGGAGTATCCCTTGAGCGCGGGCTGCGGCTCGGCCATCTGCAATAGAGCGGCGATGATCTCGGCGGGCTCGCGCTGTTCGAGCAACACGCTGGCGTAAGCCACTTGCTTCTCGGACACCAGCGAAGAATCCGCCAGAATCGCGTGTAAATCTCGGCGAAATTTTTTGGTATACCTTTTCTCGATCTGGGCCGGGCTCGGAACTGGTTGCCATTGGGCCTCCACGCCCGCGGAGGAAAGAATTCGCCGCACCCGGTTCTGCGCCTGAACCGGTACCATCAAGACACTGCGTCCCTTGTGGCCCGCACGCCCCGTCCGGCCACTGCGATGCGTATAGTTCTCCACGTCGGTCGGCACATCGGCGTGAATCACCATACCGATCTCGGGGACATCGATCCCGCGCGCCGCGACATCCGTAGCGATCAGGATATCCTGCTCGCCGTTTTTGAAGGCATTCAAGGTACGAGTCCGCTGTGTCTGGTTCAGGTCGCCACTGAAGGGTGCCGCCGCCAAGCCGTTGGCGGAAAGTCGCTCGGATAATTCTGTGGCATCGATCCGACGTCGAACAAACACCAGCACCCTTTCACCACGTGCATGCAGGAGAACATTGACCAAAGCCCGCTCCAACTCATGGGTACGAATGCGGTGCGCGACATGTTGAATATCTGCATTCGCCTCGCCTAGACGGGTACCTTCGACATGCAGTGGATCTTGCTGAAAACGATCGGCCAGCCGCTTCACAGCAGCCGGGAAAGTGGCCGAAACCAGATGGCTGCATCGATCCTCGGGCAATCCCTCAAGGATGGCCTCGAGTTCCTCGCGAAAACCCATGTCGAGCATTTGGTCCGCCTCGTCGAGCACGACCTGTCGAATCGAACCGCAGTTGAGGGTTCGCGTCCGCATATGATCCAGAAGTCGACCGGGGGTGCCCACCAGAACGCATGGCGCCTTGCGCAACGCTCGACGCTCGCGGCCGATATCGGAACCACCCGTGACCACTTCGACAGCTACCCCACGCACCTGTGCAAAGAGCCATTTCAGTTCCCCGGCGACCTGAACCGCCAGCTCACGAGTCGGCGTGATCAACAAGACGCGCGGGCCGGAGGCCGCTCCTGACTGCTCCTCGAGCAAGTCGTCGGCCAGACGCAGACCGAGAGCCAACGTCTTGCCCGAACCGGTCTGCGACGAGATTCGGAGATTCCTGCCGGCCGAGGATGCTGAAAGAACAGCCTCCTGCACCGAAGTCAGCTTTTCAAAGCCGCGAGCGAGCATTGCCGCGCGCAGAGGGGCCGGTACACCGGCGAAAGGGTCAATCGTGTCCATATGCGTCTCTCAAAAGTCCGTGGATGCGGTTCAATTCCCATCGAACTCTGTTTGAGCGACGAGGCATGCTGGAGCCGATGCCGACGCTCGTTGTCAGGAACCAGAAGGGATCTTAGCCTTTGAAAACCCATTTGTCGCGCCCGGGCCCAAACAAAGCCAAAAACCCGGCAGATGGCCTCACGGAGCCCGGGCACCGCAAGCGTCCTCGTCCGGAATCAGCGGGCTGAAAACTTGGTAAAAATGCCCGCCGCCAGAGGATTTCGGCCACCCGAGAATTCAGCCTCATCCGCAAGCTCCGCCATCCGTCGAACCAACGATACACCGAGCCAACGCAGTGGCTCGGGCTCCCAATTCGGAAACTCCTTGTGCAAAAAGGGGAATGTTTCCAATTCATTGGGTACACCCAGCAAACGGTCGGCCAACCCATGTGCGAGCAGATGAGACCCCGCGACGCCCTCGCCGACGTACCCCCCGAGGAAGGAAATACCGGTTCGCTGATCGATGCCGTAGGCCGGCCGCCAGTCACGGGGAACTCCCAAAGGCCCGCCCCAGCGATGAGCGATTGCTGTCTCCGCCAGTTGCGGCAGGAGGGAGAGCATCGCCCGATGCACTTCCGGGAACGCCGCATCATTTGCCGGGAAACGGCTTCGGGCCCTGGAGCCAAAAAAATAGAGGCCCCGTCCACCGAATGCGATTCGATCGTCCGCAGTTCGTTGACCGTAGACTGTCACCCGACGTTTGTCGGCGAAGGTTTCTCGACCTTGCAGCCCGATCTTCTCCCAGATTTCCGGCGCGATTCGGTCCGTCGCGATCATCATCGAATGAATGGGAACCAAACGCCGCTTATGGGCTGGAACCAGGGGCGTGTAGCCCTCCGTCGCGAGCACCACTTTTTCGGCACGGATCGAACCACCCGCGGTCCTCACCTCCTGCGACGTCAGCCCCGTTGCACGTGAGTCCTCGTAGATCCGCACGCCCATTCGCTCAACCGCTCGCGCCAAGCCTCGAACCAGCTTGCCCGGGTCCAGCACCGCACTATGGGTGGAGAGAAGCGCGCCAAGAAAATCGCGACTCCGAATTCTGGTCGCGCAAGCCTCGGGACCGAGGAGTTGAAAATCGGCCTCGCTGAATCCGGCCTGATGAAACGAGTGCGCGGAATGTTTCAGTACTTCGAGATGCTCGGGCAAGCTCGCCAAACCCAGCGAGCCACCCGGGACAAAATCGCAGTCGATTTTCTCCCGCTCGACGGTAGCACCAATCGCATCGACGGTCTCGAACAGCCGATGCTGTAGCCGAATCGCGGCGGGTCCAACTTCCGGGTCCAGCAGTAGGCCCGGCAAGCCGGACAACGCTCCCATGCACCAGCCTCCATTGCGGCCGGAAGCCCCGGCCCCCACGATATCGGATTCACAGATGGCAACATCCAAAGCAGCATTGCGTTGCTTGAGAGCGTAGGCCGTCCAGAGTCCGCTGAAACCGGCGCCGACAATCACGACATCCGCGCGCAGCGATCCTTGCAGGGGCGGTCTCGCGGAGAGATCCATGTCCCCGCTCGCAAACCAGAAGCTTTCGTTCCGATAGTCTCGCACCCGGTCCTCATAGAGAAAATGCTCCCCGGAGGAAAGATCAATGCCCAGCTTCGAGCGAAGATTCAGTCGGTCCGGGGACACCCTCCCGATAGCCCCCAAGTTGCGCTATGATTACCGATGGGGGCGGTCCATGGCAGCGAACGAACGTGAATTCGACATCATTCTCTTTGGCGCAACCGGTTTTACCGGGAAACTGGTCGCCGAGTACCTACTCCGGCAATACGGAATCAACGAAGGACTGCGCTGGGCGATTGCCGGTCGAAACCCCGGAAAGTTGAAGGAAATTGCGACCAGCCTGGGCACCGGCGGGTGCGAGGTGCCGCGACTGGAAGCGGATTCCAATTCAGCCAAGGATATGAACCGGCTTGCCGCGCAGGCAAAAGTGGTCTGCACCACGGTCGGCCCGTACGCGAAATACGGTTCGCTGCTGCTGGGCGCCTGTGTCGAGAGAGGCACGCACTATTGCGATCTGACGGCCGAGATTCCGTGGATGGTGCGGATGATGAACCAACACCAGGCTCAAGCCCTGACAACCGGTGCTCGGATCGTACATGCCTGTGGGTTCGACTCGATCCCTTCGGACCTCGGCGCATTTTTCATGCACTCCGAGATGAGCCGCCAGCACGGCGTGCCCTGCCGTCGCATTCAACTTAGAGTCGAGGACTTCTCCGGCGGCTTTAGCGGGGGAACTGTCGCAAGCTTGCTCCATATGATGGAGGAAGCCGAGACGGACGATCGACTCCGGGACCTGCTACAGGCTCCATACGCACTCGACCCAGAGGGATCCCCCAAGGGCGCCGACGAACCGGAATCACTAGTCCCCCGGTACGACGAGAGCTTCTCGCAGTGGCTGGCGCCGTTCCCTATGGCCGCGGTGAACACCAAGGTTGTGAGACGGAGCAACGCACTTCTGGAGCAAGCCTACGGCCCCGACTTTCGATACGATGAAGCAATGTTGGCGGGAGGGGGCCCGACCGGTCTCCTGCGGGCAGCCGGAACCAGCGTCGGTTCCGGCCTGAGCATGGGTCTGTTGTCGATTCCCCCGCTTCGCAAGCTTCTCGCCAAAAGACTTCCCGCCCCTGGCGAAGGCCCCGGCATCGAAGAACGAGAGGCCGGCTATTGGAAGATCCGCCTTCTCGGCGTCCACCCCATCGACCCTGCCAAGAATCTGGAAGTCCGACTCACCGGAGATCGTGACCCCGGCTATGGCTCCACGAGCAAGATGCTCGGGGAAACGGCAGTATGCCTCGCAATCGACAGCCTTCCCGACCGGGCCGGGTTCCTCACCACCGCCGTTGCCATGGGCGACCCCCTGATCGATCGCCTGCAGAAAAACGCAGGCATCAAATTCGAAATTTTGCATCGGTGAAGTCCCTCGACGCAGAGGCGTTGCAGGACACGAGCGTCAACTTCAAAGGGGAGGCGCAGAAAAAATCTCCCGCAAGGCTAACGAGCAAGCAGGCGCAAGCAATCGCTGTCTATCGTGATGGTGCTGCCATCTATGACAGGCTTAATCTGCTGATGAGTGCGGGGAGCGGCAATTGGTACCGCAAGCGAGCGCTGCAGACTCTCGATCTTGCCCCTCAGGCGCGCGTCATCGACCTCGCGTGTGGCACCGGCTCTATGGCGATCGCAGCGCAGCGGGCCTTCCCCGACTCGCCATCCATCCTCGCGATCGACCCCACCCCCGAAATGCGAACTCTGGCCTCGAGAGCCGGCGTTCGCGACGTTCGAAGCGGTTCATTTGGAGCGATACCTGCAGGCAACTCCTCCTACGACGCGGTCGTCTGTGCCTACGCGTTGCGATACGCCGAGCCGCGCCATTCCGCGTTCGTCGACATCCTGCGTGTCCTCAAGCCCGGCGGGAAACTCCTTCTTCTGGAAATGATCGTGCCGGCACGAGGACTACGCCGCATCCTCGCACGAACGCTGCTGACCACCATCGGCCCACCCTTTTGCAGCCTTCTCTGCCGCAACCCGGCCGCGGGCCGCCTGGTGGGCCACCTCTGGCAGAGCATATCGACACTTGCAGGCCCCCAGACCATCGTTGCAGACCTCGAAAAAGCGGGTTTCGTATCCGTTCGCTATCACCATGTCGGCGGCCTTCTCGGAGAGTTTCGTGCACGCGCACCCGAGGCCCCGCGCACATAGGCAGACCCGGCCGTCAGGCAAGTAATCCCAGGATCTCGGCGCGGCTCACGGCCGCTCCCTGGAGCCCACCACCCGCGAGGGCCGCGTCGGCCAGTCCGCGCTTTTGTTCCTGCAAAGCCAGAACTCTCTCCTCGACCGTGTCCTTGCTGACCAGACGGTAGACCATCACCGGACGATCCTGTCCGATGCGATGGGCCCGGTCGGCCGCCTGCTGCTCGACGGCCGGGTTCCACCATGGATCCATGAGGAAAACGTGATCCGCCGCAGTCAGATTAAGTCCCGACCCACCCGCCTGCAGGGATATCAGAAATACGGAAGTATCAGGATCGTTCTGAAATTGATCGACGACCGCCGCACGGTCACGCGTGCTGCCGTCGAGGCGGACCGAAGATAGCCCTGCACCTGCCACACTGGACTCGATTCGGTCCAGAAATTGGGTCCACTGCGAAAATACCAACGCCTTATGCCCACCAGAAACCGCATCCTCCAATGCCCCGACCAATGCCTCCACCTTTGAAGAGCGCTGCGATTCGGAACCCGGAAGAAGACCTGTATGACAAGCCGCCTGCCGCAGGCGCAATAGCACCTCGAATGCACTCAGAACATTTCCGCCGGCAGCCAGTTTTTGCGTCACCTCGCCCCGAGCAACGCTGCGGAGAGCTTCATAGACGGCGCGTTCGTCGGCATCGAGTTCACAAAATAAAGTTGTTTCCGTCCTAGGCGGGAGATCAGCTGCAACGTCTTTTTTGAGTCGACGCAAAAGGAAAGGTTCGAGACGATCTCGGAGTCGCTCGATCGCGGCCCCATCCCCGGCCATAATCGGTTTTTCGTAACGATCCGCGAAACTGCTGCGGCCACCCAGAAAACCGGGGTTGGTGAAATGCATCTGGCTCCAAAGCTCGTCGAGTCGATTCTCGACCGGTGTTCCCGAAAGGGAAAGCCGAAATTTCCCCTGCAGAGCATACGCGGCGCGAGCGGACTGGCTATCCGGGTTCTTGATGGCCTGCGCTTCGTCGAGCACAATCGAATCCCAAAAAACCTCGCCCAGAACCGCCTCGTCCCGCCGCAAGGTGGCGTAGGTGGTCAGGGTCAGATCGGCCGCGACCAGATCTCGCTGGGGACCATGGTAGAGGCAGACTGTTTTTCCCGGCACGAAAGTTTCCGCTTCGCGCACCCAATTATGAATCACACTGCGGGGACAGATCACCAGCGTCCGTCCGCGAACCGCGCACAACGCCTGCACCGTCTTGCCGAGGCCCATATCATCCGCAAGAACAGCGCCGAGTCCGGCCTCTCTCAAGCGCTCCAGCCATGCGACCCCCTCGCTCTGGTAGGTGCGCAATATGCCTCGGAATCCAGATGGCAGATCCGG
>Ga0055584_100007352_pt1 | contig 10800 bp, 9 predicted proteins | sample OSDHelmetaG_FD_58716 | JGI IMG/M metagenome (GOLD analysis project Ga0055584, IMG submission 58716) | Pelagic marine sediment microbial communities from the LTER site Helgoland, North Sea, for post-phytoplankton bloom and carbon turnover... | ecosystem: Environmental > Aquatic > Marine >...
TGATTAGGATTGAACTTTTTCTTTTAGCGGTAATAATCAGGCGTTTCATAGGCAAATAATATTTGACACTTCAATTATTACAACATCTGTGCCTTTTTATTTGTTCTACGAATTTAAATTAAAAAAGTTACAGAGAAATTTAATTGGATGAATGGAGTTGTTTGAAGGATGAATATCTAATGTTGAATTCTTAATGTTTAATTGAGGTAATGGTGCTTGCGTATAGTCCGATAAAGTTGTTTTACTTTAATAGAGGTCAGTTGTCCAATAATTTTTTTAGTTTTTGAAAATCTCCATCCTGACCAAAACCAATAGTATTTGCTTGTGACCCAACAATCACTGCTTTTTCACAGCCGAAGCAAATCTTAACAATTCCAATTACCTTATGACGTTTTTTAAAAATGAGGATGTCCCGAAAAACAGGTAAGCAAAAGCCCTCAAGAATTTCAGATACGGGCTTATCCATAAAAATTTGATTAAGACTATCAAATTTGTACTCATCAATACCTTGCCTATTAAATCCAGCTGCTTCCAGGTTGCTGATAAAAGTCTAATCACGTAGTGATTCCGGTTTTGGGCCAATCATCATTTGATATCTGAGTTGTTCCATTTCAGTAAGCACGGTGTCAAACTGATCAGGTCCGAATGCATCGAATTGCGGCATTATAGAGTAATGTATAACTTCGTCAAAGTCATAATAAATTGAAGTATTTGCCTTACGGGATGTGCATGACGCGAATAAGCTACAAGTCAAAATGATACATACGATTCTCGTTAACATCGGCACGTTTCAAATCTAACGAAATGAGGTAAACCTATAACTCACTATTGTATTCCTAAAAAACCTAAAACACCAATGCTCCAAAAACTTTAAAGTTCCATCCCAAACATTACCTTTGTAGCCTTGTTATTCGATAACAGCTATGACACAATTTATCTTAATCGTTGCCGTATTAATTATCGCTTTATTAGGCATGGGTATTCGTATGTTACTCGTTAAAAACGGTGAAATGCGTGCCGGTTGTGCCGGTAAAAACCCTATGCTTCAAGAAGAAGGTGTGGCCTGCGGCATGTGTGGCGCGAAACCTGGTGAGGTGTGTAAATCGGACGAGCAATAAGCTGAAGTTGAAGTTGAATTAGTCGGGATTCAGCGGAAATTTAAAATGTTTAACAATCACTTCAACATTCAACATTTTACATTTCACTCGGCGAAGCACGACTACCATTTAAACTGATACAGTTTACGGCCGAGTGACCCATTTTACATTTCTTCTTAAGCATTTTCTTCATAAATCTGCACTAACTCCAATAGAGTAGACAACGCCGCTTCCATATCCTGAACCGATACATATTCATGTTTTGAATGAATCGCCATTTCCCCGGTGAATATATTCGGACATGGCAATCCCATAAACGACAGCCTTGAACCATCCGTTCCTCCACGGACTAAGTCAGGTTTTGGCGTTACTCCAGCCCTTTTCATGGCTTCTACAGCATTTGCCTCAATATGTGGATGTTGATCAAGCATTTCTCGCATGTTGCGATATTGCTCTTTAACTACCGTTTCAAACCTTGCTCCAGGAAAAGCGTCGATGGCCTCCTGAGCCAATTGAATAACGACATTCTGATGGTTTGCTAATTGTGCGGTATCAAAATCACGGACAATGAAATCAACTGAAGCCGTTTCTAACTCACCTTTAATACCAGTAGAATGGACGAATCCTTCTCTTCCTTCCGTCGTTTCTGGACAAAATGAATCTTTAGGCAGCGAATCCATAAAGTGCGCCAAAACGCGCATGGCATTTACCATTTTGCCTTTTGCATATCCTGGATGAGCGCTTATCCCATGAAAAGTAACCGTCATGGCATTTGCAGAGAACGTATCTCCTTCTAACGATCCTCTTGTCCCGCCATCTAAGGTGTAACCAACATCGGCATTTAAACGTTTCATGTCAAGTTTGTCGACGCCTCTCCCGACTTCCTCATCGGGTGTAAACAAAATGCGTATGTCACCATGTTCGATGTCATCGCGCTGCATCAGTTGGTTTGCTAGTTCCATGATGATCGCGACACCGGCTTTGTCATCAGCACCCAACAAAGTATTTCCAGATGCGGTTATTATATCATCGCCTAAGCGTTCAAGGAGATAAGGGTGTTCCGTAGTGGTAATTACTTGACTGTTATCATCAGGCAACACAATGTCCTTACCTTGATAGTTTAAATGAAGAATTGGTTTCACATCCTTTCCACTGCAATCTGGCGCAGTATCCACGTGGGAACAAAAACAGATGGTTTGAATTCCTTCTTTTTCAGAAGTGCCTAGAATAGTGCCAAAAACATATCCATGTTCATCCAAAAAAGCGTCGTCAATTCCAATTTCACGTAACTCTTCAACCAGTAACATGCTCAAATTGAGTTGTTTGGCGGTCGATGGAAAATCAGTACTAAATGGATCACTTTGGGTATCGATTTGCACGTACCTCATAAATCGCTCTGCGATATTTTGTTGACTGTCGTTCATCTTATAATATTCGGCGGCAATTTAGTTCTAAGGTGTATAAACTTCAAATACCACGACTGGTTTCTGAACCAACAATCATTGATTTTATAACGGTTGTCATAAACCTCTCTGTCGTTTATCGAATAAGACATAAGAAATCGTATTAGGATTCTTGAAAACTTAAATTCGCACCAAACTATTTAAAAAATGTATAAACATTTCTTTACCAGCGCTTTAGGACTTTTCATAGCTCTTTGTTCTTTCGGTCAAACTTATAATCCCGTGTTAATCGAGGATATGATGGATGCAAACAGAACTAGAGATGCCGTAATTCATCACATAAGTGGTGATTTCATGTATGTTTCTGGACTAAATGGATCCAGCCAAACGGTTTTATATGCTATTAATATCAAGGACTCTACAATTCACGATTTAGGAATCAATAGTCAGTCGCACAACTTTAATAAGAATTCGGTAACATTTTTTGAATACAAATCTGCCACGTACTTCATGTCTTCAAAATCATCGGTAACGCTTTGGAAAACAGATGGAACCGCAAAAAACACAACCGAAATCTTGACAGGTAAAATCAGTAAGATTCTTCCAACTGACAAAGCCATTTTCATGGAATTTGAGTCTGATTCTACAGGACGTGAATTGTATGCGACCGACGGAACTGCTGGTAACATCAAATTGGTTAAGGACATATATGCAGGTACCAAGCACAGTACGATTGATAAAATGACTGCGCATAACGGTATGTTATATTTTGTGGCTGATGATTCAACTCACGGAAAAGAACTTTGGAAGTCGGATGGAACTACATCAGGAACTGTTTTGGTGAAGGATTTCGCTACCGGTACTGCAACTTCATCTATTAACTACATCAATTCGTTTAACAATGAATTGTACTTCACAGCCAAGAATCCAAGTGACGGTAAAAACAATGTGTTTAAAACCAATGGCTCGGATACAAGTTTTGTCGTTTTAGAAGACGTCAATGGAGATCCATTTTATAGCTTTGAAAACGTGGCCATTTGGGATTCGGTTTTGTATTTTGGTGGCAACCAAACGGGTAAAGGAATCGAGCTTTGTAGAACAAATGGTTCGAAAAGCGGCACCTATATGATTGTTGACCTTGACCCAGGCACTTATTCCTCTAGTCCTGAGCAAATTACACACTTAAACGGCCTCATCTATTTCGTGGCTGATTATGATAAAGGCAAAGAATTATACTATACGGATGGAACTGCATCTGGAACACGTTTAACAACTGATATGTATCCCATTCAGACGGATGCATTCATCAACCACATTACGGCTTTAAACAATATCCTATTGTTCTCTGCCCATAGTAACGGGAACTATCGTGATTTTGAGTTGTATTCAAGAGGTAACGGTGTTTCAACCAAACGAGTGAAAGACATTTATCCAGGATCTACCTCGAGTACACCTAATCACTTTTTTGCCCATAACAATCTACTTTATTTTACAGCAGACGATGGCGTTAATGGCCGTGAGGTGTCTGTTTCAGATGGAACTAGCAGCGGCACAAAACTATATTGGGATGTGTTGAACAATACACCAGACAATGTCATCGCTTCTATTGCTTCAACCCCTGACGGTGTATTCTTTAATGCGAGCAATTCAGATACAGCAGATGAACTTTGGTCTTTTGATCTAAGTACTAAACAAATTAAAAACATCATCGATTACAACGGAACAACACGTGGTCAACCCCGTGAATTGATGTCGACTCCAAACGGTGTATACTACTCTATTCTACCAGGTTCTTTCGACATGGAAATCAATTATTATGATTTCAAAACCAAAGAAATCACAGAAGTCTTAGACAATGGAAAGAAAAACTATGTTGGGAGTTTTAGACGAACCAATGGGAAGTTCTTCTATACGTTAAAGCAGACGCTTTTGGACAATATTTGGGTATACGACGAGACGACTAAATCTACCCGAGTTGTTACTTCCTCTATTCAACCAAATGGATTTGGAGCCAGTGCAGCCAACTTAACCGTTGTGGGTGATCGTGTGTTTTTTACAGCTGACAATTATACCGAAGGCATTGAATTGTATGTGACTGACGGCGTTTTGAGCAAATTGGTGAAAGACATCTATTCAGATTATTATGATTCTCGTCCAAGTTTCCTTTGTTCATTTAAGGATAGCTTGATATTCTTTTCTGCTACCACGCCTAAAAATGGTCGCGAATTGTATTTAAGTGATGGCACATCTTCTGGAACAGTTTTGTTAAAAGACATCGTGACAGGAAGTGGTTCTAGTAGTCCAAGTTATATGACTGAAGGAAACGGTGTTGTGTTTTTTGTGGCTAATGACGGAACCAATGGAGCGGAATTATGGCGTACCAATGGAACTGACACAGGAACAACCTTATTAAAAGACATCAATCCAGGTAGTGGATCTAGCAATCCTTCGAACTTAAATTACCATGCGGATTTAGGTCTACTGTTCTTCACAACTACAGATTCTAATAGCATTGAAACTTTGTGGTCGACTGACGGTACGGCAAACGGTACCAAATCAATACGGTCATTTGTAGATACAACGCATACATCTAATTACACTATAGAGTTTGCTCAATCATCCGATAAATTATTCTTTACGGCCAGGACTGATTCTTCAGGCATTGAGTTATGGTCAAGTAATGGAAGTTCGGCTGACCTTGTGAATGACATCCTTACTGGTGCAGACGGTTCACACCCTCAAACCTTGACCATGTCTAATGGCTATTTATATTTTACTGCGAACGATGGGATTCATGGCCGAGAATTGTGGTACATGAACGCATCCTGTTTGACAGCGAGCATGGCTTTGTTAAACGACAAGTGTGCTGGTGATTCAATTTACCCTCAGGCGTCTATTGTGAGCTTGTTCGACACCAAATCAGTGAAGTACAATTGGTACTTAGATGATAGCTTGATGTCAACAAATCAGACGTATGCTACCAAACTCGAGTCGTCAGGAAGCCATACTGTTCGTTTAGTGGTTACCAATGACGAGAAATGTCAAAGTACTTCATCACAAAGCGTACAAGTGTATGGTATTCCAACAGCCGTATTTTCTGTTAACCAGGATACACAATGCTTGAATAGTAACAATTACGTTTTCACTAACACTAGTACAGGAGACAATCTTACCTACGCCTGGAATTTCGGCGACAATACCACGCAGACTGCAGCGAGTCCAACTAAAAAATACACCAACCCTGGTACTTTCAAAATTCAAATGATTGCAACTGAAGGAGGTATTTGTGCTGACACGGCTAACACCAGCGTGTTGGTTTCTAATGTTCCAGTAACTTCTTCGATTTATGGTCCTAACACCAGCGACAATGACGAAGAAACATTTACGGCCACAACGAGCTCTTCGAACAAGAACACGTTTGATTGGAGTGTTACGAATGCGACTATCTTAACTGGTCAGGGCACTAAAGAAATACGTGTAAAATGGAATACACGTCCAACCACGGGGATCATCAAGTTAATTGAAACAAGTCCAGAAGGCTGCATTGGCAACCAAGTTACGAAGACGTGTAAAGTAAACCGAAACGCCAGTGTGGATGATCTACACAATCAAAACATCACTATATGGCCGAACCCGTCTAACGGACAGATTACTGTTCAAGTGGAAGATGCAGAAAAATACAGTTCTATTAAAGTGATGGATTATTTGGGGAAGGTGGTATACGAAGTCAATGACATTAACAACAGCACTTCCATTGATTTACAAGTACCAGCTGGAATCTATTTTATTAAGGTTTTAGGTGAGGACGTTGAATCAACCCAAAAAATCATCATTCAGTAATTGGCATCACTTAACGTGTTTGCCGATAAGTTTCTGGTCTTTTTCGTAAATGAAAAAAGCGGAAAGTGAAGAGTCCGCTTCAATCATTTTGATGGACTCCTCTAAGCCTAAAACCATACATGCCGTTGCATAAGCGTCGGCAATGGCACATTCTGAATGGATGATGGTTGCGCTTTTTAGGTCAGAAATGACAGGCTTTCCAGATCTTGGATCTAATGTATGGCCAATGACGGAATCGTTGACCACATAATAGTTTTGGTAGTTTCCTGATGTTGCCATGGACTGGTCACTAAGTGAAATCACCTCAAAATAATCCGTTGGCATTGCCCCTGGCTCAGGTCTATTAATTCCAATATTCCATGCTGTTCCAGAGCTGTTGTTGCCCTTACAATGTACTTCCCCTCCTACTTCTACCATGTAATGGACAACATCATGATCTTCAAGTATTGCAGCCAATAAGTCTACAAAATACCCTTTGGCGATTGCGTTAAAATTCATTTGTTTAAGTCTCGGGTTCTGCATGTTACCGTCACTATCAAACTGCACTGATTCCAAGCCTTTATTCGACAATGCTTCAACCACCACTGCAGAATCCATGAAACGTTTTTCTCGCTTGGCTGCATCATAAACACCAAATAATCTAGCAGCACTTGGATCAAAGGCTCCATAAGTCGCTTCCACAATTGGTAGCGACAATGAAATCATTTTATCAAAGTATTGGTATCCTGGTTGTAAATCATCCACATGAAGTGGTTTGTTCCCATTGTAATGTGAAATAAATGAATTCCCATCGTACGTTGATACCCCGTAATTAAACTCCCCAATTACAGAATCTATCAGACCCTGCAAATCACCTATTTGATTTCCTAAATACGTTATATGGTACGTCGTACCTAACGCGTTTCCAACTAGCTTATATTCTTGAGTAACTTCCTTTGACTTTGGCCCACATCCCAAAAAAAATAGGACAAAAAAAAGGCAGATAAGTCTGCCTTTTTTAATATTCAATGTATTTAAAATCATAGGTTTAGCCTCCGAAATCATCAAATGCTACATTCTCAGGAGGAACACCCCAATCATCTACCATTTTCAAAACCGCTTGGTTCATCAATGGAGGTCCGCAGAAGTAAAATTCTATGTCTTCTGGTGCCTCATGTTTGGTTAAATATTGATCAATTACCGCTTGATGTACAAAGCCAGTAAATCCATCACCACTTTCATCATCTATGTCAGCTTTCACTTTCCAGTTATCAGCTTCTGCAGGTTCCGATAGTACTATGTAGAACTTAAAGTTCGGGAAGTCTTTTTCGATTCTCTTAAAGTGATCTAAGTAAAACAACTCACGCTTGGAACGTCCACCGTACCAATACGTCACCTTTCTACCTGTCTTAAGGGTATGGAACAAATGAAACAAATGCGAACGCATTGGTGCCATTCCAGCTCCACCACCGATGTACAACATTTCCGAACCTGTGTCTTTAATAAAGAATTCCCCGTAAGGACCTGAAATTGTTACTTTATCACCTGGTTTACAACCGAAAACGTATGAGGAGCAAATGCCTGGATTCACATCCATCCACTTGTTGTTCTTACGGTCCCAAGGTGGTGTTGCAATACGAATATTCAACATCACGATATTTCCTTCAGCTGGGTGGTTGGCCATTGAGTAAGCTCTAAAAATTGGCTCGTCATTCACCATTTTTAAATCCCATAATCCAAACTTATCCCACTCCGATTTGAAATCCATTGGATCACGACCGTCGGCAACCAATTCTGGGTGCGCAGTGATGTCCATGTCTTTAAAATCAACCGTAATTTTTGGTACGTCGATTTGAATGTATCCACCTGCTTCAAAATCAAGTGTTTCTCCCTCTGGAAGCTTCACGACAAATTCCTTAATGAAAGAAGCAACGTTGTAATTCTTGACAACTTCACACTCCCACTTCTTGATACCAAAGATTTCCTCAGGTATCCCGATTTTCATGTCGTTCTTTACCTTGACTTGGCACGCCAATCTCCAATTCTCTTTCTGTTCTTTTCGCTTGATATGGCCAGTCTCTGTTGGTAGGATGTCTCCACCACCTTCAAACACTTGACAAGTACACATAGCACATGTACCACCACCACCGCAAGCAGACGGTAGAAATATAGATTGATCTGACAGCGTGTTTAGCAATGTAGTTCCCGCCGCAACCTCAATCGTTTTTTCACCATTAATCGTCAGTTTTACATCACCTTGATTTACCAGTCTTTTGGCTGCTACTTGAAGCATCAGTACCAAAAGCAGGATGATTGCTGCTAAGGCAATCGCCGAGGTAATAATAATAGCACCGTTTATTTCTAATAATACCATAATTCTTATTCTCCAAATGGAAGTTTAAATCCAATAAAACTCAAAAATGCAAAGGCCATTAATCCAACCGTAATAAACGTTATGCCTAAGCCACGTAGTCCTCTTGGAACATTAGAATAGCTAAGTTTCTCACGAATTGCAGCAAGTGCAACTACGGCTAAGAACCAACCAATTCCGGAACCAAGTCCGTAAACAACGCTTTCTCCAAAGGCAAATTCCTTACCTGGTAAAAACAGCGCAGCCCCAAGGATAGAACAGTTTACCGCAATAAGAGGCAAGAAGATACCCAAAGCGTTGTATAACGCAGGAGAAGCCTTCTCAACAACCATCTCGGTCAATTGAACAAATGCTGCCACAACAGCAATGAATATAATGAACTTTAATACTTCTAAATTAACAGTTGAGAAGTCCGCAAAGTTTGTTGAAACCCCAAGGTTGTTCAACCACGTAAGTGCGCCTTCTTTAATGATAAAGTTGTATGCCAACCAGTTTAAAGGAACTGTGATTAACAATACAAACGTTACCGCCATTCCAAGTCCTACTGCCGTACCAATTTTCTTTGATACCGCTAGGTACGAACACATACCTAGGAAGTAGGCAAAAATCATGTTGTCGACAAAAATCGACTTGATTCCAATGTTTAAGTAATTTTCTACTATTCCCATGATTCTTTAATTAAGCTTCCTCAGTATAACCATTTCTGGAACGTTGGAACCAGATTAATAATCCTAATACAATACAGGCTCCTACTGGACTCATCATTACCCCGTTACCAGGATAGTTCTCACCCAAAATATTAAAGCCGAACAATGATCCACTGCCAAACAATTCTCTAAAGAAAGCCACTGGAATCAAAATCACTGCATATCCTAAACCGTTACCAACTGCATCAAGAAATGCTGGTCCAGGCTTATTTGCTAATGCGAAAGCCTCCAAACGACCCATGATGATACAGTTTGTGATAATCAATCCAACAAAAACCGATAATTGCTTCGATACGTCATACGCAAATGCCTGTAGTACTTGATCAACGACGGCCACTAATGAGGCAACTACTAATAGTTGTACAATAATTCTAATTCTACCGGGAATGACATTTCTCAATAATGAAATAGCCACGTTTGAGAAGATCAATACAAATAAAACCGAGATACACATATATAGTGTTGGTATCAGTTTCACTGTTACAGCAAGTGCTGAACATACTCCCAATACCTGAACTGTAATTGGGTTATCTGCATCCAACGGATTGGATATTAGTTTTCTATTTTTCTTAGAGAATAAAGGCTCCCGCTCTTTAACCTCTGCTTCTACCGCTTGTGTTTCAGTGCTCATGTTAACTTTTCTTAGCGTTGATAAATGATAGATACAAATTCATATAGTTCGCCATCATGGTGTTCACACCATCTGCCGTTAAGGTTGCTCCAGACATACCGTCTACCGCATGTGGATCAGAAGAATAATCATTTCCCTCGCCTTTTTGCATGGTTACAGAAACGAGCTTATCGCCTTCAAATATTTTTTTGCCGGCACTATAACGTTTCTGAATTTTGTCTTCAGTGATTCGTGCACCCAAACCAGGAGTTTCCCCTTTATGGTCTAAGACAACTCCATTAATGGTATTTAAGTCTTTTTGAAGTGCCACGTAGCCCCAGATATTGTCCCACAGTCCAAAACCATAGGTAGGTACTACGTAGAAATCCACAGCTGAACCGTCTTCGTTCATGACCTCGTAAACAGGAAGATTGATAGATTCACCTGCTTTAAGTGAACCATTTTTTTCTAACTTCTTGTATTCGTTTTTAAGTTTTACTGTGTTAGCAGCCAATCCTTCAACAACTTCCCCTTTTGAATTAACAACAGACTCTTTAACGCGTTTGTCGTACATCACAGCGATATCAGGTTTTTCAACCTCATCCATTTTATCTCCAAGCGCTGCTTTTAAAATGAACTTTTTACGTTCTAATTCGCGCTCTTCATATTGTTTCTCAGCTAGCGCTCCAGAAACAACAGATAAAAGCACTCCACATACCAAGATTACCAATAAGGCGAATCCAAATATGTATCCACTTGAATTTTTATTAAGCTTTGACACGATTCAATCTTC
>Ga0055584_100007353_pt1 | contig 10799 bp, 10 predicted proteins | sample OSDHelmetaG_FD_58716 | JGI IMG/M metagenome (GOLD analysis project Ga0055584, IMG submission 58716) | Pelagic marine sediment microbial communities from the LTER site Helgoland, North Sea, for post-phytoplankton bloom and carbon turnover... | ecosystem: Environmental > Aquatic > Marine >...
AGTTTTCTAACAACTCAGAAAAAACTTTTTTAGTCATGACATATCTTTTTGTAAAATCTCTATCAGCAACTCTACTTATACTTGTTTTTACATATCTATATTTTATTAATACCTCAGGTATAGTTGCAAATTTTGCATGTTTAGATACATCAAGCCAAAATTTATAATCAACAACTGTCGGATATTCTAAGTTATATTTTAAATCAAATTTTTTTATCAACTTTTGCCTCATCATTACACTTGGATGAGCAAATGGAACTGAAAATAAAAGTCTTGTTTTTAATTGCTTATCATTAATAGGAAATTTCCAAATAAAATTGCTATCATATTCACCAAATATTTCTACCCAAGATCCACAAACGTCTATGGACGGATTAGCCTCCATGAATTTAACTTGCTTTTTAATTCTATGTGGCAAGCTAATATCATCAGCATCTAATCTTGCTATATATTTTCCTTTCGAGATTTGAATGGCATTATTTAAGGCTGAAGCAATTCCTAAATTTTTAAAATTTTTAAGAATAATCCTATTATCTTTTTTTTGAAATTGTCTTATGATTTTTTCACTATTATCTGTTGAGCCATCATTAACTAGAATAAGCTCAAAATTTGTGTGAGTTTGCACCAGAACACTTTCGATTGTTTCGTGTAAATATTTTTGGGCATTGTAAACTGGAATTACTACAGATACTAAAGGATAATTATTCATTTCTTTACAACAATTAATAATATTTTACACAATTCAAAATAAATATCAGTTTTATAATATGCAATTTATTAATTTTATACTTGGTAATTTTATCAAAAAATTTGGGTCGTTATGTATATCAAAATTATACTTTTAATATTTATAGCTTCTGTTAGGATTTTTAGTGATAATAGACATTATTTTAAAAAAAATAATTTAATAACAAATTATTAATTTTTAAATTTTAACTAATACCATTATTATATAGAATTAAGTCAATTATAGTCTTATCCACGAATATGGGATCAAATGTCTTGAAAGCTTATTATCACTCTTTTTAATTAACCATGATTTTGGTGCAATAACAATTTTATTTTGGTTCTTGTTGAGCCATGCACCCCACCAACTAAAAGTGCTATTTGCAATTATATTATTTTTACACAAGCTCATAAGATATAAGTCTTCATGAGGTATTCTCTTGTTATTATTTTCAACAAAAGTTACATCTTTGGATGTAAAATTATTTTTGCACCATTTAATATCATCTGAAAATATGAAATATTTGGGGTTTTCTAATTTACTTTCTAAATAACTCATTGAGTTTTTATAATATTTAAAATCACAGATTCCATGAACATCTTTATTTTTATTTTTTATGTAATCTCCTCTCCTAACATGAATAGAAATACTTTGTTTTGATTTTAATATTTTTTTTTTTATATTATTTGCATAATCTGACAAAGCAAATTTAATAGTAAATTGTTTTAAAAGTATCTCTCTAAAATTTTTAAAATAATTTTCACTTTGAAAATAGCCTACAACATAACTATCATCGTTTACTTTTAATAAATTTTTATCAAAAAATATATTTTTTTCTCGTTTTTTTTTTGAATAATCTATTCCTATTTTTTTTAGAACTTTAGGTAAAAAGGTTTTTTTAGTAATTTCATTATTTTCTTCATTTGTTGATATTGGCAAATCTATATTATATTTATCAAGCTGATAGTCACGAAGTTTATAATCATTATAACCAAGTTTATCGATTTTGACATCATACCCCTTAAGCTTTAATGATTTTGCATATGCATAACAAAACATTTGGTTGCCAAGTCCACCAACGATTTTAACTATTATCATGCAAATCCTTTACTATTTCATTGACTATAGTTTTAGCAAAAGTGTTTGAGCGAAAAGGATCTGCTTTTTTGCTATTTAAGAAATCTTCTATATTATTTAAATAGTCCATATAAGTTCTTTCATTCATATTTTTCATATATTCATAAATTTCTTGATGACTAGAAAATTCTCTTTTATCAATAAAACAGTCTTTTGGAATATAATCTGTGACGTTTTTTGCACCCCAATACAAAGGTATGCAACCTGCAAAAAAAATGTCAAAAATTTTCTCTGTTATATAGCCACTCTGATCTTTTACGTTTTCATAACAAATTGAAAATTTATATTTTTTAATGACCTCATTTTTTGACTTTACTTCACCCTTGTAAGAGGAAAATTTAGATGCAAATAACTTACTTATTGGCTTTACTTTATTTAATACTCTAGCAAAAAAATTTTTTCCAAAATTTTTCTCTTTCCAACCAACACCATATAGATCAAATTCATCTAGATGGTTTTTTTCAAACCACTTTATAAACTCTACTCTTTTAGAATATAATTCCTGTGGATGCTCTACATTCTTGTTTCCTGCTATAACGCAACATAACTTTTTATCCTCAAATTTTTTAGGTATATTTTTTGGAATATCAAAGGCATAATTAATTTTGAAATATTTTATTTCATCTATTAATTCATCATCCCAGGTGAATACTTTTTTGTATTCTTTGTGTTTATTTTGATTCCAATCTTGAGGTCTAATAAGTGGGCTCTCGTTGATAATTAAATATCTCTTATCATGTTTACAATCACGGATACCATTTTCGATTATAATATCAAAATTTTCTACTTCGTTGCATGAATTAAAAGTGGATAGAAAGATATCCATACTTTTAAATTTTTTTTCTAAATCAAACCATCTATAAGTATATCCATCTCGGTTTTTTTTATAATTAAAAAGATTTGAATGATTACTCCATAATCCAATCTTCATAAACTCCAGTCAAATTTATTCACGTCTAAATGATATTTTTTGCTTAATATTTTATTGCTTTGCTTGAAAAAGGGTAATAATTTTTCCACGACATCCTCAGGCACTTTTATTTTTTTTCCTATTTTTATTTTTTCACAAATTTTTGTGATTCTATGCATTATTCCCATATTTATTGAGATCATGATTCTTTGTTTTTTATCCAGTTTACCATATGTATTAATGATATTAGTTTGTGTTTTTTTATCTAATTTATCTAAAGTTTTTTTAGGTAGTAAAATATAAATCAACTTATCAATACCAAGAAAAGTGGAACGATAATTGTGATAGCTATTCCTAAATAATTTATGTAATTTTTTAGAAAAAAATGCTCCAGTCTCATTTAAGCTAGGATTTAATATTTTATTATTTTTTACCAGCTTAAAATTTGTATTTTTGCAGCCTATAAAAGTATAAAATTTTTTTAAAAAGTTTTCTGGATCATATTTGAGTTCCTCAAATAAAAGGACTAAAACATTTTTTTTTCCAAAAATCTCACAGTACATCTCAACATTCTTGTCATACTTTAATCGTTCTATTATGCTGTTACATTCTACTGGGTCTAAAAACCAATCTTTAAAATTTCTAGTTCCTCCGGTCTTAAGATATTGATTATATATTGATCCCAACATAGATATTTGTTCACGTATTACATATATAATTTTTACATTTCCAAAAACCTCTTTAAGTCTTACTGCGTTTCTTTTCGCATTTTCACCAGTGATATAATTGCTTTGTGATAATGCTTCTCTGGAAATCCCATAAATCTTTTTACTTCCTTTATTTAAATTCTTAGTAAATTTTTTCCTTAATTTTTTTGCATCAAAGTCTAGGTCACGGACATCCACTAATTCTCTTAAAACTTCTTGTAATTCTTTTTTTTTAAAAACATCACCCAGATATTCTATTTCAGAGTGAAAGGAGAGAACTGATCTTTGTAACCATGTGGTTCCTGTCTTATAATCTCCAACATGAATAAAATCTAATATCTTTTTAGTCATTATTTTGCCTTTTAAAAAGAACAATTTCTCTAAAAAAAATAATCATTAAAGATCTGAGCTCTCGAAAGTTAATATAAGTCTTAAATCTTTCACTTTTGCTCTCTGTAATTAACTATCTTTGCGGGCACTCCTGCAACGATTGCAAAATCTGGAATATCTTTAGTGACGACGCTGCCGGCGGCAACTACAGCTCCTTTACCGATACGTACACCTCGTAGAACTATCGCATGCGTGCCAATCCAACAGTCCTCCTCTAATAAACATTCGCCCTTAATAAGGTTTTGATTATTATTTAAATATTGAGATAAATATTTTCCGTGCAATTCATGTTCACCTGGTCCAAGCGAGCAGAAGTTTCCAATTGAAACATAATCCTTAATTATGCAAGCAGTAATATCACAGTACCTACCTATATATATATTTTTATGTAAAATAGATCCATGTGATACTCTAGTGCCAAATCCTATGGATACATTTTTGAAGTAAAGATTATTGATAAATTCTCGCTTTATAGCTGATAAGTATTTTATTAAGGTTTTAATAATTGCTTTAAAAATCATGTACAAGCTTTACTAATAAGAAATCTTAAAAATTTTAAAAGAGTTAATTTTAATATAAATATAAGTATAATTCTAACTTTATTTTTAAATATTAAATATATTATTTATTATAGTGTTATTTTAATTTCAATTTTCAGATAATAGCTCTAAATATTTATCTTGTAATATACCAGCATATTCAGATTTTTTTATAAATTCTTTAACTTCAGTTGTGCTTTTACTAATACTTTTTTGAGAGTTTTTTGTTATTTGCTTTATTTTTTTATCATCAAAATTTAAATTAAATTGATCAAAAATAGTTATCTTTGAACCAGAAACCATCTCCTTAAAATTTATACAAACTTTGTTTAATTTTGAGGTTTGATAAAAATTAGCAGCATTTAAATATATTTCAGTATTTTTTTTTAACAAATTTTTAAGTTTTTGATCTTTAATGGATCCTGTATAAAACCATTTTAATGAACGTGTTATATGAGAAGCAATAGCATCGAATGGATCTCTAAATAAAAATATTAGTCTCCATTCACTGGTTTTATCTAAACTCTCACGATAAAAAACTTCTCGTATAAAATGTGCTTTAAAGAGAATTGGGTCATGTGATTTTGGGATATAAATTGAAGCATTTTTTTCAAGAATGCTTTCATCATTTGTACTACCAACACATCCAACACTTGGAATTTTAGTATTCATTTCAAATACTCCTCTAAATAAGTGATTTCCGCTACGAGGGTATGAGAGCAAATGATATTTTATCAAAAATTTAACCTTGTTAACAAAAGTTTAAGATATCTTGGATATGAATAACATAACATAATACAACCTTAGTAACAATTATTTTTTAAGATAGTTGTTGATTTCATGAATTCCAGTTTAATAAAATAATGGTAAAAGAGTCAAAGAACTTGAGAAACACTTTAAAAAAGATTTTTATTAATCTATTATTATTTGTTTACACTTAATTTTTACTTTTTTAAAGTTGAAAACGATTTGAACCATTCCCAAGTGCGCTTCATTGCTTCATCAATTGGTACTTGTGGTTTAAAGCCAATCTGTTTTTGTGCAAGCCTAAAATCTCCACAATTTCTCTCAACTTCACCTTTACGTGTTGGGTGATAAATAACTTTTGAGTAATTCGATCCTGAAACATTGCACGCTAAATCAGCTATTTCTTTTATTGAATATTCTTTACCACTTGCTAGATGATAAACATTGTATCCCACTTTAATCTTTGTCAATGCAGATAATAGTCCCTCGCAAAGATCTTGAACATACAAAAAGTCTCTTGTAGCTTTTCCATCTCCAAATATTTGGAGAGGCTTATTTTCGATAATTGCTTTAAAAAAATTTGTAATTACACCTTTTTTATGCCAACTAATTGGTCCAACAACATTTGCAAAACGTAAAGCTGTAATAGACATGTCATAAGAATTTGCAAATGCACAGCAGTAACCTTCACCTGCAAGTTTGCTTGCACCATACGGAGAAATTGGTCTTGGAACTGATTGTTCATTAACAGCTGCTAATGAATTGCCTATAAGCGCGCCCCCCGTAGAAGCAAATATAAACTTTTTAACTCCAGCTTCACGAGCTGCATTAAGTACATTAAAAGTTCCTTCGGCGTTGATCGAATAATTTTCGATAGGGTTTTTTACTGACTCTACAACTGATCCATAAGCTGCTAAATGTATTATCACTTCTACGTTTTCAAAAGCGCTTAAAAGTGAGCTTTTATCTCTTATATCTCCATTAATGATGCTATATTTACCAACATCATCTAAATAAAATTTCGAGCCTCTCGAAAAATTATCATAAATAACTACTTCATGACCTTCGCGCAAAAGGATTGGGGCAAGATTTGAACCAACAAAACCACACCCACCGGTAATTAATACTCTTGTCATAGTTTTTTTAATTTTTAAGCATTACATTAAATATTAATTTTGTTTTTAATATACGATCAGTATTATTAAAAAACTTATTACTTAATCTGGTTTAGATCTCTCTCATTAGATGTCCAATAAGATTTAGGGGTTATTTTTGATAAATCACATCGACTTTTAAATTTTTCAGCAATATCTTTAACCTCTAATAATAATCCTTCTTCAAGAGTGGTTGGTTTAAGACCCATATCAATAAAACATTTGTTATCAACATTTAAATCATTTGCAGAGTCCTCTTTCCTTGGATTGGGTAAATTATCTACTTTTGTATCTGTCATTTTTGAAATCAAATTTGCAAGATCAGACACTCTGTGAGTTTCTGTCATTTGATTCATTATTAAAACACGGTCTTTCTTTTTTGGTGGATTTTTTATAGCTAACTCAATACATTTTACAGTATCCTGAATATGAATGAATGCACGAGTTTGACCACCAGTTCCATATACGGTTAATGGATATTTTATAGCTGCTTGCATCAAAAAACGATTTAAAACTGTTCCATAATCACCATCATAATCAAAACGATTAATCAAACCTGGGTCAAGTCTTGTCTCTTGCGTGTGAGTGCCCCAAACTATTCCTTGATGCAAGTCAGTGATACGTAAATCATCATTTTTATTAAAAAATGCAAAAGACAATGCATCTTGTGTTTTTGTTAAATGATAAATGCTTCCAGGATTTGGAGGATACATTATCTCTTGTTCTGTATAAGACCCATCATCAGATTTAATATTTATTTTAAGGTAGCCCTCTGGTATTTGTCGTCCTACTGATCCATAACCATATACGCCCATGGTTCCAAGATGAACTAAATGAATATCTAGACCTGACTCAACAATTGCACAAAGCACATTATTTGTGGCATTAAGATTATTATTAACGGTGTATCTTTTTCCCCAAGATCCTTTCATAGAGTATGGGGCGGCACGCTGTTCTGCAAAGTGTACAATTGAATCAAACCTCTCATCACAAATGAGATTTAAGAATTTTTCATAATCTTTTGAAAGATCAATGTGATGAAACTTAATAACTTTATCAGAGACATTTTTCCAAATCTTAATCCGTTTTAATATAGGTACAATAGGAGTTAACGACTCAACTTCAAGCTCTATATCTATTTTACGTCTTGATAAATTGTCAACAATTACAACTTCATGACCTAAGTTGGACAAATGAAGTGCAGTTGGCCAACCGCAAAAACCGTCACCACCTAGTATACAAATCTTCATATTAAGTATTTTATTTGTTAATTTTGGATTTATCTATCATTTATTAATATAAATTTAGATAAAAGAGTTTTTTAAAATCATATATAGGGACTGTATAACTATTACATTTTATAAATCAAATTTTTATTTTTTCTTTAATCCACGAAAATAAGTAAAAAATATCCATTCTTTTCCATAAACCTAATTTTGCAAGCGTTAAGGCTTTTTTAAATGGATTTTTTGGAGCTCCTGGATGCACTACTATAGCTTTATCTCTATTTTCAACTATTCTCTGAAATTGATAATTGGGCAGCACAGCTATTGAAAGATCTTTTGACTGACCTTTAAGTGTATTGTTGAGGCCAAAAATTTTTTTTTCTCCCTTTGAAAAAAGAGTATAACGATTTACTTCACCCCAATTAATGCCTCTACTAAGCAACTCCTTATTAACAGATGGTTGGTCTCCTTCGGTCTCCATTCTTTCAAAAACTTTATCATAAAATTTAATCACAGATGAACGCGCTCTCGACAAAAAAAAACCACAACATAAAACAAAGCCCCAGGCTTTTAAGGCTTCTGGTGGTTGAAATGATCCGGGTGAAAAAACTAAATCATCATCTATATCATTAAGATCTACTAAAGCATCTTTTACCCAGATAGCATCAATATCGCTAACTAAAGTGTCATAACCCATATCAAGACATGCGCGTAAGACGGAAATTTGAACTCGCATAAATTCAAGCCATGACTCTCGATCAGAAACATTAGGTGCATTTACCTCTACTATCTGGTTGCGATCAATTTTTCCAACAAGATTTTTTGACAAATAATTATCCATAGAAACTATGATGCAAGGTCTACTAGATACAGACCTAAAACATATTAGCCAATTTTCTAATATTATTCGATATCTTGAGTTTGCAAAAACTATTATGGCTATTTCATTATTGGGGCAGTTTTTTTTTAGAGCTTCGTGTAGAATTTTTTTTGTTTTTTTATTTAACATTTTATATTAGTAAAAACATATATATTGTAGTCTTCAAAAATGATATTAAAAATATGTTTATGAATTTAGAAAAAATTAATTCAATTTTACAATCCGATCCTAAAAATACAATTAGAGTAAGGCTTTTTTTATATTTAAACAAGTTGGCAAGAAAAATATCATTTGGATCTGTCAGTTTAAGAAGAAAAATCATTAAAATTAATTCATTTTTAATACCCGCTCCTTACTCAAGAGAAGAAGAAAATGATAATGGATTTTTTTTCTATAAAAGTGATTTAAAACTAAAATTTCCAGTCAAAATGACCCAAACTAACCATATAGCATTTGGCTATTGTGGCTGGATTTATAGCAAATATAAAAAAAATAATTTTGTTGAGATTAAACAAGGTGATATTGTTGTAGAAACTGGAGCATTTATCGGTGGGTTTACTATACCGGCATCGTTTATTGCTAAAGAAGTGCATGCTTTTGAGCCTTCGCCAAGAAATTTTAAATCTTTAAAACAAAACTGTGAAACACATGAAGTAAATAATGTGTCATTATATCAAAAAGGTATTTTTGAAACTAATGGTCACTTAAATTTTAATATTTCTGAGAAAGGCGTAGATGACAGTTTTTTTAAACCAGATTTTGGTGAAGCTTTACAAACGTTAAAAATTGAAACGCTTAGGCTAGATAATTGGGCTAAATCGAAGAATATAGTCTCAATAGATTTTTTAAAAGTAGAGGCTGAAGGTGCAGAGCGAGAAATAATAAGATCCATAGGAAATTTAAATGTAAAGAAAATAGTTGTTGATGTAAGTGCTGAACGAGATGGCAAGTCAGATAAAGACGAAATCAAACTAATGCTAGAGAGTCAAAGATACGAGGTATTAATTGATGGGAATGTATTATTTGCTAGAAAAAAATTTTAATTAAAATATGCGATAATTAAAATTTAATAAAGTATATACATATTGAATGAAAACACTAAAATGTTAAACACTTTTATAAAAATAAAATTTATTTATTAATTACTAATAGATATTCATTTAAAAAAATATAATGAGAAAATTTGAAAACTATGATCTGATTAGTAGAAATTCGAATTTAAAACAAGATTTTAAATTAAGTGAAGGACTGGAAAGAAAACTAATAAAATTATCTTATCAAACAGTATTAACATTTTTAAAAAATGTCTTTCCATTATTTGATAATGAAACAAGTTGTGAAGAATGCACCGATAAATTCATTAAATTATTTTCTGTTGCAAAAAAGCAAAATTTAATTTCTCGAGGTGGAGTACCAGAAAAAAACTATCTACTTTTATCAATGACTGCTCAGCTTTTAAATCCTACTCTATATGTTGAGTCAGGTTTTTTTAAAGGTAGCAGTATTCATGCGGTCAGCCAGTCAAAAAAATTGAGGCGAATTATAGGATTCGATCCAAAACATACAAACTATAGAGCCATCCTACCTAAACACTTAAATGTTTCTTTGTTTAAAAGTGATTTTGCAGATTATGATTTTAATGAAGAAGATTTATCTTTGTCATTACTTTATTTTGATGATCATATAAATACTGCTGAGCGTATAATACAAGCTAGCGATAAAGGTTTTAAAAATTTAATATTTGATGACTCTTGTGGATTAATGGGGACAGTAGAACGTAAATTTCCAAGCATGCCCTCTTTATTTTTTATTGAAAACATAGAAAATTTTTCAAAAAATGATGAAATATTATGGAGCAAACAAGGAAAAAAAAAACTGAATTTTTTCAACTTATTTGACATAAATATTAAAAGGAAAAAAAGTTATTTATCTTTTAAATTTGATGAAGCATCAATAAGTCTTTGTCGTGAAGCTAAAAATCGTATTTTATCCATCACCAAAATGCCCGATTTAAATGACTTTATTAAAACTAACAATTTAACAACAAATGATGTGACGCAGCATTTTGTTGTGCTCAAGTAATTTGTTTTTGATTTTGCTTAAAAATTATATCAACCATTATTTTAGTTTACCCTAGTGAAAAAAAATGAATATCCGTTGCGAAAACTAATCAATAGACAATTTTTCTAAAATCTTATTAACAACTAACTTGGCTCCTAGATAACTAAAATGTGATTTGTTATTATAAATTGGCCCCAATCCGCCTTTAAAATCAAAGCATCGCTTGAGCCCTTCCTGTTCACAAACTATATCTGAAACATCTACTTCAATAAATTTATTATTATTATCAAATCTCTTTAACTTCTTTTTTACATTGTAATA